>ENA-OPNR01001436-OPNR01001436.1-human-gut-metagenome-genome-assembly--contig:-NODE-1436-length-9278-cov-1.992519_pt1 | contig 9278 bp, 4 predicted proteins | sample MGYA00241543_ERZ501783 | MGnify/ENA primary metagenome ERZ501783 (study PRJEB25962, sample SAMEA2042557) | human gut metagenome | biome: human gut; feature: human-associated habitat; material: faeces... | reverse complement strand
ACCATTGGCTATCGGCATGTTAGGCGCCAGTGAAGTTATCCGCCCAGACAAGCTCAACCGCTATCTCTTAATGGGAGAGCTTAGTTTGGACGGCAGTCTGCAACCCATCAAGGGAGCATTACCCATTGCCATAAAAGCAAGAGAGCTTAGCTTTGAAGGCATTATCATTCCCAAGCAGAATACGCGGGAAGCCGCTGTGGTGAATAACCTGAAAGTTTATGGAGCCGGAAACCTGAAAGAAGTCATTGAATTCTTTAATGACAAACAGGAACTGGAGTTAGTCCATGTTGACACCCGCAAAGAGTTCTACACCCAGCAGAACAGTTTCGACTTGGATTTCTCCGATGTAAAAGGGCAGGAAAACGTAAAACGGGCACTTGAGGTAGCGGCGGCAGGAGGACACAATTTAATTATGGTAGGAGCCCCCGGAAGTGGTAAATCAATGATGGCCAAAAGATTACCTTCCATACTTCCCCCCTTATCCTTAGGAGAAAGCCTTGAAACAACCAAGATACATTCCGTTGCAGGAAAACTGGGGCAGGGCAGCGGACTAATCTCTAAGCGCCCATTCCGCGACCCACACCATACAATCTCTACCACAGCCATGACAGGAGGCGGAAGCTTTCCGCAACCGGGAGAGATAAGCCTGGCACATAACGGCGTTTTGTTTCTTGACGAGCTGCCGGAGTTTAATCGGAATGTACTTGAAGTATTACGCCAGCCTCTGGAGGATCGGAAAATCACAATCTCACGCGTGAAATGCAATGTAGAGTTTCCCACAAGTTTTACCCTCGTAGCATCCATGAACCCTTGCCCTTGCGGATACTACAACCATCCTACCAAAGCCTGCGTATGCAGTCCGGGACAAGTACAGAAATATCTGAATCGCATTTCGGGACCCTTACTCGACCGTATCGACCTGCAAATCGAAGTCATTCCCGTCCCATTTGAAAAAATGTCGGATTCCCGTCCGGGAGAATCAAGCGCCGATATTCGTGAACGTGTAGTACGTGCGCGCCAAATCCAATCAGAAAGATACACCGGGGTTCCCGGCGTATATTGCAATGCCCAGATGAATAGCAGATTACTCGCCTGCTATGCCCGTCCTGACGATAAAGGGCTTGCCTTATTGAAAAACGCCATGAACCGTTTCAATCTCTCGGCACGTGCATACGACCGTATCTTAAAAGTATCACGTACTATTGCCGACCTTGAAGGTTGCGAATCAATACAGACTTCCCACCTGGCAGAAGCAATAGGGTACAGAAATCTAGATAGGGAAGATTGGGCCGGATAGGCGTCACCTATAAACGCCGCCCTAAATAAGACACTGCACAATGTCCCCTCCCCTTTAACACAGGAAACTATTGCTTTTCTATTCTGATGCGGGCATCTACTGCTATCACGTATTTTTCAGTAGCCAATAACGGGTTAATATCCATTTCCTTTATTTCCGTAGCAAAGCGCAGCAAAGTGGACAAGCGGACAATGATTTCGGCAAACTTGTCTTCATTCACCCCCTTCTGTCCGCGCGTACCTTTTATAATCTTATAGGCGCGCAAGGAATGGATCATAGAGTAAGCCTCGTCGTAAGACAAAGGAGCCAAACCGGAAGATACATCTTTGAGCACTTCCACAAAAATACCACCCAAACCGCAAAGCACTACATGCCCGAACTTCTCTTCATACTTCGCTCCGATAAACAACTCCGTCCCCTTCAGCATGGGCTGTACCATAATGCCTGTAACTTCCGGAATCTGCATCATACGTTCAAATTCCAAAGCAAGATGCTGTTCGCTCTTGATGTTCAGCACCACACCACCTACATCGGATTTATGTACAGGGCCCACCACTTTCGCTACCACCGGGAATCCGGCACGACGGGCAAAGGCAAGCACCTCTTCCTCATTTGCAGACACAAACTCCTCTACAACCGGAATCCCTGCGGAACGGAGCAATGCCTGCACCTGATGCGGTTCTATATAACCGTCCTCGGGAATGGAGTCTATGATACGGCGAATACGGGGAACATCCACGCCAAAAAGCTCTATTTCGTTATTCGCAGGTTTCGACACATTCATTATGCGTGAAAGCGCCGTGCCCAACGTCACTTCGTCGGCAAAGTTGACATGCCCTTTAGCCAGAAAAGCAGACACTTCAGCCCCTGCCGTATTGATGGAAGGAAGAATAGGAAAGATAGGTTTTTTGCAGGTTTGCATCTTTTCGTGCAGCACATCATACATCTCGAACATGGTAACCAACCCCGGTGTACCGAAAATGGCCATTACCGCATCCACGTTATCAAACTTCTCTTCACAGTATTCCAAGCAAAGCCGCAAATGCTCAGGCGTTCCGGTGGAGTGAATTTCAGTTTCGGGAAACAGAACATTGAACGGTGGTGATGGAATGAGCATATATTACTTTTCGGAAAACGCTTTACCTCTCTTTGATAATACTTACACAGCCGGCACCGATAATCAGGAACACTCCCGCCAATACCAGCATGTTTACTTCCGGAGCGACACTACCCGGACTGGTAAATATCTTCAGTACGATGCCTCCTAAAGAAGCTGCGACAATCTGTGGAACACAAATAGTTCCATTGAATAATCCCAGATAGGTTCCCATATGCCCTCCTGTTAATGCATTGGTCAGAATGGTAAAGGGAAGAGCCAGCATGGCTGCCCATGCGCAACCTATCAGAATAAAGGATGCAAATAAAGCATATTGATTATGGATAAAGAAGATGGAGATAAATCCAATGCCTCCTAATACCAGACTGAGTACGTAGGCAAGTTTGCGGTTCTGAATCATCGGGATGATCGTTGCCCAAATAACGGAACCGATGGCTTGGACAGCAAATAAGATCCCGACCCAATCTCCCGCTGTCTGGTATTGTGCGGATTGTGTATCCAGTACCACTCTGGAAACACCATTTGTCATGGTTGTTATGACCGGTGTGTCGAACACATTCAAAGCAACTGTTCCATTGGTGTAAGTCCACATGAACATGAAGGCTGCCCAGCAGAAAAATTGTACCAGTCCTACTGTCCAAAAGGCTTTGGGAGCCTTGACCAGCAATTTGAACATATTTGTCTTTTCTTTTTTGCTTTCATGGGTGATGCCATGATATGCTGCATATTCTTCGGGAGGAAATTCCTTTACTTTGGCCGAAGTATAGATCACGCATAGAATCAGTATCAATGCGCCGATGTAGAAAGAATAGATGACAGAGTCGGGAATAACACCTTTGGGAGCAATATTACTGATGCCGATGGCGGCAAAAATAAACGGGAAAAGATATCCTGCCAGACTGCCGGCATTACAGAGAAAACTCTGAATGGAGTAAGCCAGTCCTTTTTGTTTTTCATTCACCATATCGCCCACCATCATCTTGAAGGGCTGCATGGCCATATTGATAGAGGTATCAAGGAACATCAGTGATATCAGACCGAATACCATAGCTGCACTGACTGTCATTCCGAAACTACCTGCATTAGGGAGCAGGCACATGACGCAAACAGCAACCAGAGCTCCTGCAAACAGATAGGGGATACGCCGTCCGAAACGCGTCCAAGTGCGGTCACTCAGTGCGCCTATGATGGGTTGGACGATGATTCCTGCCAGCGGAGGTAATATCCAAAAATAGCTTAAACTGTGTGGGTCTGCTCCCAAAGTGGAAAAGATACGGCTGATATTCGCGCTTTGCAAAGCGTAGGCTATCTGCACGCCAAAGAATCCGAAACTAATATTCCATAGTTTCCAGAAACCTAAATCGGGAATTTTTTTCATGGTATGTGTGTTATTGATTATCGTTGGGGTAGAGATTCACCACAGACGGCCCCAGGCTGTCTGTGGCGGATGTTTAGAATCTGCCGGCAGTGTCAATCATCTCTACCAGCTTTTCATTGAACTTCTTGTTCTTTATCAGTTCTTCCAAAGTGAGATGCATGCGATATCTCCAGTAATGTCTTGGATTGGCAGGTATGTTGATACGTTCCGCGTTTACATCGGGATAGCGGATTTCTTCGTCTATTGACAGCCAGTCCTGAAAGGAAAGGATACACAGCAATGAAGGACATTCCAGATGGTGGCGTACTATTTCCTCGCAAACCCATCCCGGGGCTGAAACCGGAACTTCTCCCCAGTGTCCCATTACATGGTTGTAGTAGCGGCAGGTCTGTTCATAATCTTCTTCCCACCATCCCCGCAGAGTAGACATATCATGAGTGGAAATAGTACAAACTGAGCGGTACGGATATTCCCACACGTGACCGAACTCATGTTTGGGATTCTTGGGCATACGTTGGATTTCCAGGCTGAGTATTTGCAACTGATCCATTACCCAAGGCACACAGTCGGGTACCATTCCTAAATCCTCTCCGCACACCAGCATGGAAGTGGCTTGTGTCAGGATAGGCAGCTTTTTCATCGCTTCCTGATACCAGAACTGGTTATGGCGTTGGTAATAATAATGATTATACAGACGGTTGAAAGCGTCTTTCTCCTTCCAGTTGAGGCGCCCGAAGATGAAATCATTCTGAACGGCAATTCTTGGATGATACATGGATGGGTGTTTGCGGTCGGGAACAAATAATACATTGCTTATCAAGGCATATACTCCCTCGCGTATATGGATACTTTCTTCATCTTTCTTATCGGAGAAGTAAGTCTCCACTTTGCGTTGGGTATCATATTCCGGACGCATTTCATAAATGTCATCGTGAACATGCTGTACGAATGTTTCTTTTACAAAAGCAGCTTTGTCACCAAACATCTTGTTTAGCATCTCTTCGTTGATGAACGGTTTGGTCATGAAGTCCTTTTGGAACGGCAGCCCGTAACTTTGAATTTCGTCCACACTCATAGGCAATGCCGGTACAAACTGTCCCAGCAAACCATGTACCGAATGAGATGGAATTTCCCAGATACGGAAGAAACCAAGAATATGGTCTATGCGGTAAGCTGTGAAATACTCTGCCATTTTGCGGAAACGCTTCTGCCACCATTGGTAGTTGTCTTGTTCCATTACCTCCCAATTATAGGTGGGAAAGCCCCAGTTTTGTCCGTTCACGGAGAATGCGTCGGGTGGTGCGCCTGCCTGACCGTTCATGTTGAAATAATACGGCTCAATCCATGCCTCCACGCTGTTGCGGCTGATGCCGATAGGGATATCACCTTTAAAGATAATACCTTTTTCGCGGGCATAGTTTCCTGCATCAAGTAATTGGATATGTAAATGGTACTGTGTGTAGTAGTAAAAGGCGATTTCTTCATAACAAGAGCTGTCCGGTGCGCATAAGGCTGCTATTTCTTCTGCCTTGTACTCTGTATGCTCAGGCCATTGGCTGAAATCCGGAGTACCATACAGATCTCTTAGATAGCTGAATGCAGCGTATGGCAGCAGCCAATGTTCATTCTCTTCAAAGAATCTTTTGAATTCATCCGAAGCCAGCACTTTTCTTCCGGTTTGTTGGAACATCACTTTCAAGTAGGCACGTTTGGCATTGTTCACTGCTTCATAATCTATTTGAGGAAGAGCGTTCAATTCTTGCCGGCGGGCTTCAAAACCAGCCAGCGCTTCCTTATCCTTCATCTTACCCAGCTGGTTCAAGTCAATATACATCGGGTGGAATGCATAAATGGAAATGCTGTTGTAGGGATAAGAATCCATCCAGGTATGGGTAATGGTCGTATCGTTGATAGGGAGGATTTGTACAGCTTGCTGGTGGGTCTTTGCCGCCCAGTCTATCAGTTTCTTCAAATCTCCGAAATCTCCTACTCCAAAACTTTTCTCACTACGGAGAGAAAATACAGGGATAGCCGTTCCCGCCACTTTACGGGCCGATGAAGTGAAATGAACTTCTGTTTCCGGTGTCAGGTAGATTTCTCCTTTTTTTAATTCCGGATTATTAAGCATCCGGTTGTCGTGGTTCTCCCATTCCTCTACCTGCTTGCTGTCGGCGTTGCAGGTTACGAACTTATAACTTAGCGGAAATTCCAAAGTAGAAACATTCAGTGTGATGGTCCACTCGTTAGGCTGTATTTCTTCCATCAGGACAGTCTTTTGAATATCCCAATTGCCTAAAGCCGGGCAATCCCCGCTGATAGCCAGCACTTGATGCTTATGATGCAGGCAAGGGCATAAGGCCCGGAAAGTAATGCTTCCATCGGCGCTTGCTGTGACTTTTATAGCTGCTTCAGACTGATAATCACCACTGAAGGCGGAACTGTATAAGTAAGATTCAGCCGGAAGGTCTTTCCAGAAATCATTTAATATGTAGTGGCAGTTTTTCTTTTTCCCGGGACAAAACAAATGAGCCATGGTTCCGCTTTCACGGCGGATGCACTGTCCGTCACGATATACTCCATAGCGGTAGGAAACAGGTACGCATGCAGGAAGATCCGGCATTTCAGCTTCACCTTCCCAATGTTCCCCGTTTGGAGTGCGAAGGATGATAGGTTCACTATTGTTTCCGTCCAGTATCACCCCCAGTTCTTCTCCCCAGGCTGTACGGTATTCAATTCGAAATGTGAGTTTCATGTTATTATTTGAGTTAAATGGTTTAATGTCCCAAAATTAAGACTTTCTGTCAGAATATCGTCTTTCATCCAATTAATTTATAAGAAAAATGAATGAGGTTATGTTTGTTACCGGCGGTGAACTATTACAATTTCTGCCCATTTCATCGAAAAAAAGAGTCGGTATGAGTATCTGTTTCTTCGGGCATTTAAAAGAGGAAAAATATAAATGGGGGCAGATTGATTTTCATTGATAAAAAAGCCCCGATCCAGAGAAAAGCAGGATCGGGGTTACCTCAAATTGTAAGATGTGAGGATGGATTTTGATTAAAAAATAATGAATGAAAAATTACGCGTCTATATTCGCATATGTCGCGTTTTTCTCTATGAACTCGCGGCGTGGAGCTACATCGTCTCCCATCAGCATGGAGAAGATATAATCTACGTTGGCGGCATTGTCGATTGTTACCTGTTTCAGAATACGCGTTTCAGGGTTCATTGTTGTTTCCCACAGTTGTTCGGGATTCATCTCACCCAAACCTTTGTATCGCTGTGTATGGATTCCGTTTTCTTGTCCGTCACCATATTTTTGAATGAATGCCTGGCGCGCTTCTTCGGTGTAGCAGTATTCACTGATTTTTCCTTTGCTGCATTTATACAATGGCGGATTGGCAATGTACAAATGTCCGTTTTCTATAATTTCTGGCATATAGCGGTAGAACAATGTCATGATAAGGGTGTCGATGTGAGAACCATCGACGTCGGCATCGGTCATGATCACCACTTTGTGATAACGCAGCTTGTCGATGTTCGCTTTTTTGCTGTCATCATTTCCGTCCACACCGAAACGGACACCCAAGGCGGTGATGATATTATTGACCTCATCGCTTTCAAAAGCCTTGTGCCACATCGCTTTTTCTACATTCAGGATTTTACCCCTCAAAGGTAGAATTGCTTGGAAGGCACGGCTACGTCCTTGCTTGGCAGAACCACCTGCCGAGTCACCCTCGACCAGGAACAATTCGCATTCTTCGGGATCCTTGCTTGAACAGTCGGCCAACTTACCCGGCATACCGCCACCGGACATCGGTGACTTACGTTGCACGGATTCACGCGCCTTACGTGCGGCAACACGTGCCTGTGCGGCCAGAATCACTTTGTCTACCACCATCTTGGCTTCCTTCGGATGCTCTTCCAGATAATAGTTCAGTGCTTCACCTACGGCCTGGTCTACGGCTCCCATAACTTCGCTGTTTCCGAGCTTCGTCTTGGTCTGGCCTTCAAACTGCGGTTCTGCCACTTTGATAGAGATTACAGCCGTCAGACCTTCACGGAAGTCATCGCCTGCGATTTCTACTTTAGCTTTTTCCAGCATCTTGTTGTCTTCGGCATATTTCTTCAGCGTACGGGTCAGTGCGCGGCGGAAACCTGCAAGGTGCGTACCACCTTCGATGGTATTGATATTGTTTACGTAAGAGTGGATATTTTCGTTATAAGACGTATTGTACATGATAGCCACTTCCACCGGTGTGCCTTGTTTCTCTGTGTTGATGTAGATTACATCATTTACCAGATGTTCGCGGGAAGAGTCGATGTAGCGGACGAATTCCTTCAAACCTTCTTCCGAGTAGAAAACTTCCATCTTGGCGTTGTTTTCTTCATCTTTTACACGAAGGTCGGTCAGAGTGATCTTGATGCCTGCATTCAGATAGGCCAACTCGCGCATACGGGTAGCAAGGATCTCGTAGTTGTAAACGGTTTCCGTGAAGATCGTGTTATCCGGCCAGAATTGCTGACGTGTACCTGTAATATCGCTTGTTCCGATTTCCTTTACCGGATACAGCGGATGTCCGCATTCATATTCCTGCTGATAGATTTTTCCGTTACGGAAAACCTGCGTAGTCATGTGTGTGGACAGGGCGTTCACACAAGATACACCTACACCGTGCAAACCTCCGGATACTTTGTAAGATCCCTTATCGAACTTACCGCCGGCATGCAATACGGTCATGACAACTTCCAAGGCTGACTTCTTCTCTTTTTCGTGAAAATCAACCGGAATACCACGTCCGTTATCCTGTACAGTGATGGAATTATCTTCGTTGATGGTTACTTCAATGTGGTCGCAATAGCCGGCGAGCGCTTCGTCGATAGAGTTATCCACAACTTCATAAACCAGGTGGTGAAGTCCTTTCGTACTAATGTCACCAATATACATCGCGGGACGCTTTCTAACAGCTTCCAAACCTTCCAGAACCTGGATGTTTTCGGCAGAATAGCTCCCGTTATTGGAGTGAATCTGTTCTTCAGTCATAATCTAATTTCCTTATTCAAATAACAGAGCAAATATAGTGAAAATTCGTGAGATACGAAACTAAACTGAGTGATAAATTTCATTCGTTTACAGCTTTTTAGCTTCTTGCGGAAGGTGTCTGGAACGGGGTGGGGCGATAGGTGCAGATGCAGAAAAAGTCGGACTAAAAAGTCCGACTTTCCTTGTATATCTTTTGTGTAATATTAATTAGCTTATCCTAGCTTATTAATGTAAAGAGCCAACTTTGACTTCAAGTTGTTAGCTTTGTTCTTATGGATTACATTGGTCTTAGCCAATTTGTCCAATATCTTAGTTACGCCCGGATACATTGCAGCAGCTTCTGCTTTGTCGGTTGTAGAACGAAGCTTTCTAACAGCGTTTCTCATGGTTTTGCCATAATATCTGTTGTGAAGTCTTCTAGTCTCTTCTTGTCTGATTCTTT
>ENA-OPNR01001418-OPNR01001418.1-human-gut-metagenome-genome-assembly--contig:-NODE-1418-length-9341-cov-2.554598_pt1 | contig 9341 bp, 7 predicted proteins | sample MGYA00241543_ERZ501783 | MGnify/ENA primary metagenome ERZ501783 (study PRJEB25962, sample SAMEA2042557) | human gut metagenome | biome: human gut; feature: human-associated habitat; material: faeces... | reverse complement strand
CTATGTGACTGATAACGGGCATAAACTTTACTTATGCGGTTCGATAAAACGATATTTGCCTTTTCCATATCCTTTTACCGGTACGATTAAGCTTGCGGCTTTCAGTTTGCTGATAAGATTGCCGGCAGCGGTAACGGAATCTCCTGTAATAGAGGAAATGTCGGAACGACCAAAGATACCGTCAGTTCCTATGTTTTTATAAACCTCTTTTGCTTTCTTAATTGTAGCCTGGCTTGCGTTTAACCCATCAATCGCAGCCTCAATCGCAACATAGTCAGCGGTAATCGCAACGCTTTCATCCTCAATCGTAACATTAGCCGAGTTTGTTGTTGTGCCATAATTCAAGTTATACAGTGTGACTTGGAATGAGGTAACATCGGAATAGAACTCCGGTTCCAGCTCTTTACGATAGTTATGAGCAGCATGGTAAGATTCCGTAATCTTCTTAAAGCCGCTTCCTTGACGCTCCATATAACCCAACCGTCCGAAAATATCGGCGAGAACGGGATTGCGGCGAGTGGAGGAAATATTGGATATATCTCTTTCCTGTATCCGTGTTCCATCAGCCATGCCGCCGGGAGAATAGATTGTAAGACGGTCATCATATATGTCAATATGAACTTCGCTGCCTAAAATAAGGTAATCACGATGGATCAAAGCGTTGACAAGGGCTTCAAAAACACTTCGTTCGCAGTAGTCCGGCATTTCAATACGAGAGTTTGCTGTTTTCTTCCAACGAGTTTTCATGTTCCGTTTTACAAAGCTGACACCTTCATTGAGCAGGATAATTAAGCTGCCGGAATATTCTGCACTGTCGAGAGCATCCACCATACCGCCGCTTTTATCCAAACCATTCCAGCGTGTACAGAACAGTCGGGAATGTCTGATTGGAGAATCATCTGCCAACAAAGCACCTGCATTTGTCAGTTTTCCGTATTCATTTCTTATATCGAAGGAATCAAACAGTTTATCTTCCATGCTATTACCAGTCCAGACCTTGTATCTCTCTCGTAGCTTGGAAAAAGCGTAGTCTTTGAAATCATATTCAGAGTTTAGAGTGTCATAGGTTCGGTTCATGCCTTTCAATATGAGCTGATTCAGGGCGAAACTTGGAGCAATCACACTCTCATTTCCGATGCGGATATATGCCTCCATAACACCATCTGCTTTGTAGTAGTAAGGCGTAGAGTATCCAGAGGAGACTGTCAGTATCAGAATATTTTTACCATCCTCTCGTTCCGGCACAAGAATGAAGTTGGGATATGGCGTGATACGCTCTTTAATCAGGCGACTGATTGCCTCCGCATCTGCCTGTGCGTCCGTCAAACCAACCACATTTCGGTTATCATCAATGCCAAAAAGCAGAGTACCACCGATACCATTTGCAAAGGCGCTGACACTTTTTAGCCAGCTTTTCGGCTTCTTTATTTCCAGAGCAACCTTGAAATCACATTCTGTTGCTTCTGCAATCCATTTATCAATCATCGTCTTGTGCCTCCCTATCAGAACTGTTCTTTCTCGCTCTGCTCTTATACACATTATGCTTGTTCTTGCACTGCGGGCTGCAAAATACAGCACTTGGTCTGCTTGCGACAAAAGCTTTGGTACAATGCCTGCAAAGCTTAATCGGGTTTTCGCTGTCTGTCAGCATAAAACTGAACATCATCTGTACGCCCAGCAGCAGGGAATGAAAATCCCAAACGATGGTCGGCTTATCCAAAAGAGCTATATGATAGGTTGGAGCGATGCCGCCAAAAGCTGCCATGCTCTGCTGCATCATCTGCCGGGTTTCATCGTTCAGCGTATCATAATCCTCATAATAAAGGAAACTGTTGATATAGGTAAACGCCCAGTCGATGAACTGCTGTTTTATCCATTCATATCGCTCCGCATATTCCCGCTGAAAGCTCATGTTGACCGCCATCGGCTTATCTGTCATGGTCAAAGCCAGTGCCATCATAACACGGTCATTCTGAATGTTCCACATGGACTCGATCCCACGCTTGATCACATCCAGTTTGTCGAATGGAAAGAACAGTGCAAGATATTTTTCAGTGGACATAGTTTCTTCTTTGATGAAGTGATTTTTCGGCAGGTACACCGCCTCATATTCCATAAAGTTTGGTGTGGTAGGCAGCGCAGTCATCAGTCCAAACAAGCCGTATTTCACCGCAAATTGCTGGATAGCCTTCTGAATTTCAGCATCCGGCTTTTTGCTCATACCCATGCGTCCTATGTTGATGGCATCCAATACAATTTTCTGATACTCTGCCAGCGGATCATAAATACTCGGTTGCGCCGTCTTGGTTGGCGTGAGATACAGAGTTCCGTCCTCTGCCGCCCTCCATTCATATTCACTATATCGCACCCAGTTAGAACTGGTGCGTTCAAAAAGGTTCTTCATAATATAAAACCCTCCGTCATGTATTGTAACCTAAATAATTTCAATTTATATTACCGATTATACTATTTCTTTTCTTCAGAATCAATCTCCGTCATATTTTCTTCTAAAAAATCTTTCTCCAATAAGGTCATTGGCTGCTGCTTTTCTGCCTTATCCCAAAGTGCAGGAAGCAGCTTTTTTCGTATCTTTTTGAGCATCGTGCCACGCACCTTGCGGATGTTCCGGTCGCTTTGATTCCGTATTTTAGCGATCCTTGTTGAGCTAAACAACCGGACAGCGCAGAGAAAGAGCAGCTCCTTGTGTTCCTCATTCAATTCCCAGAGAATTTTGGATAGGTATTCTTCCGTTACCAGTTCATGGATGTCGTAAGGACAGTAGAAAATGGCGTCAATAAAATCTCCCTTTCGGAGCTGCTTTTCCAGTACATCGTTCAGCGTATCAGGGAAAAAGAGTTCATTTGCGGATGCCCCGTAATCAAGAGGAACATCATCACCGCTGCGGCTGAGTTCGTGATAGCGTTCCCTTCGCTCCCGATTAGCGTCCAGCCTGTCCCACCATGCAATCACATTTTCAAACTCCCGCTGTGTTCTGGCGGAATCCTCCAATCGTGCAAGGGCTTCTGCCCGCAGTTCTCGTTTGAGTTTCTTATGCTCTGGTTCTTCCTCGTCGGTACCATCCTCAAAGGGATGTTCCTCGGCGTCGGCTTCCAGTTCTTCGATGAGCTGTTCTTCTTTTGCGATCTGCCACAGGGCTTGTTCGGATAATTCGGTTTCTTCCCTATCCGTATCACTGTCAGCAAGAACAACTTGGTTCTTCCGCTTCCTTCGCTTCTTTTCGGGAAGATCGTCAGCGGGTTCTTCTTCCTCATCGTCCCAAAGGGCGTTTTCATTTTCTTCGTCATCGACTATGTAATCGGAGTCGTCCGTTTCATATTCATCTTCATAGTCAGTATCTTCTTCATAAATGCCGTCATGTTCATATCGTTCGGGATCGTCGAACACCGCAGACACCTCCCTTCAAAAATATTTTTGAAAATTTCTTGGATTCTCCGTAAAAACAGTTCCGCTAAGTACCCTGTATTTCTCCTATAAGTGAGGATGTAACCTATTTTGCCTGTTATTAGATTACTTTCGACACTGAATGAAAGGAGGAAACCGCCTATGTCAAACAATTATCGTGAGCTGACGGGCAGGGAGAAGCAGCGGATCAAAAAGCTGGTTATTTCTCTCTGCGCCAACTACGACAAAGAGTACGGCTGCCTGCCATTGGACTGTGACTGTCCAATGTTGGGGATCTGCTTTACCAACAGCGCACTATGCAGATATTTCCGCAAGTCTGTCCTGCCGGAAGATGCAGGGTTGGAAGCCGTATTCACGCAAACACCGACCACTCATTGCAAACAATGCGGTAAGCCGTTCCCAACTGACGGAAAACGGGTGTACTGCTCACAGCGCTGTGCCGAAGAAGCTCGCCGTAAGCAGACCGCAGCACGGGTGCGTAAGTATCGGGAAAAACAGCAACAGATGTAACGCTTTTGCCCTCGAAAAGCCTTGTACCGCAAGGCTTTTTTGAGGGCATTTCTGCATTGGCAGGGTGTTAATACCTTTTGCTCAATTTTAACCATGCAAATGGTTACACCATGCCGGAACTAAACCTATTATACGAAAAAACAATGAACATTTCAACATGGAGGTAACTGCCTATGGCAAAAAATGAGAACAGTAATTTTTCTTATATGACTCGCCGCATTGGCGGCACCACCTATAAAGTTAAAGTAGTATTCAGCGATACAGAGAAAGAAACAATGGAGGATAAAATTTTACGGATGATTCGCAATGAAACGGTTACAACTGGCGGAACTTGTGGTATAATAGATTCACCACAAATGAGCCGACAGTCTGAAAGGAGCGCATCATGAGCGTAAAACAGACTGAAGGAAAAATCACAGCTTTATATGAAAGGCTGTCCCGTGATGATGACCAGACTGGTGATAGCAACAGTATTGTCAATCAGAAAAAATACCTTGAAAGCTATGCCCATCAGAAAGGTTATACGAACTGTCAGCACTATACCGATGACGGTTGGAGTGGAGGAAATTTTGAGCGTCCCGCTTGGAAACAGCTTATTGCAGACATCGAAGCGGGCAAAGTTGCTCATGTCATTGTAAAAGATATGAGCAGGGCGGGGCGTGACTATCTGCAAACAGGCTTTTACACGGAGGTATTCTTCCGTCAGCATCATGTTCACTTTGTGGCGATTGCCAACAGCGTGGACAGCGACGATCAGAACAGCAATGAGTTTGCCCCGTTCCTCAACATTATGAACGAGTGGTATCTTCGTGATTTGAGCCGCAAGCAGAAAACAGCGATCCGTGTGAAAGGCGAATCCGGCAAGCCTACTACCAACTGTGCCATTTATGGCTACAAGAAAATGCCGGGAGATAAGTACAGTTGGTATATCGACGAGGAAGCCGCTGCGGTTGTCCGCCGTATTTTCCGGCTGACCATAGAGGGAAACGGTCCTTATGACATCGCCCATATCCTCTATGACGATAAGGTGGAAACTCCTGCGGTCTACGCCGCAAAGCAGGGGCGTGGCGTCTGGAAAAGTAAAGAGGAATTTCCCAACCCTTATAACTGGAGTGGTTATATCGTTGGTCAGATTCTCTCCAAGCCCGAATATATGGGGCATACGGTCAATTTCCGTTCTCACAAGCAGTCCTACAAGGACAAAAATCCGGTTATGAATCCGCAGGAGGATTGGCTAATTTTTGAGAACACCCACGAAGCGATTGTAGATAAGGAAATGTGGGAGCTTGCACAGAAACTGCGAAAGACACCGAGACGCCACGATACACTTGGCGAAGCCAATCCGCTGACTGGACTTCTGTTCTGCTCTGACTGCGGAGCGAAAATGACCAATCACCGTTCCAAAGGCGGTACGGAGAACAATCCCTATCCCTCTGATTTTTACGATTGCTCCGCCTACACGCTGGCACATCAAAAGCGCACTCATGCTTGCAGCGGTCACTATATTCGGACAAAAGCGGTCAGAGAGCTTGTTTTGGAAACCATCCGAACAGCCAGCACCTTTGCCATCGCCGATCAGGATGAGTTTATGAAAAAGGTGCGTTCTGCTTCTCAAATCAGACAAGCGGAAGTCGCAAAGGATACCAAACGCAAGTTGAACAAAGACCGTAGGCGTATTGCCGAGCTTGATACCATTATCAAAAAGCTCTACGAATCTTTTGCCATTGGGCGTATTACCGATGAACGCTTTGATACTCTGCTTGCAGAATACGAAGCGGAGCAGAAAACTCTTGTCACATCTGTATCGGATGCAGAATCGCATCTGTCCTCTTTTGAGGAAGATACTGACCGTGCGGCGCAGTTCCTTTCACTGGCAAAGAAGTACACCGACTTTTCCGAACTGACTACTCCAATGATCAATGAGTTTATTGAAAAAATCATTGTCCACGCCCCGGAAAAGATTGACGGGGATCGGGTGCAGGAGGTTGAGATTTATCTGAAATTTATCGGACGGTTTGAACTGCCCGAACCGGAGCTGACACCGGAGGAGATTAAGCGGCAGGAACAGCTTCGCAGACACCGCATCAAGAGCCGGGAACGCTACCAAAAAATCAAGGCTGGTGAACACGCAGTTGGTCAGCCATTTCAGCTAATTTGCAAATGCTGTGGTGAAGAATTTGAATCCAAGCGGTCAAATACTCTGTTTTGCAGTCCGAAGTGCCGTACTAAATTTTACCGGCAGGAAGCGGCGGAAAACCGAAAGCGGGAATGTGTCTGCGAGAACTGCGGAAAAACTTTTACCGCTACACGGAGAGATGTAAAATACTGTTGTGATGATTGCAGGACGGAAGCAAACCGCAGGATGCAGAAAGAACGCAATGCTGCGAAGCAAATAAAAAAGAACGAACCAGTATTGCTTGATGCCCCGCCTGTTAAAGAAAATGGGCAAAAACAGAAAACAGCATAATAAATGACGCTGAAGGCGACTTGTGAGAATAAAATCTCATGAGCCGCCTTCTTTGCGTTTTCAGCCGGATACGGCAGAAAGGAATAAAACCTATGACAGAAAATGAAAAGAAGCTTTTGCAGGCGAAGCACAGATTGGAAGAAGCCGAAATGCGTGACCGACAAAAAGAGCGAAAAGCGAGGACACGGCGATTGATTCAAGAGGGGGCAATTTTAGAGAAAGCATTACCGCAGACAACACAGATGACTTTGGAACAGTTGGAGAATTTTTTATGGGAAGTATTCAAGACAGTTCGATGATGATGGAGCGTTCCGGGAAACCGGGACGCTTTTCTTTTTCCCCGAAGGGGCGCACTTACTCACCACCTGCAAAGCAGGCGGTGGTATCCCTCCCGTTGGTCGGGCTCGTGCGCTCCTCACGAACTGTCTTCCAGACAGTTCTCCAGAGAGGGCAGACAATGTCGCAAGCGAACATTCCCTGTGCAGTCGGCTCTATATTTTGCACTATCAGCAAAACGATGAGGTGGCATATTGCCACCCCATCTCGCCGCCTGCCTGCGAAAACCTGCCACTGGCAGCTTTTACGCAATTATGGGTATCGCATTTTCGGCGACACCCATTTTCTCTTTTCAAAAGAGAAACAGAAAGAAAGGACGGTGAAAACAAATGGCAATCTATCATCTGGAAGCAAAAGTAGTCAGCCGTGGTACAGGAAGAAGCGCTGTTGCAGCTTCCGCTTATCTGAGTTGTTCTAAAATCCTCAATGATTATGATGGGGTGCAGCATGACTACACCCGCAAGAAAGGACTGGTCTGGCAGGAAATATTCCTACCAGAGTTCGCCCCGTCAGAATGGAAAGAACGAGGCGTGCTTTGGAACGCCGTAGAAGAAAATGAAAAGACAAAAGACAGCCGCCTTGCCCGTGAATTTGTGGTTGCTCTACCGATTGAGTTGAGCGAAGCACAGTGGGAAAAGCTGCTGTCCGATTTTATTTCTGGCACCTTTGTAGCTGATGGGATGTGTGCAGATGTGGCAATTCACGATCCATACCCTCCCGGTCACAATCCCCATGCTCATATCATGCTGACAGTGCGCCCGTTAGATGAAAAAGGGAACTGGCAATATAAGACGCAGAAAGAATATCTTTGTGTGAAAAATGGAGAGGAACAAGGTTTTACTGCGGATGAGTTTAAGATAGCACAGACAGAGGGATGGGAAAAGCAATACCAGTATAAGGTCGGTCGCAAGAAGGTATATCTGCCACCCTCCGAAGCGGAGAATCACGGCTATGAACGAGCCAGCAAGCATCCGAAAAGCACCAAGTTCGGCAGACAGAATCCCATTGCCGAGCGTTGGAATAGCGAAGAACAACTTGTTTTATGGAGAGCAGCATGGGCTGATGTGACGAATCGCCATTTGGAGACTGCCGGACACGAAGAACGCATCGACCATCGCAGTCATGCAGATCGGGGCTTGACCGAGCAGCCCACCATTCACGAGGGTGTGGTTGCAAGAGCATTGGAGAAAAAGGGTATTGTTTCTGACCGATGTGAGTTGAATCGTCAGATTAAGGCAGACAATGCGTTGCTCCGTGAGCTGAAAGCAACGGTCAAGAAGTTGATTCAGGTAGTTAAAGCATCTGTTCCTGCTCTTGCAGAAGCAATGGAGTCCTTACGGGCGAACATGGTTGTTTTCCGCTATCAAATCCGCTATGCTGGTTTTGGAAAACACAAATTATCGGAAAACCTGAATGTGTTTAAGCCCGATCTGGAGCGCTATACCTTACTGGTACAGCAGATTAAAAATAAGGCTAAAGAACGGAAAACGCTGCTTGCAGAAAAGAAAGAGACACCATTTTATCAGTTTGTTGCTCATAATGATTTGGCAAAACAGATTGCCGAACTGACGGAAGATTTAGAAGAACTGAGATCCGAAAAGACGATGCTCCTCAGTTCATTTGATTGTAGTGAGGATACTGGAATTGCTGAGGTCAAAAAGAGTGTTGCAGCTATGGAGGAAAATTTGAAGCGGCTGACAAAGCAGGAAGAAAAATATGCTGCTGAGTTGGAGGAGGCCTTAAAGCAGTTCTCAGAATTAAAGGAGCAGGCAAAAAATGTGGATTCGGCAGAACTCTTAGAACAACGGGCTGCCCTGCAATCAGATAAAATTCAAGCTGCCACTTCCAAGATTAAATCGGCATACGGAGAAAAATTTGATCCGCTTATCCTGTTTGACAGCAAGCGTGATGTTTCTGAATTATTGGGGGAAAAAACAGAGGTACAATCTGTTCGTGAGCATTTGCAGAAAAAACAGAAGCAGACAGCAGAGCGTAAAAAAACTTCAAAGAAACACGAGCAGGAACGGTAAAATCCCGTTCCCGCCCGCTGATTTTTACAGAAGATCATTTAATAAGTTCATGCACTTGACTTTTTGTTGGAGATTTGCGCTGCCATAGACATTCAGCGTAAAGGACACATTCTTATGCCCCAAAATCTCGGAGAGAGATTTGATGTCAAACTCCGGTATTTCGATTGCCCGTACTGCGAAAGTGTGCCGGATCTCGTGGAACTTTACCTTTTGCAGCCCATTTCGTTTCAAAAAACGGGAAAAGAACTGCCTGTAAGTTCGAGGCTCTGTCGGCTTTGTTTTGCCAGTCAAGAAGTAATGGTTGGGATTTTCCGTATAAAACTTCTTGATAATGTTCATGAGCAAAGACGGTACGGGAATTGTTCGAGCTGATGTCTTGGTCTTCGGCGGCCCTATGTGCAGATAGGACTCTCCCTTTTTCTTGTCATAGATGCGCTGAACGGTTTTGTTGATGCTGATGGTTTTATCTGTCAACGAAATGTCCTTCATCTGTAAGCCGCAGAGTTCACCAATCCGCACACCGGTAAACAGTGCAATGAGTATGCCGGCGGTCTTCCGGTTCAGGTTCATGTATA
>ENA-OPNR01001414-OPNR01001414.1-human-gut-metagenome-genome-assembly--contig:-NODE-1414-length-9360-cov-2.125309_pt1 | contig 9360 bp, 5 predicted proteins | sample MGYA00241543_ERZ501783 | MGnify/ENA primary metagenome ERZ501783 (study PRJEB25962, sample SAMEA2042557) | human gut metagenome | biome: human gut; feature: human-associated habitat; material: faeces... | reverse complement strand
AGATTATTTATCATTTAACTCATAACCGAAAAGAGAAGAGCAAATAAAAGTTCATATACCCCATAATCATCTGTGTAACAACACACTTGGTGTTCCATCATGATCAGTCGTTGTGAAACACGAGTTCAGTCCTAGTGGGAGGTACCTTCAGTCCTAGTGGGAGGCACCTTCAGTCGTAGTGGGAAATACCCTCAGTCCTGATGGGAAGTACCCTTGGTTTAGCATAGTAAATGAATCATTCCGTTGTTCATGCCCGAAAAGAGAAATTAATTCCACCAATAAGTTTATTTATTATAGGAATACGGAGCGTCTTCAGGCTTTACTCCTCTTTCTTTATCAGGAACACAATCCATGATTAGTTTAAGTTCACCGCCTTGCATTAGTTCTTCATGTTTCAGGAAATTATGGGAGAAATTCTTCCCATTCAGAGTTGCCGAACGAATATAGCAATTATCCTCCGACGCGTTTTCTGCATGAATTACAAACTGTTTTCCTCCGGGCAAGGAAAGAGTTGCCTTATTGAACAACGGACTTCCCAGTACATATTCGGAAGCACCGGGGCATACAGGATAAAATCCCAATGCAGTAAATACATACCACGCTGAGGTCTGACCGTTATCTTCATCTCCGCAATAACCTTGCGGACCGGAGTTATACAGTTTGTTCAGCACATTGCGTGTATGGTATTGTGCTTTCCAAGGTTGACCTACATAATTATACAAGTAGATAGCATGTTGCACGGGTTGATTTCCATGGGCATACTGCCCCATATTGAGTGCCACCATCTCTGCTATCTCATGAATAACAAAACCATAAGTACCATAATTAAAGGTGTTAGGAGCCGTAAACATGGAATCAAGTCGTTCTGCCATTTGTTCATGACCACCCAGAAGCGTAGACAAACCTTCCGGATCATGGAATACACTCCAAGTCCAATGCCAGGAACAGCCTTCAGTGAAAGGTCCTCCCCACTCGGTGGCGTCAAAGTTATCACGCCACTTGCCATTGGCATCCCTTGCCCACATGAAACCTTTTTCGGGATAAAACAAATTGCGATAGTTCTGTGCCTTTTTATAATAGGCTTTCGCAATTTCCTGGTTTCCCGTAGCTTCTGCAAAACGTGCCAGACACCAGTCAGCATAAGCATATTCCAGAGTTTTGGCAGTCGCCTCGGGCACTTCAGGATAAGGCACATAACCTAAACGGTCGTATTCCTCATATCCGTCGCGTCCTACCGACGCTATCTCTCCGCGCGCCTGCGTCTGATGTAACATGGCTTCCAAAGCTTTGTCTTTATCAAATGTCCGTATCCCTTTCATCCAGGCATCGGTAAGCAAAGAAATTGAATTGTTTCCGATCATACAGCCACGATGTCCGGGACTGGCCCACTCTGGCATAAATCCACTTTCATCGTATGCATTCACTAAGGACTGCATGATTCGTCCGCTGACCTCGGGATATGCCAAAGTAAACAATGGATGTACCGCACGGAAAGTATCCCAGAATCCGTTATCAGTATACATATATCCGCCATGCAATTGTCCATCGTAAGGACTGTAATAAACAGGCTTGTTATCCGAATCAAATTCATAGAACTCACGCGGAAATAAAAGGGTACGGTATAAGCATGAATAGAATGTTTTCTGCTGCTCATGTGTCCCGCCTTCCACCTGGATACGTCCCAGTTGATCATTCCATATTTTTTTCGCTTCTGCTGAGACTTCTGCCAGTGAGCGCCCAGCCACTTCACGGTTGAAATACAGACGTGCCTGATCGTGGCTAATAAAAGAGGAAGCTGTACGGACAGTCATTTTTTCGCCAGCTTCCAGTTGAAACTTAACGTACGCACAAGAATTTTCATCGATGCCGGACTCGACAACGGGTTTATCAAATTCGATAATAAAGTAATTAGCAAAATTTTCAGGCACTCCACCATTATTATAATGAGTGATACCATAGATGCAGTTCTCTTCTTTGTTCCATACCACACTTCCACCGTGTTGATAAGCATCCACCACAATATACTGCCCTTCTTCCGAAGGATATGTAATCTCAAAAACAGCTCCACGTGAAGTAGCAGACAATGCTGTACTGACTCCATTATCGAACTTTACCTGATAACAATCGGGAGCCGCTTTCTCATTCTCATGTGAAAAACGCATTCCACGTTTTTGATTATCCATAGTCAGTTCACCCCATACGGGCATAATGGAGAATGTTCCATAATCATTGATCCACGGACTGGGCTGGTGTGTCTGGCGAAAGCCTCTTATCAAGCTATCCTTATATGTGTACATCCAACCACTTCCATTTTCTCCTGTCTGCGGACTCCAGAAATTCATCCCCCAGGGTACAGCCACTGCCGGATAAGTATTGCCATGTGAGAACTCGAAAGTCGACTCAGTCCCCATCAGTGGATTCACCAAAGATACTAAAGACACCTGAGACTTATGTCCGCACGAAACGAGCAGAAGGCAAAGGTTGAAAAAGCAAATCAATTTCTTCATAAGCATTAATAGATTTTATTCAAATAATCCAGAGTTTGTTCAGGACGTCGACTCATGCGTAAACGCCAAACCAATTCCTGCATATTAATCGCCTCAAAACGGTCGTCCAATCGTTCGGCACACCGTTTGGCAGCTGAGGCTCCATAAGTATCGCCTTCAAAACGACTCCAAGCGTGCACACATACCACTGAGAAACTTTCTTCCTGTGCTTCCTCTTTCAGCTTCGAAGCTATAAAGTCGGGAGAACCTTCACGTTCATGTATTCTGTCCCAGAGAGAATATTTCACCGTAATAACCGGAATATCATATCCTGCCTTATTAGTCACCCAGAAGACTTCTCCCTCACCTCCGGCATACGGAGAATATTGCAAAACAACGATGCCTTCCAACTGGTCATTAGCGTCCACATAAACTTGATAGGCTTCTTTGGCCGCTTCCGACTTCACATCCATAGCCATTATTCCCAATAACTTGATCTGATATTGACGCATAGAAACCGCCAAGCGTTTTGCTGCCACTCTCAGATTGGTTTTCCGGTTATGATCCTGACTGTACGTATCCACATAATAATAGCCTCCGCCCAGCATCTCCATAAGCGAGCAATTCTGTTTCTGCAAGCCCATCAGATTGTTGAACTGTACAGGAGCCATCATCGCCAACGTAGCAACCGGCAATCCAAAAGTCATCTTCACATCTTCTGCCTCCGGAACATCATAATACCGGGAAGCAAAATCCTGCATCATCCACTGAATGTTATCACCATCGGAAAGGAAAAAAGAAACAAAGTTTTTCTTTTTCTTGAAATCGATAGACCGGGGATCGAAAATCCGGGGCAATACCTGTTCCCGGCCTTTTTCATAAAGCAGGGACAGTAACGAATGATTATAGCTCCAGTCGCAGGGGATCATCGGATGTCCGCTTTTGGATACACGGGCTACAAACTGATCTTCACTTACTCCTTGCTCCCAACCGTATACCGGAGCATTGGGTTCCAGCCAGGCAAGCACTTCTTCGAGTAGTGAAATGTTTTGTCCGGCCCCAGCATCTCCCTGTTCCTTGTTCAGGTTCAATACAAACAGATTGTTCTTGATGGCAAATTCGCGCAATTCTCCGGTTTGCACCGGCATTATGACCAGCGCCCTTTTACTGCATTTATTTCTGAATTCACGCCAGGCATCCACTGTAGTCTTTCGGGTGGCATCATATTTCATCTTATACCCCGCTTTCTCAAAATACTCCTTATCACGAACATCCACAATAATGGAATTATAAACATGAGAAGCGACAGATGCCACTACACCACTTTCCGGATTATTCTTCACATCGGTCAATACATATCCATCGAACATTCCTTTTAACTGGACTTTTACACCATCCACAGAGGAGTATTCATTGCATGCCAGTTCAAGCCCATTCTGCATGCCTTGTTCATGTATCCCCATATCTTCCAAAGCCTGTCTGGAAAGTTTATAAGAAGTCTTTCCACCGTGGTCGCACAACCAGACTGCTATTTCACTCTTGCCTTTTTCTACCGCACGGTTCGTCAATCCCGCCAAGGACTGACACAAGAGATGGTATTGCAATCCGCGCATTTTATCTGTCTCGTCTACACTATTACGACTATCCACAGGGATTACACCCACACAACTCCAGTACTTCTTCGGCTTAGCCTTCATTCCGGGCATGTGATATTTTCCCTCATCTGCCACAGATTCAGATATCCATGGACTTTCAGAGAAACGATAAGGAACACTGCCAATCGCTTTCAGCCCAGCAAAAAGCAACAGGAAACCAATAATAAACTTCATGATTCAATTAAAAAAAATACCTATTGAAAACTGTTATCCTACCTACTAACTATAACTGTATCTCAAAAACCGGAGAATAATTATACTTAGCCTGTATACCTTCACCCAGATCTTTGGGCAGTGCACCGATACGGAAGAAGTACTTCTGTCCGGCTTTCAACTTCTTACCTTCGTCAGAGTTCAAGTCCAATGTCAATGTAAAGACTTTATTCGCATTCCGGCTATTATTCTCAAAATTGATATCATCGCCTTCAATATTAGCCGTTACATGTGCCAGATTGAAAGAGTTGGACGGATTCTGATCCGATTGAGCAAACAGGGCCACCTTTTCGGCTTTACCTGTTCTGTGACCATACTGTAATTTAAAGGTGGCAACAATAGCGTTATTCTCTTTCTTCACAATGGGCTCTTTGATACGGATATTCGGAATCACCCTGAAATCAAGCCTATTTTCTCCTTTGTCGAAACGATATCCTTTAATCGTATCCAGCTTCACAAAGTTACCATTATTCATAATGACATCATAAGTACCGGAGAAAACAAGATTGTTTCTGTATTCCCCATTCAGCATGAGCTTCCATTGCTGCACCTTGCGGATAGCATATCCATACTCTATAACCTGCACACAAGCTGCATCACCACTGGTACCAATTTCCTGCTGGATCAACTCTTCTGTTTCGGCATCAATTACCGCACCATATACTTGTGCATCCGGACCATCAAAATTATCCAGCTCGCAGCTTACCATGAAAACCGCTGCACTGATTCCGGCTATTATATATTTAATCTTTCTCATATTCTGTACTAATTTAAAAGTTAAGGATTCTGAATCATTTGGTTAATGGCATTGCGTGGTACATCTTCATAGTATTCGGAGATTGAATAGCTATTGGGACCATTCAGGCTTGCTCCCATAGTGGTTTTACGCACAAATATCAGGGAAGGATTCGTATCACGCAAATCAAGCATAGGCACCAGAATGTCATGAGAGAAATTATTCATCAACGTATGCAGCACTCTCCAACGACGCAAATCCCAGATACGGATATTCTCAAAAGCGAGTTCCACAAAACGTTCGTTTCTCACATTCTCTCTTGTTAATTCTATTTCATTAGTATGTGCGGCTCTCTTACGAATATCATTCAACACTTTTGCTGCAATAGTCTTATCCCCCAACCCGCTTTCGCAGACTGCTTCAGCATAATTCAGCAACACTTCCGCATAGCGGAATACGATATAATCCAACGTCGTCTTATGATATTGCGCCGGCATACTTTCACTGATCATCTTTCTCATGAGGAAACCAGACATGGAATGAGTTCCGTCTCCTGGCCAGAAACCGGACACCTGATGCTTTTCACCTCCTAAAGAATAGTAAGTCTTACCGTCTTTTCCGGTCACTGTAGTCGGAACGCGATACAGTTCTGTTCCATCCGGTTGAATCACACCGCCTTGCATCACAATCTTAGTCCCTTTCCATTCGGTACCGGGAAGTATGATGGAAGCCCACAGACGAGCATCCTTCGCTTTTTTCTCATCTCCATAAGCGATGCCATTAAACAAATCATAAGGGGTATCCTTATTTACTTTAATATAATCAGTATAACCAGTATCAAAACCTGCATTGGAATAATTGTCATTGACACGAGTCTTGACCTTTGCATCCGAACGGATACCCGGCAGGTCCGTATAATCTTCATAAGCATCTACCAAATTAAGAGCTGGAGACATTTTACCCTGTCCCTGTGTCTGGTAAGGCTCGATAAAGTAATTTAAACTACTGGCAAACTCAGATCCTTCTTTTACAATACCTTTAATAAATTAGCCTCTCCGTCTGTTTGGTTCGGATTAACAAAGATACTACGATAGTTCTCCTCCGCTTCCTTCGGACTGGCAGGATTCGGTTTATACAGTTTATGGTTCGATTCTGTCATAATAGTCAGGGAAGCATCAATGCAATGTTGATAAAAATAGGCTGCATTTTCAGGTTTCATTCCGGCTAAGCCTTTTGTCACAGCCTCTCCTTCCATCGGCGCCAGTTCTCCGAATTTGGCAATAGAAGCAGCATACAAAGCGGCACGAGATTTTAAAGCCAATGCCGCCCATCTGGTTGCCCGTCTGTCCGAACGCTCTTTGGGAAGTTGTGCGGCTGCAAGATCGCATTGCTGCATTACATAATCCCATGTATCATACTCTGTGCTACGTGGAACCACCAAAGCTCCCGGATTGGCCGGATCATACTCCTGCAATTCCTTGATCAGCGGTACTCCACCAAATTTTTCTGCCAGGTAGAAATATACATAAGCAGTCATGAAAGCAGCCTCTCCTTCCAGTTCTTTCTTTTCACTGTCACGAATATCCAGTGTAGGGATGATGCTTTTCAGCAAATTAATATTACGAAGCGTTTCATAGCCATGATTAAAATAATCCGCACGAATAACGTATCCCGGTGACTGCTCCCCCCACTGACTTTGTACAGCTTCCTCACAGATATTGGCATACCATAATAAACCAATATTCCCTGTCGGATTATTGTAAAAGAGATTCCGCAGATTCTTGTCGAACTTCTGGTACCCGGCATAAACATGTAATCTTCAATAGGCAAATCGCGATAAATAGTTGCCATAAAAGCTTTTGCCCCATTAGGGTTATTAAACAGCTCATTGGGAGTGATCTTGTTATTAGGCTCAATGTCCAGCAAGTCCGTACATGCCGTAAACACAGCTGATAGACCGATAACCAAATAATATTTTATATTTTTCATATCTAACGTTTTTTATATTAGAAGCTAACATTTACACCGAAGTTGATAGAAGACGATAACGGATAATTCATCATACGATTATCCTGACCGGCTGTTTTCTCCGGATCCAGTTTCAAATCCTTCTTCAAATAAGAGTCACAGAATGTGAAGATATTATAAGCATTTACATAAACACGCAGGTTTTGCAAGCCTACATGACTGGCCCAACGTTGAGGCAACGTATAGCCGACTTCAAGACTCTTCAAACGAAGATAGCTTCCATCCACCGTATTGCGGTCTGTCTCCTGTGCATTGTTCCCCATCGGATTGTAGTTGGCCACGCGGGCTGCCGGGAATCTTCCCGGAATCCAGTTGCTGTTTGCATCAAACGGATCTTCACGATGCCATCTGTCATACAGATAAGCAGATGAATTACCTTCCCAAGGTGCATAATTGCGCAGGTTGTCGGGGATCTGGATAGAATAACAGGCTGCTCCTTGGAATAGAGCCATGAAATCGAACCATTTCCATTCAGCTGTCAGAGTGACGCCATAATTCAGAGCCGGCATATTCAATCCATAATATTTAGGCTTCATGTCATTGCCATCAATGTATCCATCACCATTTACATCTTGCAGGTAATAGTCTCCCGGAAGAATCATGGTATTACCTCTATCACCGCTTTGCACAGGTGCATTATAAATCTGATCATAGTTCTGAAATTGCCCAGCTGTTGTATATCCCCAGCCGATACCACTCCAACGTCCTTCGGTAGCGGATTTCCAAACATCCCAACTACTCTCGTATTCACCATGTATCTGGCGGGTCATCTTACTACGGGCAAAGTTGAAGTTTCCTTGTACACCGTATGAAACCTGACCGATTTTGTTCCGGTGCCCCAAGGTAAACTCAATACCTTCGGTACGGTCGGCATTCAGATTCTCTTCCGGCAGGGAAGCTCCGAATGTATTGGTCAGTTGGCTGCCTCTGGTAGCCAGCCGCCCATCTCTGTCACGACGATAGACATCAAATGTGAAGTCCAACAAGCCGTCCCACAAAGTTATATCCACACCAAGGTCATAAGTACGTGTCGTAATCCAGGTCAGGTTCTTATTAATAAGTGCCGGAGTCAGTACTCCATTGGTTTGGGTACCGTCAACGAACTCGTATCCCTTTGATCCCATTGTAAAGCCTTCTATGAACTGGAATTCATTACCGGCATCAATACCAGTCTCTCCATAGCTGGCTCTTAACTTCAAGTTACTGACAAACGATATATTATCCTTAATAAAGGATTCCTCGGACATTCTCCAGCCTGCACTGACAACCGGGAAAAATCCCCAACGACTCCCCGGAGCATAACGATAAGAACCATTATAACGGAAAGCACCTTCCAACAAATATTTGCCTTGGTAGTCATAATTTAGACGCCCCAGATAAGAGATGTTTGCCGTCTCTCCATAGCCGCCAGAATTCTGGATATTCGTTTGAGAACCTAAGTCAAGAATAGGTTTAGAATAAATCTCATACTCGCGGGTAGCAGAAACATTATCATTCCAGCCATGATTCATTTCGTACATAGCCATCAAAGAAATGTTATGGTCGCGCGCAATAGTAGTACTATAAGACAATTGTGCCTGAATATTAAGATTATTACCATTATTCATATTCACATACAAACTGCTCGGGTCATTAATTGTCTTTGATACATCATACGATTCATTCTGCGAATTATAACTGTACAACTGGTAGAGTTTTCTCTCATGCGAGGTACGGTTATCACTGGCATCATACGAAGTCATTAATTTAGCTTTCAATCCCTTTACCCAAGGAACATCATAGGTCAATGTGGCAGTTGACTGTAAACTACGTCCTCTGCTGGTATTCATACCGGTGAGATCACCATTCATTGCTGCCACTGGATTGTCCAGGAAAGGATAAGCTGCATTGTAGTATTCGGAATTGTTATTGGCATACACTCCGGATGTCGGTCTCATCAATGTAGATTTGAACAGTAAGTCAAAGACTCCCTGGATAGGAGCATTCGTCACGTCATATCTTCCGGAAACATTAACTTCCGCTTTGAGATACTTAGACAACTGGGCTGTAAAATTACTACGCATAGTATATCTTTCGTAATTGAAATCGCCTCCTCGTGTCAAGTCACCATCGTGCGCATAACCGAAACTGGCATAATAGGTCATCTTATCACTACCACCCTCAACAGAAAGAGTATGCTGCTGGCTACCTGCACTTTTTTTGAATACAGCATCCAACCAGTCGGTACTTTCATAGCCGGGAC
>ENA-OPNR01001404-OPNR01001404.1-human-gut-metagenome-genome-assembly--contig:-NODE-1404-length-9405-cov-5.683850_pt1 | contig 9405 bp, 8 predicted proteins | sample MGYA00241543_ERZ501783 | MGnify/ENA primary metagenome ERZ501783 (study PRJEB25962, sample SAMEA2042557) | human gut metagenome | biome: human gut; feature: human-associated habitat; material: faeces... | reverse complement strand
TCGGTCTTTTCCTGTCCGACGGCTCTTTTCTTATTGCTTGTTTATAAATTTGTCTATAATATATTTCGGCCTTGCCTTTACTTCGGTATAAATCTTTCCGATATATTCACCGACAATGCCAAGCGCCATTATCTGAAGTCCGCTTAAGAACCATATCGAGCACATAAGCGAGCTCCAGCCTGCTTCGGTATTTCCAAGGCAATTCTGCACAATAGCGTATATTATCATCACTACGCTGACAAGGAAAACTAAAAATCCGACTACAGTAACAAGCCTTATCGGCTTTACCGAAAAGCTGGTGATACCGTCAAACGCAAAAGCAAGCATCTTTTTAAGCGGATACTTCGATTCTCCGGCAAAACGCTCACTGCGTTCATAATATACTATGTCGCTCTTGAAGCCTATCTGCTTTACTATGCCTCTGAGGAACAGATTGACCTCCTTAAACTGTGACAGCGCTTCAAGCGCACGCTTCGATATAAGTCTGTAATCGGCGTGGTTGTCGATTATATCAACACCGAGAAGCCGCATCAGCTTATAGAACATTCCTGCTGTTCCACGCTTGAAAACAGTGTCCTTCTTTCTTGAAGAACGTACTCCGTATACTATGTCACAGCCTTCGTGATACTTGTCTACAAACTTGTCAACCACGTTTATATCGTCCTGCAGGTCTGCATCCATTGAAATTGATATATCCGCAAGGTCCTTTGCTGTCATAAGGCCTGCAAGAAGGGCGTTCTGGTGACCCTTGTTGCGTGACAGCTTAAGTCCCGAAAACAAATCATCGCCTTCGTGAAGTTCCTCGATTATCTCCCACGTCCTGTCTTTACTTCCGTCATCCACGAATAACACACGGCTCTTGTCGGATATTTTTCTGTCGTTGATAAGAGTTGTCATTTTTTCCTTAAGCCGCTTTGACGTTTCGTGAAGTACCTCTTCTTCGTTGTAACAGGGTACTACAATGTATAGTATATCGTTATATTCGGTCATTTGTTAAATTCCTTTCGTAGCTTTGTCGATTTAATCTGACTGTTACAGTATACCCCATTTTTACTGATTTGTAAAGCGTATAATGTGAAAATATTACGAAAAATCGGTAAATATCGCTGTTTTGAATGGATTTTTACAAAGAAAAGAGGCTATGACACCGAAGTGCCATAGCCATAGGAAAAGGGTGCAGATTATCTTAAAGGGTAAAATCCCTCTAAGCCGTTTTTAAAAGCGTATCTCTATAATTATACGTTGAACAGAAGCTCCTCGTAAGTCGGGAAGGGCCAGTATTTTTCACCGACGATTGTTTCAAGCTCGTCTGCAACAGCACGAAGGCTCTGCATTGTAGCGAATACTTCATCGTGGTAGCACTTAGCGGCTTCATAAACATCCGAAATGCCCTGTGCCTTAACTATTACGCTGTCAAGTTCTGCTATCTTGGAGTTCAGACTTTCAGCAAGTGAATCAATCTTGTTTGCGATAGACTGCTCAAGGTTATAAGCAACGCCTGCGTTCTTCTTTGACAGAAGTACATCGCAAACCTGCTTCTCGTAAGCCATAACGGCAGGGAGAATTTCCTTTGTAGCCATCTCTGCTGTTGTCAGAGCCTCTATATTGATGGTCTTGCTGTAGTTTTCAAGCAGAATCTCTGTTCTTGAGTGCATTTCAACTTCTGTGAATACCTTGTGCTTTGTGAACACCTTGACATTCTTCTCGTCAAGGAAGTGCGGAAGTGCGTCTACTGTAGACTTAAGCTCAGGCAGACCTCTTACCTCTGTAGCTTCCTTTACCCAAGCGGCATCGTAACCGTTGCCGTTGAAGATTACTCTGCTGTGCTCCTTTATTGTCTTTACGAGCAGTTCCTTAAGAGCCTTCTTGAAATCGTCAGCCTTTTCAAGCTCATCGGCGAACTGTTCAAGCTCTTCTGCTACGATCGTGTTAAGAACGATGTTGGGGCCGGAAATGTTGAGTGAAGAACCAACACTTCTGAACTCAAACTTATTACCTGTAAATGCAAAAGGCGATGTTCTGTTTCTGTCTGTTGTATCCTTGGGGAACTTGGGCAGTGAGGTTACGCCTATATCGAACTGTGCGTGCTTTGCTTCTACGTTTGTACCTGCAACAAGCGCATTGATAACATCGTTCAGCTCTTCGCCGAGGAAGACAGAGATGATTGCGGGAGGTGCCTCGTTAGCGCCGAGTCTGTGGTCGTTGCCTGCTGTAGCTACCGAAAGTCTGAGCAGATCAGCGTATTCGTCAACAGCCTTGATGATTGCGACAAGGAATGTCAAGAACTGTGCGTTCTCCATAGGAGAATCGCCGGGGTTCAGAAGATTCTGACCGTCATCTGTTGAGAGCGCCCAGTTATCGTGCTTACCTGAACCGTTAACGCCTGCGAAAGGCTTTTCGTGCAGTAAGCATACCATATTATGCTCAAGAGCGACCTTCTTCATCATTTCCATCATAAGCTGGTTGTGATCGGCCGCAAGGTTTGCAGACTCGAAGATAGGAGCACATTCGTGCTGAGCGGGAGCAACCTCGTTATGCTTTGTCTTTGAAGAAACGCCGAGCGCCCAGAGGTGCTTGTCGAGGTCCTTCATATAGTCGCTTACTCTCTGCTTGATAACGCCGAAGTAGTGATCTTCAAGCTCCTGACCCTTTACAGGTGCCGCACCGAAAAGTGTTCTGCCTGTGAAGATAAGGTCTTTTCTCTTATCGTATGTCTTCTTGTCAACAAGGAAGTATTCCTGCTCGGCACCGACTGTAGCAACAACGCTCTTTGCTGTGGTGTTGCCGAAAAGTCTTAAAATTCTTAACGCCTGCTTTGATACAGCGTCCATTGACTTTAAGAGAGGTGTCTTCTTGTCAAGCGCCTCGCCTGAATATGAGAAGAACGCTGTGGGTATGTATAATGTGTTATCCTTGATAAATGCGTATGATGTCGGATCCCACGCTGTGTATCCTCTTGCCTCAAATGTAGCACGAAGACCGCCAGAGGGGAATGATGAAGCATCAGGCTCGCCCTTTATAAGTTCCTTGCCTGAGAACTCCATAATAACCGTACCGTCACCTACAGGTGAAATAAAGCTGTCGTGCTTTTCGGCTGTGATACCTGTCATAGGCTGGAACCAGTGAGTGTAGTGTGTTGCACCCTTTTCTACTGCCCAGTCCTTCATTGTGCTGGCAACTACTTCGGCAATGGGAAGTGTAAGTTCAGCATTACCGTGCATTACCTTCATCAGCTCCTTGAAGATAGCCTTAGGGAGTCGTGCCTTCATTACTGCCTCGTTGAACACGTCCGAGCCGAACAGCTCCGTTACATCATAAGTTTTCTCTGCCATTTTCCTTTTCCTCCTACTTTCGTTAGATGTTCTTTGAAAAATAAGAAAAGGACGCTTTGATCCCTCAAAACGTCCTCGTTTCTGATTACAGTTATTATAATACACTATGTCGGCTGATTTGTCAATATGTCATTTTGCACAAATTTTGAAAGTTTGCCTGTACGATAATTCAAAATTGCGTAAAAACCATTGAAAAACCGCCGATTTCTGCAAGTCTTAAAGCTCAATCTTGCCGTAAAGCGTAGCGTTTCTTTCTGTTTCAACCGCTTCCTTAGAGAATTCGCCTGCATCTGACGCAGTATTTTCAACAGCAGTCTGCGAACGCTTGTACTCTCTTTCAAAAGATGTCGAGAAACCGGTACTCTGCTTGTATGAGCGGTTTGCACCGTTGCCGTTTCTTCTTCCGCCCTTGCGGTCGTTTCTTCTGTTGTTATCTCTGTGGGGCTGAGAAGCCGAGATAACGACCTTTCTGTAAGGCTCTTCGCCTATAGAGTTGCTGTATACGCCTTCAATCTCAGCGACCTTGCTGTGAATGATACGGCGCTCATAAGGATTCATAGGCTCAAGAGTAATGCGTCTGCCCTGACGGAGCACCTTATTAGCGGTACGCTCTGCAAGCGACTTGAGAGTTTCCTCTCTCTTATCCCTGTAGCCGTTGCAATCAACTGTGATACGGCAGTAAGGCTCATCGTGACGGTTGCTTGCAAGAATTGCAAGGTACTGTAAAGAGTCGAGTGTTTCGCCTCTTCTGCCGATTACGATACCGAGCTTTTCGCCTACTATATCAAGAACAGTTATGTCTTCCTTTTCGATTATGTTTACCTTGAAGTCCTCAACGCCGAGAGCGGTAAGAACCTTTTCAAGATAAGCCGCAGCCATAGCTACCTTTTCTGTGTGGTCAGCATCTGTTACGGCAGGAGCGGCTTCGGTAACAGTTTCGAATTCAACCTCTATCTTATAGTCGCCCTTCTTGCCGAACAGCTTCTTGACAGGTTCTTCAACTACGGTTATCTTTATGTCAGCTTCATCAACGCCGAGTTCCTTGATTTCTGATATGGCAAGCGCCTTGAGCTCGTCAAGTGACTTACCTGTATATATCTTTTTCATAAGTCCGTCCTTTCCGTCGATTCTCAATCGTCGTCTTCTTCGTGGTATTCTTCGCCGTATTTTTCGGCATCGGCTTTTCTTGCCGCCGCCAGCTTACGTCTGTTGATTTCCTTCTGTGAAAGTGTTTCTGTCTTTGTTACGGTCTTTTCTTCGCCTGTATCGGCATCTGTAACAACAGCGGTCGTTGTGACCTGTCTTTCCTTGAGCTTTCTTTCCTTCATCTTCTCTTCAGCCTCGGCTCTGAGCTTTTCAGGGCTGTACAGCTTCTGCATTACCAGTGACTGCACAATGCCGAGCGCATAGTTGACACCCCAGTAGAAACCTACTCCGGCAGGAACGCTGAACGAAATCCACAGTGAGAATAAGGGCATGATATAAAGCATTACCTTCATACCCGCACCGCCTGCGTTTGCCATTTCGGGATTGTTCTTCTTGTTGAGATACTGGGAAAGTACAGTCTGAACAAGTGAAAGAACGAATGCAAATATCGGTATGATTATCAGCGGCTCGAAAGCAAGCTTAGGTGTTGAACCGAAGTTCAGACCGCAGAACATCATATTGTGTGACAGTGATGCAAGTCTGCCCTTTACATCGTTTGACAGCACGCTTTCATCGCACGATTTAAACGTATCAGGATACTGCTCATAAACCTGCAGAGCAAGAAGCTCCTTCTGCATACCCTTGTACTTGCCTGCAACAGCCGCAAGTCTGTTCTTTGTTTCAGCTGTAAGTCTTGAATTATCGCCTGTAAACTGCGTATAAGCATCATCTGATGTTACAAATAACGAGCCATACTTATTTATCTGTTCGATAGTAAGCTGATCGGCAGATGGATCTTTCTCCTCATACTTTGTCTTGTACTCTTCGTTATCCTTGTACTCGTGAGTCAGCTGGCCGTTTTCTGCTGTTACATAGATTATGTTCTTATCGCCGCTGAGATACTTATCAATGATTTCCTTATCCTGCTTGTTGTATTCATTAAGGAAAATCTTCGTGTATTCGGTTTCTTTTGCAACTGTTATTACATTTGAAATGTCCGATGATGACAGGTGCTCCATGTGCGTCATGGGCTTATATACAACGTCGATGACACCGAACAGTATTATCATTGTCAGAATAAGAGGTCCGCAGCCGCCGGCAGGGTTATAGCCCTGTGCCTGCAGCTTCTGCATTTCTTCTGCCTGCTTTTCACGGTTGTTGCGGTATTTCTGCTGTATCTCCTTTACCTTAGGAGCAAACAGCTGAGAAAACGCCATATTCTTCTGCTGCTTTATCTGAAGCGGCAGCATTGCTAATTTGACTATTACAGTGAATATCAGTATCGCCCAACCGAAATTCTGTAAAAGAAGATAAATAGGCCACATAATGTAGCCGAGAGGCGTACCGATTATGGTGTATAAGAAATCTATGGAAATCACCCTCCGTTAGTAGTGCCGATATTACGGCTTGGTCCTTTTGAAAAAATAAAATTGCTCGGGTACATAGTCATAGCCGCCCTCAGAAAAAGGGTTGCATCTGATAATTCTCCGTATAGCCAAATAGCTGCCCTTTACCGCACCGAAGCGGCGGAGTGCGATCATCGCATATTCCGAACAGCTCGGAGTAAAGCGGCAACAACGAGGCAGCCATTTTGACAAAGTCATTCTGTATATCTTTACGAAAAATAAAAGTACATATTTCATTTTATTTTTGTATTTTGTCCGGTTGATTATTCGCCGGTGCGGCATATCTTTTCAGCAATTGTTTTTCCATCCGAAGATATACCTCTGTCGATTTCATCGCAGGAGTTTTTGCTCTTGCAACGAAAATAAAGTCGTATCTTTTTTGTGTCTTTTCACGGAGCAGGGGCTCAATAAGGCGGAACGCTTCTCTTATGACTCTTCTGGCACGACTGCGTTTTACGGCATTGCCGACCTTTTTGCCTGTAACGATTCCTATGCGGTTTACCCGCCTCTTGCTTTCCCTTGCGTAGCATACGAATGCATCGGTAACAATACTGTCACCTTTTTTGAACAGAAATCTGAATTCCTTGTCCTTTTTTATGCAGACGTATTTCTTTGCATACTCATTCATTGACAGAATCAGTAGCTTAAGTGCTTTCTGCCCTTTGCACGTCTTCTTGCGAGAACCTTACGTCCGTTTCTTGTAGACATTCTTTTTCTGAATCCGTGTTCTTTCTGTCTCTGGAGCTTCTTAGGCTGGTATGTTCTTTTCATTTCTTTCTTCCTCCTGTTATTACTCGGCACCGATGTGTGCCTGTCTTGCGCCTATGCAATTAAATATTATACCTTAATCGGTTGCCGATGTCAAGTCATTTTTGAAAATTGTCTGTTCTGACAGCCGCAAACATTCAAATAATACGGATATGCCAGTGCCGTCGGGCTTAGCCGGGCGGTTATTTGTAACCGAGAGTTTTCTTTATTGCCGCTGTGACCTTTTGGGAAACCAGGCTGTGCGTCTTGGGGCTTGGGTGCCAGTCCGCCACTATTCCGTCAGCGTCCTCGTCCTGCATCGTAAGCGGAATAAACGTGATTCGTTCATCGCCTGTTTCATTCATATATTTTCTGCGGACGTTTTCGATATTTTCCTCAAGCGAAGTTCCCATCACGCCGTAGGTCTGGAATATATAGGAATCGGGATTGAGCGAGCGTACTTTCTTCAGAAAATCGAGATAACCGTCTTCGAATTCCGCTTTTCTCTCATCTGTTGTCGCATAGCTCATATCGTTTGTTCCGAGATTTATAACTATAATATCCGGCTTGTACCTTTCAAAATCCCACTCGATTTCCGAAACCGTGATACTGTCCGCAAACTTATTATACGAAAAGCCGAGCTTGTCATAATACTGCGGTATTGTCTGCTGCGGAATCTTGTTTCCGTCATTCGTAAAGCCGGAAATAATTCCGTAGCCGCTCACCGAAACCATACTGTAGTCGGCGTTCAGCGCAAGAGCCGTTTTATACGCATACGCTTTTGTGACATCTTCTGTGGCTGTTCTGAAATGATGCTCCTTATCGGGATCGTCAACTCCGTATCCGCAGGTTATAGAATCGCCTATAAATTCCATCTTTATATTTTTTACGGGCGCAGGCTCTATCTTTTCATTCTCCGCAATCATAATGGGCTTTATCCCGAATGTTGACATTGCGCACTCGGACAGCTTGATTATCCTTACATTCCTGCATTCTGCACTTTCGCTTTCAAGCACCTTGTACGTTTTTTCCTTTTCATCAAGCATATCGTCTACAACACGTTCGTTATCGACATATATTGCGATTCTTGCATAATTCTCGTCATTGCCCGCTGTCGATGCAAAGTCGCCCGTGACGGTGATTTCGAGTTTTTTACCCGTGAAAATGAATTCCGCACCCGCACCGGAAAATGCCGCCCACAGCGTATCGTTATATAAATAGGTTCTTCCGATCGTTTTTACGGATTTATCGTTTAGTACAATTGCCTTTCTGTTGTTCATGGTTGCTCCTCGCTTATAATTCTTATTTTATCGGGTTAATTTCAGCCTTAATCTGCGCTTAACTCTTTTATCGACATTGCGGTACGGAACAGTTCATCCCTGCCAAAACCGGTCGCTGTGATATGGAACATATACTCGCCGTTATCCCACATAAGAAATGCCATACCTTTTTTGGAAACGCAATACATCGCACTTTTATCCCCCAGTTCGACTTTTTGGGGAGGAATCTGCGCATCCTCCGTTCCGATCTGTGCATTTTCCATCTGTGATCTTGTACATTGAGTAAAAATCAGCTGTTTGCCGTGCTTATTTATGTATTCGACAATATAGGCATATTCGGTTTTTTCTATAAGCCGTGTGGCGTATGCGGTTTTGTCGAGATCAGGTTCATAATACCGTGTGATACGCTGAGGCGAATTCTCGGCATCGCTTATCAGTATGACCGAGTATTTGTCATTTTCCTTGACTGCAAACGTATCCCAGTGCTTCAGCAGGATAGTGCCGCCTGTTGCCAGAGCGGCAGTAGCGGCTATTATCACGGCAATTGCCAGCCTCAGCTTTACTCTGCGGTGCCTTACCGTTTTTGCGGTGTCGGTATATGATTTGCTTATCATTTTTTTCATCCGTCTGTCGAATCCGGATCTTATCCTTGAATTCGGGAGCATCTCAAAAACAGACAGCTCGGACAGATAATCGCTTTTTAACGCTATGGCGATTTTTTCATCGTTGGTCATATATTTTCATCCTTTGTATCGAGCAGGATTTTTCTTATTCTTGAAACATACGCATAAACCGTATTTGTGTTGATATCCAGCATTTCGCCTATCTCTTTAGGGCTTAGCCGCTGTACAAAAAACAGGAACGCTATGTTTTTCAGTCTTGGCGGCAGCTGCTTTAGATTTTTGATAATCTGTTCGTATGTCGCATTGCTGTTTTCAAAATTCGTATAGCTGTCCTCAAACGGAATATCCTTGTCCTCAAGCTCTTCGTCGTTGTGATTTCTGCGTATCATATCAAGACAGACGTTTTTGGTTATAACGGTTATATAGGATTTTGTTTTTCTGGAATACGGATTGTTTATCTTGTCAAGATTATCAATAATCCTCACAAATGAATCCTGGACGGCATCCTCGGCGTCTTCACGCTTTCCGAGGAGCGACATACTGATATTGTACATAAATTGCTTATATGTATTGTAAAGCTGTATTATCAGTTCTTTATCGGTCGGTGAATCGACCGTTGCGATTAATGATGATAGCAAAATTTCACACTCCGGTTTATATTATATTTCAATTGTATCATTACATCGGTTTAATGTCAATATAATAAGGAAAAATGCCCCCGTTAAGACGGGGGCATCAGACTGTAGAAAAAGTCTGTTTTTTCAAAAAGTGCTTGTTCAACCCCTATCCCCTTTAGGACACTCTGATGGCTTTGCTTCGTGCAAAGCTTGGTGTGTCCTTATTTCGGCATCCTTGCCGAAAACCCCTTTCC
>ENA-OPNR01001399-OPNR01001399.1-human-gut-metagenome-genome-assembly--contig:-NODE-1399-length-9420-cov-4.480513_pt1 | contig 9420 bp, 14 predicted proteins | sample MGYA00241543_ERZ501783 | MGnify/ENA primary metagenome ERZ501783 (study PRJEB25962, sample SAMEA2042557) | human gut metagenome | biome: human gut; feature: human-associated habitat; material: faeces... | reverse complement strand
CATTGCCGTCCAATAGAGGCTTGCCCTTGTCGGCGCCAGACTGTTTATTTGCCGAACAAGTCGCTGTGTGTGCCGGTGCGGGCCAGCGTCAGCACCAGAACATCATCTTCTATGCGGTAGACAAGCAGCCAGTCTGGGAGAATATGACATTCCCGATGGCCTGCCCAATCGCCGGACAGGTCATGGTCACGGTTCTTATCCGGCAGCGGTTCGCCCATTGCCAGCAATGCTACGACCTGCTCCAGCAGTTCGATCTTCAAGCCACGCTTGATGGCTCGTTTGTAGTCTTTTTTGAAACTGGTCGTGTACTTGACGGTATATTTGGTTTCTTTCATCTTTTCAGGTCAGCAAATAACTCGTCAAGGTCATTGTAGCCCTTTACAGACGGGTCTTTTGCAATCCTTTCCGCTTCCAGCATGGCAGCAACCGTTTCCTTGTTCGGCTGTTCCAGCCTTACTTCAAAGGGAATGCCGCCTTCACGAAGCGACTGGCGCACAAAGATGTTAAATGCCGTAGTCAGGTTCATGCCAAGTTCAGTAAACAGTGCGTCCGCTTGCGCTTTCAAATCTGCGTCCATGCGGATACTGATGTTTGTGGTATTTCCAGCCATACGATCAACCCCTTTCTGCTGGCAATTATAGTATATGCCATTTGCACGAAGAAAACAATACTTTGCACGAATATTTAACAATAAATTCATTTAAGGAGGTTACCAACTTTATGAAAGAAATCATTTATGAAGAACAATAAGTCTGAACCTATCCCTGTCATGGATTACCGCCAGTACCGCAGAGTGCGGAGGCTGGTGCATGAGTGCTGTAACTACATCGACGGAAACTGTATCGCCCTGGACGATGGGGAGGAATGTGTCTGTGTCCAGTCTATTTCCTACTCCCTGTTGTGCAGGTGGTTTCGGGCGGCGGTATTGCCGCAGGATAAGGAACTGGAAACGGCGCTGTTCCACCGGCTGAATGCGAAGAAATGCGCCATATGTGGGGCGCTGTTTACCCCCGGTTCCAACCGGGCCAAATACTGCCCGGAATGTGCCGCACGCATGAAGCGGGTCAACGCCGCAAAGCGCAAGCGAAAACAACGGGAGAAATGTCACGCTTTAGGGGCTGAAAAACCCTTGTAAATCAAGGCTTTTTTCGAGGGTGTCAAAGGCAGGCTGATAGATTTATCCTCTGAACCCTAAAACGGCCTTAAAATGCGTACAGAATCCCCAGAGAACCCCCAAGGAGGAACCCTATGTCAGACAACCGAAAATATTATTACCTGAAACTCAAAGAAAACTATTTTGACGATGATTCTATCGTGCTGCTGGAAAGTATGCAGGATGGTGTGCTGTATTCCAACATTCTGCTCAAGCTGTATCTGAAATCGCTGAAACATGGTGGACGGCTTCAACTTGACGAGGACATTCCTTACACGGCGCAGATGATCGCCACCATTACCCGCCAGCAGATCGGCACTGTGGAGAGAGCCTTGCAGATCTTTTTGAAGCTGGGTCTTGTGGAAGTGCTGGACAGCGGCACATTCTACATGAGCAACATCGAACTTTTAATCGGCCAGTCCTCTACCGAGGCTGAGCGAAAGCGGGCTGCGAGGCTCCAAAATAAGGCTCTTTCTGCGCCCCGGACAAACGGCGGACATTTGTCCGACATTCGTCCACCAGAGATAGAGATAGAGTTAGAGAAAGAGATAGAGATAAAGAGAGAGATAGAGAAGGGACGCTCCGCCCACGCCTATGGCCGTTACCAGAATGTTTTCCTGACGGACGAGGAACTGGCAGACTTACAGGCCAGTTTTCCCACTGTATGGGGCCAGTACATCGAAAAACTGTCCGAGTACATGGCTTCTACCGGCAAGCGGTATCAGAGCCATGCCGCCACCATCCGGCGCTGGGCCGGTGAGGACGCGAAGAAAGCAGCCCCGCCCACCCGCAACCGGGATTACAGCGTAAAGGAAGATGAAACCGTATGATTGAGATTACCGCAGAAATCCGGGCGCTGATCGACAAGGCAGCCGCCGGTGTGGAACTGGCCGGGGACGAGTACATAGACCCGGCAGACGGCCTCATTCACTGTAAGAAGTGCGGCGGCCAGAGGCAGACCGTTGTGCCATGCTTTGGAAAACCAGGCTACTTCATGCCCCGCTGCATCTGCCAGTGCCAGCAGGAGGCCGAGGAACAGCGCAAGGCTGCTGAAGAACGGCAGCGCCGCATGGAGCGTATCAAACGCCGAAAGGCACAGGGCTTGCAAGATCGCTATCTCTATGACTACACCTTTGCCAACGACAACGGCCAAAACCCATTGATGGACAAGGCACGCGCCTATGTGGAGAACTGGAAGGAGGCATATAAAAACAACACCGGCCTGCTGTTGTTCGGGGATGTGGGAACCGGCAAGTCTTTCTTCGCCGGATGTATTGCCAACGCTTTGCTTGACCAGGATGTGCCGGTGCTGATGACAAACTTCCCCACTATTCTGAACCGCCTGACCGGGATGTTCTCTGAGGACAGGTCGGAGTTTATTGCCAGCTTTGACGAGTATGACCTGCTTATCATTGACGATCTGGGAGTAGAGCGCAGTACCGAATATGCTATGGAGCAGATGTTTTTCGTCATTGACAGCCGCTACCGCAGCCGCAGGCCCATGATTATCACAACAAACTTGAAACTGGTCGAGTTGAAAAACCCGCCTGATCTGGCCCACGCCCGTATCTATGACCGTATTCTGGAACGGTGTGCGCCGATTCTTTTTGACGGGAAGAATTTCCGGGAAGAAAATGCCGGTGCTACCCGACAGACAGCAAAAGACATTGTAAACAGTAAGCAAGACTGATTTTTTACCGGGCGGCACAGACCCGTTCGGAGAAAGGAGCGCCATGAACAGAGAACCCCGTACTATGCAGGTGGCAGACGCCGCTACTGCGTCCAGAGCGCCGGAAAACACGCCGGCGATGGTAAAGAAAATCGGAAAGACAACCTACAAGGTTCATGTCCATTTCAGCAATACCAGCACAGAAACCATGAGCGATAAAATCAAGCGTATGCTCAAAAATGAAATTCAGCAAATGTGACAGACTGATAAACGAAGCCGCCTTGTGCTAAACTGATAATGGTACGCACCAAAATTTTTGTCAAGGAGGACACGAAAATGCTTTACACAGAAAAAGAGAAGCATGAAATTGAACGAGTAAAGGAGGTCTTTGCGGAACATCTGCGGCAAAGCCCTGATTTTGAACTGCTCTGGTCGGACAAGGTAGGCTATGTCTGGCTGGCGATTGGCGTAAATCCAGTCTATGTGGATACCGGTACCAGAATCGAATCTGCCGCCGATCTCTGTTACAGGTGTTTGGACGATGTAGCTACGGATGTTTTATATATGACAGGCAACGATCACGCGCTGGAAGCAGCCGACCCGCTGGAATTGGCCGAAATCAAGCGGCGCTGGGAGCCATATATCAACCAGCTGCCAGACTATGCGTATCTCTGCAAAGACCTGCTGAACGGAAAAATGTAATCTATCAAACGAGGTGTCAGGAGCCATACGGTGCTTCTGGCACCTTTTTTATGAATTTTTTGTGAATTTGATTAAAAAGTCCTTGACAATTTGTCTCTGGGTTGGTCTGATTATGCTTTCCTGTGGAACCGGAGCATGGCGTGTGCGGACTTCTATGAACAGGCTTTCCAAGGAACTTGGAGTAACCTGTACAGTGGATGTGGGACTGATGTCCATAGAGTTTAATTGTTTTGATGGAAAAGAGTGTGTTTCACAGTCTCTTAGTATTGCAAATACCGGAGTAAATACTTCCAAGCTTTATCGGATGGAACAGTTTGTAAATAGTTTTCCATCTCAGGAAGCGCATTTGACCGGAGAAGAAATCCATAAGCGGCTGGATGAAATCGAGCAGATCCATGAACTCTATTCTCCGGTAAAACTCGGATTGGCAGCGGCACTTGCATGTTGTGGATTTACATTTCTGCTGGGTGGTGGCCCGGTGGAGATGATATTTGCATTTATTGCCGCTGGTGTTGGTAACCTTATCCGGATGAAGCTGATCAAACATCATTACACATTGTTTTTAAACATTGCGGTATCTATTTCAGCTGCATGTCTGACGTATGCTGTCTGTCTGCATATGGCAGAGCTGTTGTTACACGTTTCCGCAGTGCATGAGGCCGGATATATCTGTTCCATGTTGTTTATTATTCCGGGATTTCCGTTTATCACAAGTGGAATTGACTTGGCAAAGCTGGATTTGCGATCTGGTCTGGAGCGGCTTACCTATTCCATTATTATTGTTCTGGGTGCAACGATGTTTGCATGGATCATGGCACTTTTGTTAAAGCTTCAGCCACAGGATTTTGTAGCTTTGCATCTAGGAAGTATGATGCATCTGGTTTTACGTCTGATCGCAAGTTTTTGCGGAGTATTTGGATTCTCGATTATGTTTAACAGTTCAGTCTATATAGCAGCAACGGCGGCATGTATCGGTGCCGTTGCAAATACATTGCGGCTGGAACTGGTCGATTATGCAGGGATGCCATCTGCGGCAGCAGCTTTCATAGGAGCACTGACTGCAGGTCTGCTTGCATCCATCATAAAGAGAGATCATGGATATCCGAGAATTTCACTGACAGTGCCATCCATTGTAATTATGGTGCCAGGATTATATTTGTATCGTGCGATTTATAATTTTGGAATTATGTCACTAACAGAGGCAGTTTTGTGGTTTGCAGCAGCGATCATGATTATTGTATCGTTACCGCTTGGACTTATTTTTGCGAGAATACTTACCGACCGGACATTCCGGTATTGCTCATAACAGATTATGCATGGGTTTATGTTCAAAGACAGTGTCAATAGAAGGAGAATAAAATATGCTTACAGCTGTAACAGGAATTAACTGGGGAGACGAAGGAAAAGGTCGTGTGATCGATCTGCTTGCGGAGAATGCAGATGTTGTTGTCCGCTATCAGGGCGGCAATAACGCTGGTCATACAGTGGTTGCCAAACAGCAGAAATTTGTCTTAAATCTGCTGCCATCCGGTATTCTGCATGAGAATGTAATATGCGTACTCGGCGATGGTATGGTGGTAGACCTGAAACATCTGACAAACGAAATTGCACAGATCAGGGAAAAAGGTGTTGTGGTCACACCAAACAACTTAAAACTTTCCAAACGGGCAACAATCTCTATGCCTTGGCACAAAATTCAGGATGAACTCGAAGAAACACGTCTTGCAAAAACAGGAGCAGCGTTTGGTTCCACAAAAAGAGGCATTGCCTATGCATACAGTGACAAATACAGAAAGAAGACACTGCGTCTTGGGGATCTGCTTCATCTAAAAGAGGAATCCGTACAGAATCGTTTGAAAATGATGCTCGAGGCAAAGAATCTGGAGCTTGCAGGATGCTATTATCAGGAACCGATGTCCTATCCGGCACTGCTTTCCTGGTGTGAAGCTCAGGCAGCAGAGTTATGGCCATATATAGTAGACACAGGTGCTTATCTCGAGGAAGCATTAAAGGAAGGAAAACGTGTTGTTTTAGAGGCACAGCTTGGAGCTATGCGGGATATTGATTATGGCATTTTTCCATATACGTCAAGTTCTTCAACGATTTCTGCCTACGGTCCGATAGGGGCGGGGATACCGGGAAAGCAACTGGACCATGTCGTTGGTGTACTGAAAGCTTATTCAACCTGTGTAGGTGCAGGGCCATTTACAGCAGAAAAAGCCATGCCAGAATCCTGGATGGAACTTTTGCGCAAGTTTGGCGGAGAATATGGTGCTGCCACAGGACGTCCGCGCCGTGTAGGACCGTTTGATGCAGTTGCAAGCCGGTATGGATTAAAGTGTCAGAACGCGGACAAGATTGCATTAACTAAGCTTGATGTGCTCAGTATGATGAAAGAAATCCCTGTGATTGTAGGTTACAAAAAGGGAAATCAGGAAGTGACGGATTTTGATCCGATAGAGGATCTAGAAGAATATGTACCAATTGTAAGAATGCTTCCCGGCTGGCAGACAGACATCAGCGGTTGCGTAACCTATGATGAACTGCCGGATGCAGCCAAAACGTATGTAGAGACGTTAGAGGATCTTCTGCAGCATGAAATACAGTTCATATCCGTAGGTGCAGAGAGAAGTCAGTATTTAACAAAAGGAGAGTGGTTATGAGACATTTGATAAGTCCTTTGGATTTTACAGTAGAAGAAACGTATGAAGTGCTGGATTTCGCAGACAGGATTGCTGCAAATCCAAAAGCTTATGCACATGCAGCAGACGGCAGACAGCTTGCAACACTTTTTTAAGAGCCAAGTACCAGAATGAGGCTTTCTTTTGAATCGGCAATGCTCAGTCTTGGTGGACAGACGATTGGATTCGCAGGGGCGGACCAATCGAGCGTTTCCAAAGGGGAGACAATTGCGGATACGGTAAGGGTCGTTAGTTGTTATGCAGATATCATTGTCATGCGCCATCCGAAGGAAGGGGCACCGCTTTGTGCGTCCATGTATTCGAAAATCCCGGTCATTAATGCCGGGGATGGCGGACATAATCACCCAACACAGACTTTGATCGATCTGCTGACTATTCGCCAGAGACTTGGTAGACTCGACAATCTGACCATCGGTTTCTGCGGAGATTTGAAGTTCGGAAGAACGGTGCACTCGCTAGTAAAGAGCCTGGTGCGCCATACAGGAAATAAATTCTATTTTATCTCGCCGGAAGAACTCAGAATCCCAGATTATCTTGTGGATGAAACATTAGAGCCGACGCATACGCCGTATGAGGAAGTATCCAGTCTGGAAGAGTTCTAATGAATCTTCTGCATCAACCCATATCTGCATTGTTCCATCAAGATATAATTTTGCATATTCCAGCGGTTTATCAATAGCAAGTGCATTTAATGCACAATCTGATCCGGGTGTTGTTTTTAAATTCTTTTCTGTTTCCCACAGTCAATGCGGAGCATATAGCCAGCACTGGTATATACATCAATGCTGTTTCTGTGTGGATTGTATTCTGCAAATATCGTTCTCATCGTATCAAATCTCCTTATCGTTCAATCAATCATTTGTTGCAAAAATCAGAAGCATTTCAATCAGTTCACCATGTCACTTTTATTTTGTGTTATACTGTTTTATAGATTTTTCTTGCCCTTGTATTTGCCCTTATCAGAGTTCGTAAACACTGGTGGGACGATATAACACAAGGGAAACAATAAGGGAAAACTCACCTGTGACAAATCCAGTGTTTTCAAGGGTTTGCGGAGAATTTAATAACAAAATATAACAGTTATTAAATCTCTTAAAACAGGTGAAATCTCAATTTACGGTACTACAGGAAAAAGAGTACATTGTGATGAAACGAGTTTTATCCTAAAATCATGAAAGGCAGAAAAAAATGGCAGAAATAAAATCGGCTGCAGTGTTGGGAGCAGGCGCGGTAGGTTCCTATGTCATCTGGGGACTTTCCCAAAAAGAAAATATCAGGCTTGGCGTGATTGCAGACGGAGAACGGGCAGAACGGTTAAAAATAAACGGCTGCAGGATCAATCAGAAGATTTACCGCCCGGAGGTCTGGAACGCACAGGAAGCGCATGGCGTGGACAGTGAAGAACGGATTGGAGAAAAGATCGGAGCGTCCCATGTGCTTCCGGCGCTGATCAAGGTTGCATCCCGTAGAACGGCGGATGGGTGTCAGTTCGATCCGGAGACGACCATCGGTATTGTGTTCGGCGAGCCGGCGGAACCGTTTGAAAGTGAGCGCGTGCAGGTGGTCAAGGATTTGTTTGCGGATACGGGGATTCATTTTCGGGTAACAGAGCATATTCAGGAGGAAATCTGGAGTAAGTTCCGGTTAAACGTCTGCAACAATCTGCCGCAGGCAATTTTGGGCGCAGGAGTCGGCTGCTATCAGGACAGCATCCATATGCAGGCGATCCGGGATGGACTGCGCGCAGAACTGGAAGCCATTGCAGCTGCAAAATGGAAGCAGCTTTATAACTGCCCGGACAGAGGAAAAGAATGCGAAAAACAGAGGGAATCCATATGAATGATCTGATGAATTTGTTAAAAGAAAGACGAACTTACCGGAGATTTTGCCAAAAGCCCATTTCGGAGGAAATTCTGGCAGAGATCCTGACGGCGGCGCGGTACGCGTCCAGCGCGGCGAATAAACAGCCGTTGAGCTATGTCGTTGTGAAAACGCCCCAAAAGGTGCAGGAGGTTTTTGCAGAGACGAAGTGGGCGGCATATCTTCCGAAGGAACAGGGACAGCCGAAGGCTGGAGAAGAGCCGGTGCTGTTTATCGGCGTGGTGCAGAATTTGAAAATCAACCCGAACTGCGATACGGACGCCGGGCTGGCGATTTCGAATATGACGCTGGCAGCGTGGAATCATGGGGTCGGAAGCTGTATCATAGGCGCGTGCAACCGGCAAAAGCTTTCGGAGCTGTTTGGATTGACGGAGGATCAGAAGCTGCATACGGTGGTGGCATTTGGTTATCCATCCCATATCAGCAGGATTGAGAATGTCGAAAAGGATGGCGATATCCGCTACCATCTGGATGTAGACGGAAATTATGTCGTTCCGAAACGGAACCTTGAAGATGTCGTAACCTGCATTTGAAAGCGTTGAGGACGAAAGATTGAAAAACAATAGAATGCACGCTCTGCGAGCATTCTATTGTCATGAATAAAATTTTCAATCACGAGATTTGTATCTGCGTGCACTTGATACAAACTCGACATGCGTAAAAAGCGTGCGCAGAAATGAGAGGAAAGAATGGTAAAAAACATCGCAATCGTAAGCCTGTCCTCCGGTACGATCGGAGAAGCCTTTGCGGCACATGAAGTGGAAATCGGAATTCGGAGACTAAAAGAATACGGATTAAATGTTATTATGATGCCGCATGCGCAAAAAGGCATCGAATACGTCAAAAATCATCCAGAAGATCGGGCAAAGGATCTTTTACAGGCATTTTCGGACGATTCCATCGATATGATCCTGTGCGCGATCGGTGGGGACGATACCTATCGGCTGGGCTGCCGTATCTGTTTGAACACAAAGAATTACAAAAAGCGCTGAACAAAAAAATCTTTCTGGGGTTTTCCGATACGACGGTCAACCACCTGATGCTGCATAAGCTGGGTCTGAATACCTTTTACGGGCAGTCGTTTCTGGCGGATATCTGTGAGATGGATCATGAAATGCTTCCATATACGGCAACCTATTTTGAAGAGCTGATTCGGACCGGAAAAATTGCAAAAATTGAGCCGAGCGACGTCTGGTATGAGGAACGGACGGACTGGTCGCCTGCTGCAATCGGCACGCCGAGAACCGCACATCCAAACGAAGGCTTTTTGCTGCTGCAGGGAAGTCCTGTTTTTCAGGGAAAAATTCTCGGCG
>ENA-OPNR01001391-OPNR01001391.1-human-gut-metagenome-genome-assembly--contig:-NODE-1391-length-9466-cov-1.804803_pt1 | contig 9466 bp, 17 predicted proteins | sample MGYA00241543_ERZ501783 | MGnify/ENA primary metagenome ERZ501783 (study PRJEB25962, sample SAMEA2042557) | human gut metagenome | biome: human gut; feature: human-associated habitat; material: faeces... | reverse complement strand
CACAACATGGTTGTCGGTGTTACCGAAGGCTTCCGCAAGGACCTGGAGATCCAGGGCGTTGGCTACCGCTGCGCAAAGCAGGGCAGCAAGCTGGTCCTGACCCTGGGCTTCTCTCACCCGGTTGAGGTTGCAGAAACCGATACCATCAAGATCGAAGTCAAGGATGCTCTGCATTTCAGCATCCTGGGCAGCGACAAGCAGGAAGTCGGCCAGTTTGCGGCCGAAGTCCGCAGCAAGCGCCCGCCTGAGCCGTACAAAGGCAAGGGCATCCGCTATGTCGGCGAGTTTGTCATCCGTAAGGAAGGCAAAGCCGGCAAGGGCAAATAATAGGAGGGGAGAAACATTATGGTCAATAAGGCTGATAAGAACGAAGCTCGTCTTCGCCGTCACCGCCGCGTCCGCGGCAAGATCAGCGGCACTGCCGAGCGTCCTCGTCTGGATGTTTTCCGCTCTGCCAAGCACATCTACTGCCAGGTGATCGACGATGAAGCTGGTGTTACGCTGGCTTCCGCCTCCACCCTGGAAAAGGACTTTGAGGACTACGGCGGCAACTGCGACGCTGCCAAGAAGGTTGGCGAGCGCATCGCCAAGAAGTGCCTTGAAAAAGGCATTACCGAAGTGGTCTATGACCGCGGCGGTTTCGTATACCACGGCCGTGTTAAGGCACTTGCTGAAGGTGCCCGTGAAGCCGGCCTGAAACTGTAAGGAGGGAGAAGATACAATGGCCATGCAGAGAAACAGAGAACAAGATGACGGCATGATCACCAAGGTCGTCTCCATCAACCGCGTTTCCAAGACCGTTAAGGGCGGCCGCGTTATGAAGTTCGCTGCCCTGATCGTTGTTGGCGACGGCAAGGGCAACATCGGTTACGGCGTTGGCAAGTCCGGCGAAGTTCCCGAGGCCATCCGCAAGGGTGAAGGCGCCGCCAAGAAGAACATGCACAAGGTTGCCATGAAGGGCACCACCATCCCCCACGAGATCGTTGGCGTGTATGGTGCAGGCCGCGTTCTGATGCGTCCCGCTGCCCCCGGTACCGGCGTTATCGCCGGCGGCCCGGTCCGTGCTGTTCTGGAATGCGCTGGCATCAAGGACATTCGTACCAAGAGCCTGCGTTCCAATAACCCCATCAACGTTACCGCTGCCACTTTTGCTGGTCTGTGCGGCCTGACCGACGCCGAGAGCGTCGCAGCCAAGCGCGGCAAGACTGTTGCGGAAATCCTGGGCTAAGGAGGGCGCTACAATGGAAAAAGTTACGATTCGTCTGGCCAAGAGCCTGATCGGCCGCGGCAAAGAGCAGATCGCCGTTGCGCACTCCCTGGGCCTGAACCGCCCCGGTGAGGTTACCGAGCAGCCTGACAACGCAGCTACCCAGGGTAAGATCGCTAAGATCGCCCACCTGGTTGTTGTGACCAAGGCATAACGCAAGGAGGTGCAAGCATGAAGCTTCATGAACTGAACGCGCCCGCAGGTGCCCGCAAGGCTGTGACCCGTAAGGGCCGCGGCGCTGGCTCCGGCAACGGCAAGACCGCCGGTTAAGGCCACAAGGGCCAGAAGGCTCGCAGCGGCGTCAAGAAGGCAGGCTTTGAAGGCGGCCAGATGCCCCTGCAGCGTCGCCTGCCCAAGCGCGGTTTCAATAACATTTTCGCCACCAAGTATGTCACCATTAAGGTGTCTGACCTCGAAAAGTTCGAGGCTGGTGCAACCGTCGATGCACAGGCTCTTCTGGATGCCGGCATCATCTCCAAGACGCTGGATGGCGTCAAGGTCTTGGGCAATGGTGAGCTGACCAAGGCAGTTAATGTCAAGGTTGCAGCTTACACTGCTTCGGCCAAGGAAAAGATTGAGAAAGCAGGCGGGAAGGCTGAGGTGATCTAAGGTGTTCGAAACGTTTCGCAACGCCTGGAAGACCGAAGATCTGCGTAAGCGCCTTCTGTACACGCTTTTGATCCTGATTCTTTTCCGTCTTGGCTGCGCAATTCCGGTACCTTATATCACCAGCAGTGCACTGGAATCCATGTTCACCACCGGCAGCATGCTGACTTACCTCAACATGATGTCCGGCGGTGCCATGAGCCGCTGCACGATCTTTGCGCTGGGTGTTCAGCCCTATATCAACGCAACGATTATTATTCAGCTGCTCTGTGTTGCGATCCCTTATCTGGAGAATCTCTCCAAAGAGGGTGAGGAGGGCCGTCAAAAGCTCACCAAGATCAGCAACTACACCGGTGCGGCAATCGCGCTGCTGTTGAGCATCGCTTACTACTTTATCATCCGCCGCATGGGCGCGCTGAAGTACACCGATGGCTTTGCCGGTATCTTCTCCGGTATCGTTATCGTGGCCTGCTTCACCGCCGGTGCTCAGTTTGTCACATGGATGGGCAATCAGATCGACGCAAAGGGTATTGGCAACGGCCTGTCCCTGATGATCTTTGCCGGTATCGTGGCTGACTGGTCCCGCGTGGGCTCTTCCTTCCAGGATATGCTCACCCGTGCACAGGCTGGTGCTTCCGGTTACTACATTATGATCCCTGCCATGGTCATTCTGGCCCTTGTTGCTGTGATCTTTGTAGTGATCCTGACCAACGCTGAGCGCCGCATTCCGGTGCAGTACGCAAAGCGCGTGGTTGGCCGCAAAATGTACGGCGGTCAGGCCAGCTATATTCCCATCAAAGTGAACATGAGCGGCGTTATGCCCATCATCTTCGCTTCTACCCTGTGCGGTCTGCCCAATATGATTGGCAGCTTCCTGAATCTGGACGCTACCAAGCATCCGTACTGGACAGCATTCTTCCGCGTTTTTAACTACAACAGTGTTCTATATCTCGTTGTTTATGTTCTGCTGATTGTGGCTTTCAACTACTTCTATGTTGCAATCCAGTACAATCCGGTAGACATCAGCAACCAGCTGCGCAAGAACAACGGCACCATCCCCGGCATTCGTCCGGGCAAGCCGACCAGCGATTTCATCACCAAGACCCTGAGCAAGATCACTTTGATCGGCGCTGTGTTCCTGGCAATCGTTGCGGCTGTGCCGATGATCATCGGCGATCTGACCGGCGTTTCCATCCAGCTGGGTGGTACCAGCCTGCTCATTATCGTCGGCGTGGCACTGGATACGGCCCGTTCTCTGGAAGGCTACATGACGGCGCGCCATCACAAAGGCTTTTTGGAGTAATTGACCAGCTCCGCCAGAGGCGACTGGTCACTGGTGGAGCTTGAATGGAAAGGGGAACACCTATGAAACTGATCCTGTTGGGCGCCCCTGGCGCCGGCAAAGGCACCAATGCCGAGATCCTGTCCGATAAGCTGAACATCCCCACCATTTCCACCGGCAACATCCTGCGTGCCGCCGTTAAGGACGGTACCCCGATGGGGCTGAAAGCAAAGAGTTTTATGGACGCGGGCGCGCTCGTTCCTGATGAAGTCATCCTTGGCATCATCAAGGAGCGCCTGGCCGCTTCCGACTGTGCGAACGGTTTTATTCTGGATGGTGTGCCGCGCACCATCGCTCAGGCCGAAGCGCTTGAGCAGCTTGGTATCGAGATCGATAAGGTCGTCAACCTGCTGGTTGAGGATTCCACGATCGAAGCACGCATGGCAGGCCGCCGTGTGTGCGCCAAGTGCGGTGCCAGCTACCACATCAAGAATAAACCCAGCAAGGTGGAAGGCGTGTGCGACCGCTGCGGCGGCGAGCTGGTGATCCGCAAGGATGACCGCCCTGAAACCGTGCGTGACCGTCTGGTAACGTATCATCAGCAAACCGAGCCGCTGGTAGATTCTTGCCGTAAGCGCGGCAAGCTGGTTGATATTCCGGACCAGGGCTCGATTGAAGCAACCAACGCCTACATCCTGAAGCAGTTGGAGGCGTAAGCGTTCCATGATTCAGATTAAAAATGCTGCCGAACTCGAAAAAATGCGCAAAGCTGCTGCAATCAGCGCAGCTGCATTGAAAGCAGGCGGCGAAGCAATCGAACCGGGTATAACCACGGCAGAGATTGACAAAATTATTTACGACTTTATCGTGCGCCATGGTGCAAGACCGAACTTCCTTCATCTGTACGGTTTTCCCGCCACGGCATGTATCAGCGTGAATGACACCGTCATCCACGGCATCCCCTCCCGCGACCAGAAGATCCGCCCCGGCGATATCGTTTCGATTGACACCGGCTGCAAGATTGATGGTTTTAACGGTGATAACGCCTGTACCTTTGCCTGCGGCAAGCTCGACTTGGAAGCCCAGCGCCTGCTGGATGTGACCAAAGAGAGTCTGCACCTTGGCATTGCTGCCGCGCAGGCAGGTGCAAGAGTGGGGGATATCGGCCACGCAGTGCAAAGCTACGTGGAGGAGAACGGTTTCTCCGTTGTGCGTGAATATGTTGGCCACGGCGTTGGCAAGGAGCTGCACGAAGACCCCGAAATTCCCAATTATGGGCACGCGGGCCGTGGGCAGCGCCTGATGCCAGGCATGTGCATCGCGATTGAACCGATGATCTGCCAATATAAATGCGCGGTAAAGACCTTGAAAGATGGATGGACGGTCAAGACCTGTGATGGCGGCCTTGCTGCTCACTTTGAGCACACGGTGGCGATCACATCCAACGGGCCGGAAGTCCTGACCCACGGCTGGGAGGAACCCGGATGGACTTTGTGAAAGGCCAACTGGTACGCTCCAAGGCGGGACGGGATAAAACCCGCACCTATGCCGTTCTGGATGTGGAGGGTGAAATACTGGCCCTGGCCGATGGCAGCCACCGCACGGTGGCAAACCCGAAGCGCAAAAAGAGCCGGCACGTTGCCCCCACCGCAACCGTTCTTGGCAACGAGCTTCTGAAAAGCGATCAACCGATCAGTGACGCGATCAAGGCATATGATGCTGAACATCCGTTCTGAATGAACCTTCAAGGAGGCAATCAGCTTGTCTAAAGAAGATGTCATCGAAGTAGAAGGCGTCGTCCGCGAGGCTATGCCCAACACTGTGTTCAAGGTCGAGCTGCTCAACAAAGAGGGCAAGCCCAATGGCCATACGGTGCTGGCACACATCTCCGGCAAACTGCGGACCAATTTTATCCGCATCCTGCCTGGCGATAAAGTCACCATGGAGATGTCCCCCTACGACCTGACCAAAGCCCGAATCACCTGGCGCTCCAAATAAGTGCCTTGTGTTTATAGAAGGAGGTTAACATCATGAAGGTAAAACCTTCCGTGAAACCCATCTGCGAGAAGTGCAAGGTCATCAAGCGCAAAGGCCGCGTGATGATCATCTGCGCCAATCCGAAGCATAAGCAGCGTCAGGGCTAAAGGTCCGGGGGTTAAAACCCTGGAAACCGTACCCAAAACGCTTGGGGGCCAAGTGCGTAGATTCCCGGCGCAGGCCCCGACTAGGACATGGGATGTTACTAATGGAGGTGCTTTATGGCACGTATTGCTGGTGTTGATCTGCCTCGCGAGAAGCGGATCGAGGTTGGTCTGACTTATGTTTATGGTATCGGTCAGAGCACTGCTGACGAGATTCTCGCCGGCACCGGAATCAACCCTGATACCCGCGTCAAGGATCTGTCTGCTGACGATGAAGCTAAGATCCGTGACTACATTGACAAAAACAATATCATCGTTGAGGGCGATCTTCGCCGGAACGTCGCGCTGGACATTAAGCGTCTGACCGAAATCCAGTGCTTCCGTGGTGTACGTCATCGCAAGAGCCTGCCTTGCCGCGGCCAGCGCACCAAGACCAATGCCCGTACCTGCAAAGGTCCGAAGCGCACTGTTGCTAACAAGAAGAAGTAAGGAGGAACTGAAATGGCTGCTACGAAAGCTAGTGCGGCTCGTAATACCCGCACCAAAAAGAAAGAGCGCAAGAATATTGCTGCTGGCACTGCTCATATCCAGAGCACGTTTAACAACACCATCGTCACCATTACCGATACCCAGGGCAACACCGTTTCCTGGTGCAGCACGGGCGCTCTGAATTTCCGCGGTTCCCGCAAGAGCACTCCTTACGCTGCTCAGTCTGCCGCTGAAACCGCTGCAAAGGTTGCAATGGAACACGGCATGAAGACTGTTGAAGTCTACGTTAAGGGCCCTGGCTCCGGACGTGAAAGCGCAATCCGTGCCCTGCAGGCTACCGGCCTGGAGGTCACCATGATCCGCGACGTCACCCCGATCCCCCACAACGGCTGGCCCCCCCCCAAGCGCCGCCGTATTTGATTGAAGGAGGAAACTGAATTATGGCTAAAAATACTCAGCCGATCGCAAAGCGCTGCAAGGCTCTCGGCATTTCTCCTGCAGTCATGGGCTATGCCAAGAAGAACACCACCCGCAATTCCAACGGCAACTTCCGCAAGAAGAAGTCTGAATACGCCACCCAGATGCAGGAGAAGCAGAAGCTGAAGTTTATCTACGGCGTTCTGGAAAAGCAGTTCTCCAACTACTTTGAAGAAGCTTCTCGCCGTCAGGGCCAGGCTGGTGAAAACCTGCTCCAGTTGCTGGAGTGCCGTCTGGACAACGTGGTCTTCCGTCTGGGCTACGCTTCCACCCGCCGCGATGCCCGTCAGCTCGTTTCTCACAACCACTTCACCGTTAATGGCAAGCGCGTTAACATCCCCTCTTACCAGGTGAAGGCCGGCGACGTGATCGACGTTGTTGAAGGCAGCCGCAAGATTGAAAAGTTTGCCAAGCTGACCGGCGCTGATGCTGCTGTTGTTGCTCTGCCTTCCTGGCTGAGCCGCGAAACCGGCAGCCTGAAGGGTGTTGTCACCAAGTTGCCTGAGCGCAGCGATATCGACTTCGACGTTCAGGAACACCTCATCGTCGAGTTGTACTCCAAGTAAGCTCTCTTTTTTCATTACCGCTATTTACTACGAACCTGCGCGCCAGCTATTGGCCGCAGGCTGATCAAGGAGGGTTTTTATGATGGAGATTGAACGCCCCAAGATCGAGATGGCCAACCTTTCGCCGGATGGCCGTTATGGTAAGTTCGTTGTTGAGCCGCTGGAACGCGGTTTCGGCACCACGCTGGGCAACAGCCTGCGTCGTGTGCTGCTCTCCAGCCTGCCCGGTGTGGCAGTTACCAGCGTCAAGATCGACGGTGTCGTGCATGAGTTCTCTGTTATTGAGGGCGTGCGCGAGGACGTGACTGAAATCGTGCTGAACCTCAAGGGCATTGCCGCCAAGATCTATGGCGACGGCCCCAAGACCGTCCGCGTTGAAGCTGTTGGCCCGTGCGAAGTCACGGCCGGCACCATCAAGCAGGGCGATGACCTTGAGATCCTGAACCCGGAATGGCACATTGCCACCTTGGGCGATGGCGCTAAGCTGGTTATGGAGCTGACCTTTGATAAAGGCCGCGGCTATGTTCCCGCTGAGCGCAACAAGCAGGCGCTGATTGAGAAAAACGATATCAGCACCCTGCCGGTGGACAGCATTTATACCCCGGTGCTCAAGTGCAACTACACGGTGGAAAACACCCGTGTTGGCCAGATCACCGACTATGATAAGCTGACCATTGAGGTTTGGACCGACGGCACCACCAGTGCACAGGAGGCTTTGAGCCTTTCTGCACGCGTGCTGACCGAGCACCTGAACCTGTTTGTGAACCTGTGCGATGAAGCCGCTGAGACCGAAATCATGGTCGAAAACGACGAAAAGGGCAAGGAAAAGGCCCTTGAGATGACGATTGAAGAGCTGGACCTGAGCGTCCGTTCCTTCAACTGCCTCAAGCGTGCCGGCATTAACACCGTGGGCGACCTTGTGAACAAGAGCGAGGACGACATGATGAAGGTGCGCAACCTTGGCCGCAAGAGCCTCGAGGAAGTCATGGCAAAGCTGGACAGCCTGGGCTTTACGCTTACCAAAGACGAAGACAACTGATTTGTAAAGGAGTGAAACGGAATGCCCGGTACTAGAAAGCTCGGCCGCGCTACCGATAGCCGCAACGCCATGCTGCGTGCGATGGTCACTTACCTGTTTGAGAACGGCAAGATTGAAACCACCGTTACCCGCGCTAAGGAAGTTCGCGCTATGGCCGAAAAGATGGTCACCCTCGGCAAGAGCGGCGACCTGCATACCAAGCGCCAGATCTTCAGCTACATCACCAAAGAGGATGTTGCCAAGAAGGTTATGGACGTTTATGCACCCAAGTACGCTGACCGCAATGGTGGTTACACCCGCATTATCAAGACTGGTATGCGCCGCGGTGACGCTGCCGAAATGGCCATTATCGAATTGGTCTGATTGACAGATAGCATGAATTAAGAACAGCGCCTGCTGAATAAGCGGGCGCTGTTTTTGTTTATGCGTTTATATATGGGTAGATTTGTGCATGGTTGGCAGGGGAGGGGGCAGGCTGAACTGTTTACCCAACCGGAAAATGCCAACAATACAGGTACACCATGCACCAAAAGTTCATGGCAAAACCGAACCAAATGGACACAAGAAAGAGGATTTCCTGCATAGGGACAGGCATAATCGGACTGCTGCGGGCAAAAAACACAACGCTTTGTTAAAAAATTGTAAAATCATACAGAATTTTTTGATAAAAGAAAGTTGACGAATGTGCAAAGCGCGGAAAATGGCGGAAACACAGCAAAAAGAGAAAATAAGGGCTGTTTTTGCGGTGGGTATGTGTTAGAATATGTTTAGAAGTGCGGCAAAAACCGCCGCAGTATGCACAAACAAAAGCACAATGAAAATCGATAAAGGAGCTAATGTTATGGCAGAACAATCGATGGGCCCCCGCGACTTTTTCCGCAAAGAAGCCGCGATCGCTGATCTGGCACTGCTGGCTTGCCCGGGTGCAGAGGAGCTTTGCAACCTGGTAGACGGCCATCTGGTACGCTGGGCGCGTGAAGTGGGAATGAATGTGGACACTTTCATCATTCCTTCTGACTGCCCGCGTTTCCAGTCCGGTGATGCTAAGGGCCTTGTCAAGGCTTCCACTCGTGGCGATGATATCTACATTTTTGTCGATCCGGGCAACTACAGCGTGACCTACAACCTGTTTGGCTACGAAAACCATCTTTCTCCGGATGACCATTTCCAGAATCTGATCCGCCTGATCCAGGCTGTTCTTACCCTGGACAGTGAGAAGTTTTTGACTTCCCATTCCAATTCCCAGCAATATAATATGCGGTCTGTGGGCTAAGCTGAAATGTTCTGTAAGAAATCTCTTACATTCTCTCACAGACATTCCTTTCTCCTTCAGAGGACGCCCGATGATCACAGGAACTGCATCACATTCCAGGGCAGCATCGATCTTATCCTGAAATCCACCTGCTTTTCCTGTATCCTTTGTGACCAGATATCTGCAGTCATATTGTCTGAGCATTGCAGCATTCAGCTCTCTGGAAAAAGGCCCCTGCATTCCTATCAGATGTTTTCCCTCAAATCCCAGCTCTGCACAGGCTTTCATCACATTGGGCAGAGAAAGGACTCTTGCATAAAGACGGTTCTGATAATCCTTCATGCCTG
>ENA-OPNR01001383-OPNR01001383.1-human-gut-metagenome-genome-assembly--contig:-NODE-1383-length-9513-cov-1.826179_pt1 | contig 9513 bp, 7 predicted proteins | sample MGYA00241543_ERZ501783 | MGnify/ENA primary metagenome ERZ501783 (study PRJEB25962, sample SAMEA2042557) | human gut metagenome | biome: human gut; feature: human-associated habitat; material: faeces... | reverse complement strand
CCGTATTTTTGAACCTACAATACTTTAAACGGGATTCTTATATCTCTGTAATATGTCAGGCCCTCATTGCGCAGGGGAAGGCAGAAAAGCAGATGCGGTCGCCCACCTAGCGGAGTGCTAGGAGTCAAAAAACGGAAAACGGCATTTCGGGGGACTACAAAAGATAAAGGACAGTTGCGAGAGCAACTGTTTTTTTGGGTTTTCAAAGAAGTGAAAATGTGATAAACTATTTTGAAAAATGAAACTGCCGATAAGATAAATGGAGTTATTATATGATGAAAACGATAAACAAGATTCGGGAAATTACAGGGCAGGTGTCACAAAAGCATGTGGGAGCATACGCGGCTCAGTCTGCTTATTTTTTTGTGCTGAGTATGATCCCGATTATTTTGCTGCTTCTTGCAATCATACAATATACTCCGGTGACAAAAGCAGATGTTATGACTGCAGTGGTAAATTTGTTTCCGGAGACAAGTATGCAGGATTTTATGGTTGGCATTGTAAATGAAGTATATAACCAGTCGAAGACGGTCATTCCAATCACTGCAATCGTAGCACTGTGGTCAGCAGGCAAAGGAGTACTTGCAGTTAGTACCGGACTGAACTGTGCATATGAGCTTCGTGAAACACGAAATTATGTATTTTTAAGAATCCGGGCATCCATCTATACGATCCTGTTCATTGCAGCGATCGTGATGGCTCTGGTACTTTCTGTGTTTGGTAACAATATCAGTATTTTTATATATCACAAGATTCCGTTTCTTGCGGAGACGACGGATATGATCATGCGTTTGAGAACGGTGATTTCATTTGTTGCTATGACTGGAATTTCACTTCTGGTATATCACTTTTTGCCGAACCGGAAGCTTCCGTTCAGGGATCTGATTCTGGGATCTATTTTCTGCTCTCTGGGATGGCTGGTGATCTCGTTTGTTTTTTCAATGTATCTGACAATCTTCAAAGGATTTTCCGGTCTGTACGGAAGTATGACGGCGATCATTCTTGTGATGCTGTGGCTGTATTTCTGTATGTATGTGATGCTGCTGGGAGGGCTTATTAACTGTATCTGGGTAGATGCAAAGCGGGATATCCTGGAAAAGGATTAGTTCTGCAAAAAGCAGCATCCAGGTTCCGGAATATGATTTTGCGTAGATAAACGGTGAATCTATCAGATAAAACCGCTTGACATAAAAAAATCATATGTTACAATAATTAAGTATATGACATATCATAAAAGCAATGACCGTGTAAGTAGTGAACTGTTTTCCGACAGAGAAGGAGAATCCCCGGCTGTAAGTTCTCCCCGGTTCAGGCAGGAAACGAATTTCCCACGTGAGCTGCGTTTTTGAAAATAAAGTAGAAAACGACGTCCCTGCACGTTACGCAGTCCGAGTGCCTGTTATTCAAATAGCAGGAAACAGGGTGGTACCGCGATTTATCTCGTCCCTTTTTAGGGGCGATTTTTTTTATATATTAGGAAAGTGTTCTTTCCTAATATATAAAAACGCTCCGCGAGGATGTGCACTGCGGCGTATAAGGAAGATGTCACAAGCGATCGCCGCAGGTGCCAGAATGTGCCAAAGCACATTCTTTTTTCTTCCACAGGAAATTTTATTTCCTGTTATAGTCGCAAATGAATAGCCAAAACAAGTTTTAAGGAGGATATCATGAAAGAAAGACTTGAGAGCATCAAACAGGAAGCCATTAAGCAGATCCAGGCTTCTGATGTACCGGAGAAATTAAATGATGTACGTGTCAAATTCCTTGGTAAAAAAGGAGAACTGACAGCCGTATTAAAAGGAATGAAAGATGTAGCTCCGGAAGAACGTCCGAAGGTAGGACAGCTTGTGAATGAGACAAGAGCTGCTATCGAAGAACTTCTTGATGAGACAAAGAAGAAAATGGATGCTGCAATCCGTGAAGAAAAATTAAAACAGGAAGTTATTGACGTAACACTTCCTTCCAAGAAAAATACAGTAGGCCATCGTCATCCGAATACGATCGCTCTGGAAGAAGTAGAACGTATCTTCATCGGTATGGGATATGAAGTTGTGGAAGGACCGGAAGTAGAATATGACCGTTACAACTTTGAAAAACTGAATATTCCTGCAGATCATCCGGCAAAAGATGAACAGGATACATTCTATATCAACAAAGACATCGTGCTTCGTACCCAGACATCACCGGTTCAGGCACGTGTGATGGAACAGGGCAAGCTCCCGATCCGTATGATCGCACCGGGACGAGTATTCCGTTCTGACGAAGTGGATGCAACCCATTCACCATCCTTCCATCAGATCGAAGGGCTGGTAATCGATAAAAATATTTCCTTTGCTGACTTAAAGGGAACTCTGGAAGTATTTGCAAAAGAACTTTTCGGACCGGATACCAAGACAAAATTCCGTCCGCATCATTTCCCATTCACAGAGCCAAGTGCAGAAGTAGACGTATCATGCTTCAAGTGCGGCGGAAAAGGCTGTCGTTTCTGTAAAGGATCAGGATGGATTGAAATCCTCGGCTGTGGTATGGTTCACCCACACGTACTCGAAATGTGCGGAATCGATCCGGAAGAATACACTGGATTTGCATTCGGAGTAGGACTTGAAAGGATCGCCCTTCTCAAATACGAGATCGACGACATGCGCCTCCTCTACGAGAACGATATCAGATTCTTAAAGCAATTCTAGTGAGCACACAATGAAAGGAAGCACGAGCGAAGCGAGTATTTACTTTCATGTGCGAACGGTATGACAAAATCAAAGAGCAGCGCGGAAAGCTGCTGGATTTTGGAGTCTGAATAAGGGAAATTTATAAACAAATCAGAAGGAGATATAAAATGGATACTTCATTATCATGGATTAAAGCGTATGTTCCGGAACTTGACGTAACAGCGCAGGAATATACAGATGCAATGACTCTTTCCGGAACAAAGGTAGAAGGTTTTACAAAGCTGGATGCTGATCTGGATAAGATCGTAGTAGGACAGATTGAGAAAATTGAGAAACATCCGGACGCAGATAAACTGATCATCTGTCAGGTAAATGTAGGAACAGAGATCGTACAGATTGTTACAGGTGCTCCGAACGTAAAAGAAGGAGACAAGGTACCGGTTGTTCTGGATGGCGGACGCGTTGCGGGCGGACCTGAGCCTGGACAGAGAGTAGAAGGCGGAATCAAGATCAAAAAAGGAAAACTCCGTGGAGTCGACAGCTACGGAATGATGTGTTCCATCGAAGAACTTGGTTCAGACAGAAATATGTACCCGGAAGCACCGGAATATGGAATCTACATTTTTGATGATGACGCAGTTGTCGGAGAAAGTGCAGTAAAGGCACTCGGACTGGATGATGTCGTATTTGAATACGAGATCACCTCCAACCGTGTAGACTGCTTCAGCGTGATTGGTATCGCAAGAGAAGTTGCAGCTACATTCCGCAAAGAATTCAAGCCACCGGTTGTAACATCAACCGGAAATGATGAAGATGTCAATGATTACATCAAAGTAAAAGTAGAAAATACAGACCTTTGCCCACGTTACTGTGCAAGAGTCGTAAAAAATATCAAGATCGGACCTTCACCAAAATGGATGCAGAGAAGACTTTCTTCCGTAGGAATCCGTCCGATCAACAACCTTGTTGATATCACAAACTATGTAATGGAAGAATACGGACAGCCAATGCATGCTTATGATCTGGATACCATCGCAGGTCATCAGATCATCGTCCGCAATGCCCATAAAGGAGAAAAATTCGTAACACTGGATGGTCAGGAAAGAGAAATGGATGATTCTGTTCTGATGATCTGTGATGGCGAAAAAGCGGTAGGTATTGCCGGAATCATGGGTGGCGAAAATTCCATGATCACTGACAATGTACAGACCATGTTATTTGAAGCTGCATGTTTCGATGGAACCAACATCCGTAAATCCAGTAAGAAAGTCGGACTTCGTACTGATGCATCCGGTAAATTTGAAAAGGGACTGGATCCGAATAATGCAGAGGATGCAATCAACCGTGCCTGCCAGCTGATCGAAGAAATGGGAGCCGGTGAAGTTGTCGGAGGAATGGTTGATGTATACAGCAAGAAAAAAGAACCTGTACGTGTACCATTTGATGCCGACAAGATCAATGCACTTCTCGGAACAAACATCCCGGAAGAAGATATGATCAAATATTTTGAAAAGATCGACCTGGAATATGATGCAGAAGCAAAAGAAGTGATCGCACCAACCTTCCGTCATGACTTATTCCGTATCGCCGATCTTGCGGAAGAAGTAGCAAGATTCTACGGATATGATAATATCCCGACTACACTGCCTACAGGTGAAGCTACAACTGGTAAGCTTTCTTTCAAGCTTCGTGTGGAAGAAGTAGCAAGAAATATTGCAGAATTCTGTGGATTCAGCCAGGGAATGACTTATTCATTTGAAAGCCCGAAGGTATTTGACAAGCTCCTCCTCGACAAGGATGATCCGATGCGTCAGGCAATCCAGATCATGAACCCGCTTGGAGAAGATTACAGTGTCATGCGTACAACATCTCTGAATGGTATGCTGACATCTCTTGCAACAAACTACAACAGAAGAAATAAAAATGTCCGTCTGTACGAGCTTGGAAATATTTATCTTCCAAAGGCACTTCCACTGACAGAACTGCCGGACGAAAGAATGCAGTTTACACTTGGAATGTACGGAGATGGAGACTTCTTCAGTATGAAAGGTGTTGTAGAAGAGTTCTTTGAAAAAGTCGGACTTCATAAGAAAGAAACCTATGATCCAAATGCAGGAAAGAACTTCCTTCATCCGGGACGTCAGGCAAACATCGTTTACGATGGAAAGGTTGTCGGATACATGGGTGAGGTTCATCCGGAAGTTGCTGATATCTATGGAATCGGTGAAAGAGCATACGTTGCTGTCATTGATATGCCACAGATCACAGAGCTTGCAACATTTGAAAGAAAATACGAAGGAATTGCAAAATACCCGGCAGTCAGCCGTGATATCAGTATGGTAATGCCAAAATCCATCCTGGTAGGACAGGTTGAAGAAGTGATTGAGAACAAGGGTGGCGCTTATCTGGAAAGCTATAAGCTGTTCGATATCTATGAAGGCGCTCAGATCAAGGCAGGCTTCAAGTCTGTTGCTTACTCTATCACATTCCGTGCAAAAGATAAGACTCTGGAAGAAGCTGACATTTCAGCTGCTATGAACCGTATCTTAAAGGCACTGGAGGAAATGGGTATCGAGCTTCGTAAGTAGGCGAAAAGAGGTCAAAAGAATGAAACGACAGGATTTTTATTTTGATTTACCGGAAGAGCTGATCGCGCAGGATCCGCTTGAAGACAGATCCAGTTCCAGACTGCTTGTTCTTGATAAAAAAACCGGTGCAACCAGTCATCACATTTTCCGTGAGATCAAAGATTATCTCAAACCGGGAGACTGCCTTGTGATCAATGATACCAAGGTTATCCCGGCAAGACTGATCGGTGAAAAAGAAGGAACCGGCGGAAAAGTCGAAGTTCTTCTTTTAAAACGAAAAGGAAATGATGTCTGGGAAACACTTGTAAAACCAGGAAAGAAGATGAAACCCGGAGCAAGAGTCAGCTTCGGGGACGGTCTTCTGAAAGGGGAAGTTCTGGAGGTTGTAGAGGAAGGAAACCGTCTGATCCATTTTGAATACGAAGGAATTTTTGAAGAGATTCTGGATCAGCTTGGACAGATGCCGCTTCCGCCTTACATCACCCACCAGCTGGAGGACAAGAATCGTTACCAGACCGTGTATGCAAAGCATTCCGGATCTGCGGCTGCTCCGACGGCAGGACTGCATTTTACACCGGAGCTTCTGGAAGAAATCAAAGCAGAAGGTGTGGAGATTGCGCATGTAACGCTTCATGTCGGACTTGGAACTTTTCGTCCGGTAAAAGCGGATGATATTCTGGATCACCATATGCATTCGGAATTCTACCGGATCGAGGCATCTGAGGCAGAAAAGATCAACCGTGCAAAAGAGAGCGGACACCGGGTGATCTGCGTCGGAACGACAAGTTGCCGGACCGTAGAATCTGCGGCTGATGAAAACGGAAAGTTAAAAGAGTGCAGTGGATGGACAGAGATTTTCATCTATCCGGGCTATAAATTCAAGGTACTGGACTGCCTGATCACGAACTTCCATTTACCGGAGTCAACGCTGATCATGCTGGTAAGTGCGCTTGCCGGAAGAGAGCATGTGCTTGCGGCATATGAAGAAGCAGTTAAAGAGAGATATCGATTCTTCAGCTTTGGGGATGCGATGTTTATAGAATAGACGCAGAATCTGACAAATGTGAGGTTATGTCAGGGAGCAGGAAATCATAAGATATTAACCGGAGAACAGGATTGTTCAAGTCATGTACAACTTTGAAAAATCTTGTTCTCCGTTTTTTGTATAGGTTGGAAACGATTGAGTTTAAAAATCTTATTGAATGAATGTCTATAGAGAATGTTGTTTTATCTGGCAAAGATAAACAGTACAGCTTTGTCGATTTTGCAAAAATATAGTAAGATGATGTAATCGTCAAAAGTATGAATTATATAATAATGGAGCAATCCGGGCACATACTAAGACGAAAAAGGCTATAAAAACAAGATTGCAAAAGGAAACAGAGGATGGGCTAAGCAGAATATATCAGAGAAAGAAACGAAAAAATAACTTTGGAAAATAAAGTCAGGTGGATATTCGTAATTTGTTTTGCTGTTTGATTTGGTTAAAAAGCGGACAGAAATGCATTGAGAATTGAGGAGTAGCAGAAAATGGGCATATTTGAGGAGGCAGCAATTTTCCGGGGCGTCACGAAGGAGGACGCCAGACAGATGCTGAACTGTCTGAATCCGGTAGAAAAGACTTATAAAAAAGATGAAATCATTTACCATGCCGGGGATGAGGTTACTTCGATGGGCGTGGTTCTTGCCGGCAGCGTGTTCATTGAGAATGATGATATCTGGGGGAATCACAGCATTCTGGACCGGGCTGGAAGAGGTGAGATTTTTGCAGAAACATATGCAGCGATTCCGGGGCAGAAGCTGATGGTCAATGTAGTTGCGGCAGAAGAGGCAAGAATTTTGTTTCTTGATGTGGGAAGGATACTGAAAGTCTGTTCCAATTCGTGTGTGTTTCATCATACGTTAATTGAAAATCTACTGAAGCTTTCCGCAGAGAAGAATCTCCGTCTGTCGAAACGGATTTTTCATATTTCATCAAAATCAATCCGGGGAAGACTGCTGTCGTATCTGTCTTATCAGGCTATGGAAAACGGGAAGAAAGAATTTGACATCCCGTTCAACCGGCAGCAGCTTGCAGATTATCTGAATGTAGACAGGTCCGCGATGTCAAATGAGCTTGGGAAGATGCAGAAAGACAGGCTGATCGAAGTAGACAGGAAACATTTCCGTATTCTTGACGAAACGGAAATATGAATGGATAAATAATGGAAATAAAACGGATACAGCAGTGAGAAACTGTATGTGGGTTAGGATAAAAGAAAACCATTGCAGGAGAGATGTGATTTCATCAGATCCTGTAATGGTTTTTTGTATACGATGAGTCAAGTATAAATTTGTGGAATTTATCTTTCCAGTCCGTGTATCCAGTCTGACTTTAGAAAATAAATCAGAAAAGCAATGGAACTGAGCGCCCAGGTCATCGGGTAAGCCCAGAAGATCATCTGAATGGACGGGATGAATTTTAAAATGATCACGATATAAGAAACGCGGATCAGACACCAGCATACCAGCATAACATACATCGGGACTGTGGATTTACCGGCTCCGCGCATGATTCCTGCCATACAGTGTGAAAAAGCAAGCAGGAAGTAGAAAAAGGTATCCGTATGAGCCTGCATGGTTCCGTAGCGGATAACCTCTGCGGTGGAACTGAAAGCAGATAGAAGCTGTGGAGCGGTAAAATGCACGCAGATACCGAGCAGCTCAGAGATCGTAAGGGAACAGATCACACCGAATACAGCGCCCTTTTTAGCACGCTCATATTCTTTTGCTCCCAGATTCTGACTGATAAAAGTAGTAAGTGCCAGTGCAAAACAGGTGATCGGAAGGAATCCAAATCCCTGGATCTTCATATAAGAACCACATCCGGCAACCGCCATTTCCCCAAACTGGTTGATATTTGCCTGGACGAATACATTTGCCAGAGAAATGATCGAGTTCTGGAGTCCTGCGGGCAGACCATAAGAAATGATCTGGCGGAGCATATAGGAATCCAGATTGATCCGGTTCAGATGAAGCCGAAACTCCTCCGGACTGTGAAGCAGCTGCACCATACAGAGGATAGCACTTAAAAACTGTGAAATGACAGTTGCAAAAGCGGCAGCACCTACTCCAAATCCAAGACCTGCGATCAGTACAAGGTCAAGAATGATATTCGTTACCGAAGAAACGATTAAGTAGATCAGAGGATGGGTACTGTCACCGACGGACTGCAGAATGCCGACAAAGAAGTTGTACATGACAAAGGCAAGTGAGCCGGTAAAGTAGATCCGGAAATAAGTAATCGAGTTTGGAAGTACCGCCTCCGGTGTTCCCATAAGCACCAGGATCTGTGGTGCCGCAAAGATACCGACAATGGTAAGGATCACGCCGCAGATCAGTCCGAAGCCAACGGTTGTATGGATGGACTTCTGCAGATTCGGAATGTCTCTGGCACCGTAATATTTGGCGACGATGACACCGGATCCGATGGCGATTCCATTAAAAAGACCGACCATAAGAAAGATCAGATTACCGGAAGAGCTGACAGCGGCAAGTGCAGAGCTTCCAAGAAAATTTCCAACGATCAGAGAGTCGGCGGTGTTATATAGCTGCTGAAGGCTTCCCCAGAAAAGCGGGATCGCAAAAGCAACGATACGCTTCCAGATGGAGCCTTCTGTCATCAGTTTTGCAGAATATTTTGACATAGAATATTTCCCCCGTTTCTTAAGTCATTACTTTTAAGTATAAGGTGCGGCAGAGGGAAAGTCAATGAAAATGGGAAAGCAGGTGAAGTTAGGAAAAGGACAAAAAGACAATAAACAGATGTAGTGAATGCGATCTTTATAAGACACCTCAAAAACCATGCTATTGGGATAACAAAAAGTTTGCGAAAGAATGCTATCCACAAATGGAAAAATGTAATAGATAAAATTTCAAGAGGACTTGTAAGACTAAAACCTTACAAGTCCTCTTCTTCATCTAACAGCTTATCCTTCATGAAACCGCGAAAGAAACTGTTTTGTTCTCTCTTCACTTGGATTTTCAAACACCTGACGCGGATCACCCTGTTCAACGATGCGTCCGTCGTCCATAAAGATCACATGATCGGCAACGTCGCGTGCAAATGCCATCTCATGGGTTACAATGATCATCGTCGTATTCTGGTCGGCAAGCTCGCGGATAACTTTTAATACTTCTCCGGTCAGTTCCGGATCCAGTGCAGAAGTCGGCTCATCAAAACAGAGGATGTCCGGTTGCAGGGCAAGTGCCCTTGC
>ENA-OPNR01001382-OPNR01001382.1-human-gut-metagenome-genome-assembly--contig:-NODE-1382-length-9521-cov-1.325481_pt1 | contig 9521 bp, 9 predicted proteins | sample MGYA00241543_ERZ501783 | MGnify/ENA primary metagenome ERZ501783 (study PRJEB25962, sample SAMEA2042557) | human gut metagenome | biome: human gut; feature: human-associated habitat; material: faeces... | reverse complement strand
CCACCTCAAATTCTGTTCTAAAATAATATACTGGCAAAGCCTTCTTTTTAGCAGAATAATAGTTCAGCAGATTCGAGGGATATTTTCCTCCCACACGATCATTCAGTTCTCCATAATAACTCCCAAAACTTCCCTTGGCCTCTTTCCAGTCTTCTGTCAGATATCCAGCTTCGTTCCAGCGTTTTCCGTTGCTATCAATCGACGGTTCTCCTTCCGTATCCTTATACTGCCAATCTCCCACATTTTATCCATAACTTCCGTCTTATGTCTCGGTTCTACATAATGAAATTTTTCATCTCCTTGAATTTCCAATAGTTCATCTTCAAGTATATTTTCATCAGCATAACGGTTCTGAACGAAAGCAATACCCATTACTGCCACCAAAATAAAAAACGCAAAAGTTGTTCCTACTGCCAGTTTAAATTTCTCGTATTTCTTGTTCATACCGTGTCCTTCATTTCCATCTTTCATATAACCTTCTCCACCGATATCATACTATTCTCTATTAAGCTTCTTTCTTTCAAGAGTTCCCCATGTATCTTTGTATTTCCGATACCCGATCAGCGCGTTCATCCTCACAATCATAAGAATAAATCGCAGTCCTATCAGTTCAAATCCACTTAAAAGTATGGCTTTCAACACATCCTTCCATGATATGCGCATTTTTCTCATATACAGTCGACTGAAAAATGATATAAGCGTAAGAATGCACCCAAATGCTGCATATACCAAAAAAAACAATATCATAAAAGGTTCGTTAACCAGATTTACCACATATGAAAGGATAATCGTCAGTATTCCAAAGACTTCAATATACGGCGAAAGCAGTTCATAAATCCAAAAATATAGAAACGAAACCGCCCCTAAAAGTCCGTACTCTTTTTTCCCTACTGCATTTTTATACTTTGTCAGACTTTCAAAAAGCCCGATATGCCATCGTCTCCTTTGTTTTATCAAATCTTTGAGATTTCTCGGTACCTGGCTCCAGCAGATTGCGTCTGGCGCATACTGTATAGAATAATCAATATGATTTGATCTGCAGAAAACATGAAGCTTCACAACAAGTTCCATATCCTCTCCCATTGTGGAATCGTCATATCCACCTGCAAGAAGAACTGTTTCTTTTTTAAATATGCCAAATGCCCCTGATATAATCAGGTTTCCGTTATAGCGGTTCATAAAGATTCTGGAAGCAAGAAACGAACGCTCATATTCAAGCACCTGCATTGCTACGATCAACTTTTTAGGCATACTATAGTCACTTACTTCGCCTTTTACTAATCGGATACCATTAGATACAGCAATCTGCCCGCCACAGGCTACTACTTTATCATCTTCCAGTATCGGTTTTGCGATTTCATAAAGAGAATTACGTTGCAACATCGAATCCGCATCCATACAAATAAAATAGGGATAATTTGATATATTAATTCCCATATTCAGGCTGTCTGCCTTACCTCCATTTTCTTTTTGAACCAAAGTAATGAAAATCCCATTATAGACTGTTTCATAAATTGCCTGCTCCTTCTTGCAGTGAACTCTTTTTCTGATGGGCCTATTTATTCTTTTCATGTGGAAAGAATCCACCAGATATTCTACTGTTCGATCTGTTGATCCATCATCTACAACGATAATTTCATAAAGTTTATAATCCTGTTCCAAAAGTGAAAAAACCGTATCTACAACTGTCATTTCTTCGTTGTGTGCAGGAACAATTATACTGATGGGAATATAAAAATCATGACGGAGTGTTCCTTTCATCTTTTCGTCCATTCGTTTCTCGTAAAGTTCCGATGCTCCTACAACAACTGACAAAAAAAGGAAAGTGCTATAACCAATCAAATAAATAACAAAAAAAACGTCAACAAAAAACAAAAATAGTTTAATCGCATCCATCATCTGTACTTTCCTCCGTTCCCATAAATTTATATGCCATCATTTCTTTTGCATATATATCTTTTTCGTTCTGTATGAGCTTTCCTTTTTGTTCGTGATCAATTAATTTTCCAAGAGACTGAGCACTATTATAGCGAATATACCAGTTTCGACTTTCACAGCCTTTTTTCAACGCGTCTATAGTCCTTTTCCCTGGATACGATTCAAGGGCCAGTGCACTAAGCGCAGCATATTCCCAATCTGATTCACGCCACTCCTCAACCAGACAGCACAGATATTCCCACGCCTTGTCATACTTATACTTTCGAAAATAACGAATTACTGCCAGTCGAAGCTCTCTGTCATTTTCTTCATCTTTAAGAACAATAAGTAGTCGTTCGGTAAAGTTTCCGGATATCATTCGGAAAAAGTTTACAAAACATATTTTGTAATATGTTGAATAATGAGTCCAGTTTTTCCATAATTCTTCAGCCAGCAATTCCCTGTCTCCTTGAAAAGAAAGCAAGCCATCTGTTACCATTTTTGAGCTGTGTTCTATCCGCATTCTAGTCAAAATATGATATGCTTTTATCACGTGTTCAGGCTGTCCGCCAGCATACAAGGCATAGAGTGCATTTTCGCGGCAGTAGATAGAATGATCCGATACAAGCCATTCCATCTGAAGTGCAAACGGGTCTCTGGCTCCCGGACCACACAGATGATGCTGCTCTATGATGTATGCCATAAGTGCTTTCTCCATGCCTCTTTTTTTCATATAAGCACTACTGAGCTTATAGAACAGATCTCTGTTATTTCTGACCCATTTTTCTATATCTTCCTGTTTTCCCTTCGCTTCCAGTTCTTCTACTGCCTGTTGGAATAAAATAAGTCCAGAGCTTTTGCTCAATTTTCTAGTCCAGAATTTTTCTTCTTTTTGGGATATCTTTTCGACTCCTGATGTTTCAAGCATTTCACAAAGTTTGTTCATATACTTTCTTACCATTTCAGGATCTCTTTTTCTCTTAAAAAAGTCTCTGGCGAAATAAACCAAATTAAACAATAAAAGACATATACATATGGCCATATATAAATAAATTAACAAATTTACTTGAAATACCATGAAAACTATCGCCCTTTCATATATTAACCACCCTTTAGGATTTAATCCTTATCCTTCCACAATTCCTGCAGATCGTAATATCCTTGTTTTAATCGTTCATGCCATGTGGGATTTGTGCCCCATCCTTTCAATTCAACCGTTCCCATTTTAATAGGAAACTGCACATTTGCATCTGTCCCTACACCGGCATACATCTCTGAAATTTCTATTCCTTCTATTCCATAATTTTCATAGTAATCATCATGGATCACCATCTCCGAAGGATTATAGAAGTTCAACAAAGACCATGGTAATCTGATCTCAATCTCATCCCCATTTACAATAAAATCAGATAATGAGTTGAAATCCGCCGAATCCGGATTCCCATTTCCATACGTAAGTGTTCCTGTATCAAAAGTTTCTGCACTTTCAAACCCTTCAGGGGTGATTTCAAAACTTGGATCATTTGCAACCTGCAGCATCAGATGTATCGGAACAAATTTTCCAGTATCTTTTTCAGGGACATTTAGATATGCGTCTTCACCATAAACTCTCTGAGAATACATCGCTCTTAGCGCTTCATATCTTTCCTGTACAAGAATTTTGGTATCCTCCCGCCCCGAAATAATCAGTACAAAATCCGCCTCTTGTTCAAATAGCGGCGCTATACCGTCGCATGCTGTGCTTCCTGATTTTGGTGTCGTATCAATCGGAACATAAAGTGTTTCATTTCCAAAGTGAAAATCATCTTTGTGAACTCTGAAATAAACATATTTTTCATCATACTTGCAACTAAGCGACATGGTATCCGTCTCCATCACTATATCTGTTTCTTCCCATTCCGAAACATCTCCGTCAACATAGCAGACACTCTCTACTTCACCCGGATCAAAAGACAGAATACCAAAATACTGTTCATTCGTCTGATAGTCACTCCAGTAACACGTCTTTGTCAAATCCGTATAAGCCATAGTGTTCCACGTTCGCTTGAACCATTCATCCTGCCAAGTAAACGCTACAGATCCTGCGCACCCTGATGCCATGATATCCTTGTAGCACTGTACTAGTGCTTTTCCTTGTTCCTCCTCGCTCATCCCACCTTGTGAACGCCCTGTATTTCGATCCGACTGCGCTCTTCCTCTCGATGAAGGAACTCCATATTCCGAGATAATAACCGGCATGGTATGATGTGCGTTTATTGCAGTCAGATATGCCCTATATGAGTTAAACGTCCCGTCTTCGTCTGTAAATTCTTCTCTGCTTTCAATCTTCATTCCCAGAACATCCATGAATCCGAGATAATCCGGGAAATACGGATAGATATGGTAAGACGCAAACTGTCCTGATAGAAACTCATCTGTCGTTTTTATATGCTCTACATCCACCTGTTCAAATTTTCTAAAATACCATTCTACAGTCTGATTCCACTCAAGCGGATCTGTTGTTGGCCAGTTAGAAAAAGCAATCAGACGCTGACTTGAATATTTTTCCGTTTCGTATTCTATAATTTTATCCCCTACCTGCGCAAGCATTGTTTCAAAAGGCGTTGCTTCTTCTGTCGTGCGCATATATTTCCCCTCATACGAATCCCTTTCCTCCTGCATATGATCCGTAAAAGCAACTGTTGTATCTTCCCACTCCACACCTAGGATATATCCCAACACCCATGGAGAAATATCTTTTGTATAACTCCCGCTCCCAAGATCTTCTCCTAGTGAAAACCTCTTATTTCCATGTATCATATCCACCAGAATCCTGGAATCCCTCAGAAACTCATTAAGAAAATCTTTGCTGTAAGCATCTCTGTGTGAGTAAAGAACATAATCATCGATCCATACTCCATGGATAATATAAAGTGGATCGGGATTATCATGATTAAATTCCCAGACAGCATCATAAAAATCATCCTGTAACAGGGTGTACACCCTCACACAGTTGGCTCCCATATCCTTAATCATCCGGAACCATCTCAGATAGGTTTCCTTATCAATAGCATAATCCGTGGCAAAATGACCTGGAATTCCCACTCCCATATCAACACCGCGTATTTCAAATGGTTCCATTCCGTTCCCAGTATCTACAAGAATCTCCTTGTCTGAAACTGTTGTAAACGTTTTAACCTCTTTATTCATGTTAAAACTAAGGGTACTCCCTATCCTGTCAGAAACAAACATCCAGCAGGTCACCGCTATAATGACTGCTGTACATGCTATAATAAACTTTTTCATATGTATCTCCTGTAATCTTAAACAGCTCATCTTTTTCCGTTAAAACTGATCAGTGGTTAAATTTTTTAACGGCAGATTCATGACAGTATTGTTTTAATACCTCAATATTCTCATCCAACCACTCCAACCTCCCGATCAGCTCATCCGTCATCTGACCCACAGCCTCCTCGTAGCTTTCCGGATTTCTTTCATCTGGATGAAGCTTGTTTCGACTGTCGAGATTCTCGGAATTAAAGCTATATCCCCATACAGCATAATTCCGGTCCACAGCTTCTCCCTGATATTCCGTTACATCCTGTATATACTGCAAAATATTTTCATTGCTTAATATTCCCTGTCGGAATTCCCTATATCTATCAATAATTAAATTGATATAGTTCTCATCTTTTATCATCATCCAGAACCATGGTGCCTGTACAGAAACAAACTGTCGTATATGAAAGTCATCTTCGTTGTCCGTACTTATATTGCCGAGATCATTGTTAAAATCCCATACACATGGCTTGATTTTTCCATTTACATCTTTATAAAAATAAGTAAACAGATTCCCCGTATCATGCTGAAGAAATACTTCTGCAATAATAAAATAGTCAGCAAATTCTTCAATATCGACATAATTATTAAATCCATAAGCAAGCGTATCGTAATCATAAGAATATAACGCTTTTTCAAATTTGCTAAGATCTTTTTCAATGTAGTCCTTGATTGCAGGTGTAATCTGCTCTTCTCCCGGATAAACAAGATCAAAAAATGAATCTTTTCTAAGTACAGATACATATTTTGTAAAATTATTCAGTGCAGATACCGGAAGACTTGTAGCATTATCAATTTCTACAATGTAGCCTGTAACATTTTTCGTTAAGTTTGGGCGCGCTATATCCACTCTTCCTTTACCCCTGCTGATAGTTTCCATCATCACATAAACTCCCTGATACGCCCCGTTCAGAATCACCTCACAAAATCTGACATCTGGTGCAAAATCCATAAGCTCACCAGAAAAATTCATAGCTATATAATTACGCATCAGAGTTTTATCTAAAAATGGGCCGTGGAGTGCCCAGTCATGTGCCGCCTCCATACCCATTATCCTTCTATCCTGCTCAGTACCATCTCCATCTACTGTCGTAACAGCGTAAGATTTTTTATCAAACCATCTCGAGGTATTTCCCCGGACTCTTATTCTTATACTTGTACTAACTGCGGGTTTGTCATTGACCGTATTATATGTATCCAGATTGTCAATAATCTGCATCGTTGCGGCAAGTTCACTTTCTCCTTCTGACGTAGTCGTATATTTTCTATGTGAATATCCTTCTTCATAATATGGCACTCCAGGAATTTCTTCAGAGGTTTCTATTTTAACCACGGGCAAATGCGTTTTTAATTTTTCTATGTCTACTGCCTCGCTGTTATACTGAGATTCTGATATTTGTTCCGCATTTATGGCTTCCTGTACATCCGGGATTGTATCTTCTACTGAAAGATATTCTTTATGTTGATGTGTTCTGTATTTTTTCCCTCCCAGTTCTATCTGAGTCCAAAACGTACCGATTACTGTAAGTGCTGCTATAATCAGTACCCAATATTTGTTTTTCAAAATATTCCTCCTTTGACTGTTTCAAGAATGACACACTAACACTATTAGTTACTAATATCATCATCCTGAGCAACTACATTCACATATTCCACGTGTTCAATCTCATATAGGCAGTCCGCAATACTCTCTGCGCGGTTGCTTGCTTTCTCAAATATTTTCAGCGGAATCTCATAAATCAGTTCTACTGTCTGTTCGGTGGGATTTTCAACTCGCAGATCAATTCTCCGTGAAAAATATTCACTAACAACAGACATAATTCTTTTATCCGTACTTCTTGCTCCCCGAACAATCAAAAGCATACGACTTTCATTCTTAATTCTGCCAAGAACGAGAAGTATCAGAAATACAATTGCCCTACCGATTCCCGCTGTTATGTAATCTCCAACTCCACATGTAAGACCAACTACTACTGTCCAGAAAATATATACCGTATCTCTCGAATCCTTGATAGCCGTCCTAAAACGGACAATTGACAAAGCACCTACCATACCGCCACGTTATTACCGATTGCCGTCATAACTACTGTTGTCAGAACAGCAAGTACAACGAGGCTTGTATTAAACTTCCGACTGTATATTGTACCTGTATGTGACATATAGTATGAAAGATAAATCACAAACCCCAACGCCGCAGCAACAAGAATTTGTGTTAATATTTCTGTCATACTTAAAACTTCTACCTGCTGAATTAATTCATTTAAAAAACTTCTCATTTAACTCTCTCCTCCTTAAAATCTAAAAACTGCCTGACGGGCAAGTGCATATTTACTGACTGCCGTCTCACTTTTATTACTGATTTGCAAAATATTTTTTATATAAGCCAACAGAAAATTGTTATATTTCACCTCCATTACTACACACCCTGGATGTATAACTGGAAAACAGCCTGCATATTCTTCCAAAAATCTTCCAGTTAATTTTGACGCTGATATATTGCTGTCAAAGGTAATCCTTGTGTCATTTTCTTTGAAAACAAACGCCATTCTCTTATATTCAACAATGACTTTCGGTATATAACAATTCGTCTTAAGAACACCATAACATTCCGTTGCGAAAGGATCACTATATTCAAGAAGTACTTCATAATGTCCCTTCATTAATTCTTCAGCATGTTCTCTGGAAATAGTCAGGGAACGCTTCAACTGATTACTTCCCTGTTTTTGTTTCATCTCTAAAAGTGCTGTCCTACTTTGAGGACTGTAAATCCGCAGACGCATTTTCCTGCGACACTCAACACCCGCCAATTTTTCTTCAAAATCTTTGTTTCCCAATGTATCGAAGTACAGGGAACGTACCATATATCCATCCTTACCGTTATGAGAATCTTCTTTAAATAGTTCAGCAAACTGACGGCTAAAACGATAATACTGTTCCCCGCTTATTAGAAATTTTCTTTCCTGACGAAACACCTTTTTAATCTGCATTCTTTTCCTCCAACATCTCTCTTACGGGTCTGCTCCAATGATAATCTCTGGTCACATTTATATTTTTATATTCCTTCTGAAGTTTCTCCCAAGTCTCTTTCGCATTGTCGATTCCCATAAGTTTTATTTTCTGTAAGACCATGCTTTCCAACCTCCTGAAACTCCAATATGCAATGTAACTCCTTTCCGTATTTTTCAGAAAGCGCAGCCTCTGTTCTGATTGCCTCGATTTCATTACCGCAGCTATAATTCATAACCGCTACTTCATCACAAGTCTCTTTTATTAGTTCTTCAAGCCCTGACGTCAATCCCTGATTGTCATAATGCCGTGGTATACAAATCGCTGTACGGAGATGATTTTTTTGAGCGAATTTATATCCTTTTTTCATACAGCTTATATATCTGTCCATATACTCTTCCGGATTCTCTTTCCAGGAATCCGATATATACGGTTCTATATCCAACATAACTCCGTCAAACTTCTCTTTTTCTGAAGATTGTACATTATATTGAACGATTTTTTCCAGATGTGCCAACAGCGTTGCTCCATCCTCTTCATATCCCCATTCTACAGCGCCAAGGAGTGCATACACTTCTATCTTCCTATTGTGTAAGGCTTTTACAAATTTTCCTGTAGCCTCCACTTCTGTCATTCCATTTGTCTCCTGATACCACTTGGTAATTCCAAGCTCTTTTGCAAGGTAAAGTGCCTCCTCCGGTTCACAAACAGCTTCCTCTGACCACTCGAACATTCCTGTTTCCTGATATACCTTGTCCTGTTCTTTTCCTTTTCTGACACAGCCGGATACTGTCAACATAAATATAAAAATATATACTACAGTAGCCGTTCTTCTCTTGTTTTGTTTCACTCTATCGCATCCTCCCTACATTATTCACGAATCATTTTTACCTATAGAAGGCTTGATTTCGCTACAATCGTCTACCAGATAGAGACCAATACCAAAACAATGCTCAAAATCAAGCTGACTTTTGCTTTCAGAACTTTCTGCATTGACAAATTTCCTTTCCCTTTTGAGATATTTTCTTATATATTATCATCGAAAGTAGCTTTCCCAAAATCAATAGAATTTGCGCGAGTGGACATTTTTCTGCGCGAATGGACATTATAGCGATTGACATTTGTTCTCTTTCGGGGTACGCTTATAAAAAAGAATCCATCTGGTCAGATCATCGATCTGAGTCCACATAAGCAGAAAACCAAGCAGGAGCAGTATGACAATATACAGAATACATTTCTTTTTATCTGCCTCAATTCTTCGATAGGTTCTGGTGTAATCA
>ENA-OPNR01001373-OPNR01001373.1-human-gut-metagenome-genome-assembly--contig:-NODE-1373-length-9564-cov-2.126407_pt1 | contig 9564 bp, 11 predicted proteins | sample MGYA00241543_ERZ501783 | MGnify/ENA primary metagenome ERZ501783 (study PRJEB25962, sample SAMEA2042557) | human gut metagenome | biome: human gut; feature: human-associated habitat; material: faeces... | reverse complement strand
AAGATCGCGGCGATCTCCTCGCGCGGTAGCTCTTGGCCTTGACGGACGCAGCGCACGTTTGTCTTTCCTGTTATTCTGATGTACCTCTTGACGATCACGTCCGTGAAGGCGGGCGTCAGCTCCATGATGTAGGAGGGCTGCCCGTATGCCTCGCAGGCGGCCAGCGTCGTGCCGGAGCCGCCGAAGAAGTCGACGACACCGTGGGCCCATTGGGTGTTGTCCAGCAGCGTCTCGATGATCTCGGTCGGCTTCTGTGTCGGGTGGAGCTCGTTGCCTGTGCGGCTGCACTCGATGACGTTGCCGTAGCCCTTGTGGTTGTCAAACTTCGGCTTTGTCCTGTGGGCGAACATTATGAGCTCGTGCTGCGTTCTCCAGCCGACGCCCATGCCCGGGCTCTTTTTGTTCCATACGATCATATTCTTGACGCCGAGGCCGCTGCTCTCGACGATGTCGAACAGGTATACCCACATACGCCAGTCGGTGAAGATATAAGCCACGAGCACGGGCAGATCTTGGAGCATGGCCTTCATCAGGGCTTGGTAGCCTCTGGTGCTGAGGGTATCGTTTGCAATCTTCGGCAGGTTGCCATCCTTCCGATCTGTTCCTATGCTGCCGGCGCTTCTGCCGCTTTCCTGAAAACCGCCCGAACAGTATGGCGGGTCAGTTATCAGGATCTCCGGCGTCGCTCCATCGAGTAGGAGAGCGCGGTCTTTTTCGCTCGTGCAGTCTCCGCAGACGACGCGATGGTGCCCGAGGATCCAGAGGTCTCCACGCTTCGTGACTGGCTCTGTCGGCGGGTTGATGACCTCGTCCGGGTCTCCCTTCGGTTCCTGTGCGTGGAGCGCCTCGGAGAGTGCCGTCACGATGTTGCCGTAGTCGTCCTCGGTGTAGCCGCTGAGCATGAACGGGATCTCGCCGGTGTCGATGTCGGCGAAAACCTCGGCGAGCATCTTGTTGTCAGTGGTGGCGAGCTCCGCGATGCGGTTGTCTGCCGTCAGATCGGCCAGCTCCTCGGCCTCGCTTGCGTAGTCCTGATAGTCGACCGGGGCGTCGGTCAGGTCGTCGAGCTGTGCGGCCATGAGACGGCCGTGGCCCTTGGTGACGAGCCCGCTGCGCTTGCTGACGGTGATCGGGGCGCGCCAGCCCGTCGCTCTGATGATAGAGGCGAGGAGCTTGATCTGCTCCGGTGGGTGCTGGTTGGGGTTCTTGGGATTGGGCCGCAGATCCTTCAGCGGGACGATGGCGTCATGTGCGCAGAACACGGGGACGCCGTCGGCGTATGCCTTTGGCTCCGCTGTGGTGATGTACTCAGCCAGATCCGGGCCGCCTTGCGGCTGAGGTTTATCCTTTGCCATTTGGGCCATCCTCCTTTCGGCTTTCTATGAGCCTTTTCATCATGAGCTCATTCAGCTCGAGAAAACACAGGTCGATCGGGTCATAGCTACGGCAGATCTCTCCGTTAATGGTCAGGTCTCCCGCCACGCTGCATCCCATGACGTGCCTGTTGATATACGCCGTGATGCCTATGTCGCCGGTGTAAAAGGCTTTGAGCTCTTTCAATATTTCGGCCGCCTCGGTTTTTGCCTTCTCGAGCAGCTTTGTCGCTTCGCTCCTCCTGCACAGGAAATAGCCGGCGGTGGTTTTGCTTTTTGCTACGGTTGCTGTCATCGGGCTCGGCCTCCTCTCTTGAATTGCCCGGTCTGCGGATGCGGTTTATTCATGGCTGTCACCTCCTGCTGAGAATTGATTTTCAATCCACTTGCGGAGGCTGGAGTCCCGCCAGTTGTTTCGGCCGTCAAGACGGTTTTTCAGCCGTTCCAGTTTCGCCTCCTCGATCTCCTCGGTAGATCGGTGGAAGATGATGCGGAGCTGGTCGAGCATGATCTGGACGTCGGCCATCTCCTCGATCACGTTGCCGATCGCTGCGGTCACTTCGCAGCCAGCCTGTGCCCGTTTGATTTTGCAGAGGGCTTTGGTCAGCTCGGCCATCTCCTCGACGGCCATGTCCATTTGTGCTGGCGCGCCGTAGGTCGTGATCGCACGATCCAGCAGGGCCCGGCGTTCCTCCGTGGTCATCACGGGCGGCCTCCCTTCGTCAGCTCTCTGACCAGTATGGCCACGAGCACGATCACGATGATGGCGATGGTGATGGCGGTCGGGATCCAGATCGGGGCCAGTACCCACAGCCAGCTCCAGTTGATGACGCCGGTGAGCTTCAGGACGATGAAGGCGACGGCGAGAAGGCCGCAGAAGCCGATCCCGCCGGCCGTCGTGTTGTTTCTTTCGTTGTTCATGTATTACCTCCTACAATAATAATTACGGTTTAAGGCGCGGCAGCCAGCCGCGTCTTTTCCCATCTCAAAGCCGAAGCTGTTAGAATGGGAGAGTAAATGGTCTGACAGTAATTACCATGGGCTAACATGCCCGCATTGGAGTCCGTGTTCTCATAGGCGGCGAGCTTCTGGACGAGCACCTCCTTGGTGGCTGCGCTCCAGTAGCCCGTCTTGATGCCGTTGACTCTCTCGTGGGTCAGACGTTCCATGCTGGCCCTCCTCTCAGGTGGCCGATCCGAGCGTCATCTGCTCGGCCTCGGTCGGGTTGTCTGCGTAGGCTGTGGCCGTCTGGCCCGTGGGGCCTGAAGGCTCCGCTCTGGCCCACACGGCCTCGGTGGCGTCCGAGCGGGTGGCCGACCGTCGTGAGGATCCCGATCTCCTTCAGCTCTGTGAGCCGCGGGGCGACGTAGTTGCGGTTGAAGTACGGGATCCGGCCGGCTGCGACGAGCTCCTCGGTGATCTCGCTGGCCGTGAGCTCACGGTTGCCGAGGGTCTCGAGGATCAGACGGCAGCGGGCGGCCCGCTTGGGGAGTACGGCGTCATAGCTGCGGCGCCGGGTCTCTTTGGTTGTCTGGTTCATGCGTTTCCTCCTTTCCGGATATTTCGAACGTGATGGGTTCGTTTTCAAAGGCACGTTGCAATATCTCACTGATGTTCTTTTGTTTCATCTCCAGTGTGATGCGGTGCGTGAGCTTTACTTCTTCCCCATAGATGAAGGAGAATCCGGTTGCATTTTCCAGTTGCTTCACGAAACTCTCTAAAGTTGCGTTACGGATATTCAGGTTTATACGTGTTTCCTTGTTTTGTGCCTGTGCATGGAGTGAGGCGCTTAAAAGAACCACACACATCAGAAGTACGGTTCTGATGCGGTGGTGCGAACAGATAGTAGAGCTGGTCATTGTCAGTTAAGTTTAGTAGTAAGGATAATAGTGTTGTTTTCTTTTTTATAGGTAAAGTTGCCGGCGTCCTTCAGTAGGTCGAGGATTTCTGTAAGACTCTCCCCTTCGCGGAAGGTAGCTGTCATATGATAGTTCTTCAGGCTGTCTCCTTCGATACGTATATCGGTACGGAACGTTTCGGAAAGTTGACGGACGATTTCCTGCAAGGGTTGCTGATCGAATGTCAGTACGCTATGAATTACTTGGGTTTCCTCGGTAGTATGTATGGCTTCTGTGGGAATGGCTTCCCGTGGTGGTGCTACGTATAAGAACTGATAGGCTGCCCAGCTCGTTACACAGAGCAGGACTACGGCTGCGGCACTGGCTGTACGCATCCAGAACCGCTTCATGCTGCGGCGCTTTAGCAAACGGCTTTCCAGCAGCCTCCAGCTGTTCTCTGCCGTAAAGCGTCCTCGTGGGGAACGGGTAGAAGCAACCAGTTTGTTCAGTACCTTGTCGAAATTCTCGTTATTCACTTTCATTTTTGGCAATTTATTAAGAGCCTATGACTCCTTTTCTGCATGTAAAGACAGCTCCTTTTCAGGAATTCCCTATGCCTATATCCTGAAATAATGTTAATCTAAAGCTCTTTGTCCGTGAAAGTCCGTCCTGCCTACGTATGACTTCCTTGTTTCTCTGTTTCAATCAATAGGGAAGGTGTGCTCGAGATGTGCATCTCATGTTGTGCGAGATGTGTATCTCATGCAGCTCGAGATGTACATCTCATACATGCATACGCGGCTTCTTGCAAGGAAGATGAAGCAGAGTTCACTCCGTCAGCAATGCTTCCTTGAGTCTTGTGAGTGCTTTTTGCAGTTGCGCGTCTACTGTCTTTGTGCTGATGTTCAGCTCCTCCGCCACTTGTGCATAGCTTTGTTTCTCTTCGCGCAGGCGGATGAATACTTCACGACAACGCTCCGGCAGGCGGTCGAGCGCCTTGACATATCGGGCAAACAGTTCTTCGCTGATAAGAGTGTCTTCGGGGGAATCGGCCTGGCCGGAAACTTCGGGAAGCTGTTCGGACGAGAGTGTAGGGTGCCGGTTCTCTTTTTCCAGGTAATTGAGGGAGGCATTTTTGGTAAGGATAAAGCAGTAATCCTCTATGTTGTTCACTTCCGGCAACAGGGCGCGTTGTTCCCAAAGCTTCATGAAGACGTCGAGCACAATTTCTTGCGCCCATTCTTCGTGCTTCACGAAATAGCAGGCAATACGGAACAAGCGGTCGTAGCACAGATTGTAGAAACTGTGAAAAGCCCGTTCCGAGTCTTCTTCCTTCATTTGGCGCAAGTAGCGTCTGACTTCTTGTTCGGTCATGCAGTCTCCCGGTTTTGCTGTTAATCAATGAACATCAGGTCGCTTATTATGCCGTCCGAAACAAAGATACCTTCCCGGGTCAGGCGCAGGCGGTCTGCCTGCATCTCCAGTTTGTGGCTTTGGAGGTAGGGGGCTGCCATTTTCGTGCAATATTGGCACAACTCTGTGCCGAAGGCTTCTTCCGTATATGTCAGGGAGATTCCCCACATGGTACGCAGGGAAGTCATAATGTATTCATTGTAACGGGTCACTTTATCCAGAATTTCTGTTTCGGAGGAACGGTGTCCCTCTTCAATGGACTTTATGTATCCTTCCAGAGAAGCTGTGTTCCATTCCCTTGTCTCCGCATTGAAGGAGTGGGCTGAAGGGCCGCAGCCCAAATACGGAATGCCTTTCCAGTAAGCAGTGTTGTGGCGTGAGTACATGCCGGGCTTGCAGAAGTTGGATATTTCGTAATGCTCATACCCCGCGGCTCCCAGGGTGTCCATGAGCGCCGAGAAGAAGCGCACGCTACTCTCTTCATCCACTTCGCTGATACGATGGCTCTGCAGCATTTCGTAGATGCGGGTGCCTTTTTCGTAAGTCAGATGATAAGCGGAGATATGCTCCACATCAAGGCCGACGGCTTGTTGCAGGTCGCGTTCCCACCGTTGGTCTGTTTCATCCGGTAGTCCATAGATGAGGTCGATGCTGATATTCCGGAAGCCGGCTTGGCGGAGGCAGTGTATGGCTGCGATGGCTTGCGCGGCATTGTGCCGGCGGTTCAACAGTTTCAGGGTGGGGGCGTCGAATGTCTGTATCCCCATGCTTATGCGGTTGAAGGGGAGGGTGCGCAGCATGGACACATATTCTTCCGTCAGGTCGTCGGGATTGGCCTCGAGGGTAATTTCTTCGGCATGTTCTGTTCCATACACCTCTTTGATAGTCCGGAATATCTGTTCGAAATCTTCGTGAGCGAGCTGTGAGGGAGTTCCTCCGCCAAAGTAGATGGTCTCTATCGGTTCTTCCTTCAGATAACCCTTGCGGGTTTTCAGTTCAGTGCACAAGGCACGGATGTACTGCTGCTTCAATTCGCTGCGAGTGGTGGAATAGAAATCGCAATAGATACAGCGTGTCTTGCAAAAAGGTATATGAATATAGATGCCTGCCATGGTATGCTTATGGATATTTGTTGCAAAAATAGTCTTTTGGCAGGAGAATATATCGGTTTTCGGGACATTTAATGTAATATGGAAGTAGTCAGTGTCTTGGTGGATATTCTCAGTTTTGTCTGTAATCCGGAAAAATAGAACATTTTTTGAGTCGTATGGAAATTCATTATTCCGAATAAACTCCTTTCCTTTGTTATCAGAAAAAGGAATGGGTGTCTATTAAAATAATGAGTAATATGTTTGAAGGACTTGACTTTTGGTTTGAACAGATTATAGCTTATTGCATTGCCCTCGTACTGGTGCAGTTCATGAAGAAACAAATATAGCGGCAAATACTTTATTCACTTCCGTCGTAGCACGGTTTAATCTTAGGCTTTTTCTTGTGATTTCTGAGCTTTTGGGGTACTAATGACCGATATTTACCCCTTTTTGAAACAATAGTGCCCCCGAAATTACCGGGAATGGGGTAATTTTGCAGTATTGAAAAACAAACTTAAATAATATCATGAGAAAAAGTAACTACTTATGGCTGCTGCTGGTGGCAGTTTTATTGCTGCCCGCTCAGGAAATGGCTGCCAAGAAGAAAAAAGAGAAGGAAGTGACAGACCGCGAACTTTGGGCCGGGGTGTTGTATCAAATGGCTGCTCCGGTACTGAGCAATATGAGTGAAGGGAAGCTCCAGAAAAATATGCAGGTGGAGCTTAGTCCCACTTGGGATGGACGCGACAAACGGGTGACCTATATGGAATGTTTCGGCCGTCTGATGGCGGGGTTGGCGCCCTGGCTCTCTTTGCCGGACGATGACACTGCCGAAGGCAAGCAGCGCAGGCAGCTCCGCGAATGGGCATTGAAAAGTTATGCGCAGGCGGTAGACCCGGAAAGTCAGGATTACCTACTTTGGCGGAAAGAGGGGCAGCCGCTGGTCGATGCCGCTTATGTTGCTGAAAGCTTCCTGCGAGGATACGATGCTTTGTGGGTGCCTCTGGATAGTTTGACTAAACGGCGTTACATTGAAGAGTTTACCCAGTTGCGCCGTGTGGACCCTCCTTATACCAACTGGCTGCTGTTCTCGTCTACGGTAGAATGTTTCCTGCGCAAGGCTGGTGCTAAGAGTGATGCTTACCGTATTGTCTCCGCTCTGCGCAAGGTGGAAGAGTGGTATGTAGGTGACGGCTTCTATAGCGACGGACCGGGATTTGCCTTTGACTATTACAACAGCTTCGTACTCCATCCCATGTATGTGGAGTGTCTGGAAGTCTTTACGAACAGTGGAAAAAATAAGATATGGAATGCGCCGGATTGCAATTTCCAGCGTGCCCAGAAGCGCATGCAGCGTTTCGGCATGATTCTGGAACGTTTCATCTCTCCCGAGGGGGCCTTCCCCGTATTCGGGCGTTCCATTACCTACCGCACCGGTACCCTCCAACCATTGGCTTTGTTGGCATGGCGTGGATGGTTGCCCAAGGAATTGTCGAACGGACAGGTACGTGCTGCCATGACAGCTGTCATCAACCGTATGTTCGGTGACAACCGGAACTTCAACGAGAAAGGTTTTCTGACATTGGGATTCAATGGTTCCCAGCCTCATATCTCCGACTGGTATACTAACAACGGCAGCCTTTACATGGCTTCCCTGGCATTCTTGCCCCTGGGCTTGCCCGCCGACCATCCGTTCTGGACAGATGCTCCGCAGGCATGGACCTCGAAAAAGGCGTGGGGTGGTGAAGAATTCCCCAAAGACCATGCCTATTATGAGTAAGACTGATTCATTTTTTATAGTATTTATATTAATTGTTTGGGGGATTGGTGGATTTCCGGTGGCACTCTGTGCACAGGGTGCTGCCGGTGTCCTTCCCGAAACGCATCTGGTGGAAGTGGGGAAAGGATACAGCCAGACTTCCGTCAACACTGCCGTATTCCGTAATAATTCGCTGGTGACGCAAGGTGACGAGCAATACATCAGTTACTATGATGCGGAAGGGTTTCTGACTCTTGGAAAACGGAACCTCCATGCCGGACAGTGGACACTGCACCGCACACAGTATAAAGGGAATGTGAAGGATGCCCATAACGTCATCAGCATGATGCTGGACGGTGACGGGTATATTCATGTAGCCTTCGACCATCACGGACAGCCCTTGAACTACTGTCGCAGCATTGCACCCCATTCGCTGGAATTGGGTGAGAAGGAGCCCATGACGGGCGTGGATGAAGGCAATGTAACCTATCCGGAGTTTTATCTGCTGTCCGGAGGCGACCTGCTGTTTGCATACCGTTCCGGTTCTTCCGGCCGGGGCAACCTGGTGATGAACCGCTATTCCTTGAAGGAGAAGAAATGGAGCCGTGTGCAGGATGTACTGATTGATGGCGAGAACAAGCGCAATGCTTACTGGCAGCTATATGTAGATGAGCTTGGAACCATCCATCTGTCGTGGGTCTGGCGCGAGACTTGGCATGTGGAAACCAACCATGACCTATGCTACGCCCGTTCCTTTGACAATGGCGTAACATGGTATAAGGCAAATGGCAAGAAATATGATTTGCCCATCCGTCTGGGTAATGCAGAGTATGCCTGCCGCATTCCTCAGAATTCGGAACTGATAAACCAGACCAGCATGAGTGCCGATGCAGGCGGCAATCCGTACATTGCTTCCTATTGGCGCGACCCGGACAGCGACGTCCCGCAATACCGGATTGTCTGGCATGACGGGCAGATGTGGTACAGCCGCCAGGTCTCCGGGCGTACCACTCCGTTTTCCTTGAAAGGTGGAGGCACGAAGATGATTCCGATGGCCCGTCCGCGCATCGTAGTAGATGGCGGGGAGATATTTTATGTATTCAGGGATGAAGAACGGGGGAGCAAAGTCTCTTTGGCGCACGCTACGGATGTGGCAAACAGTAAGTGGAGCATCAGCGATTTGACCGACTTCACTGTCGGTGCCTGGGAACCGTCTCATGACACGGAATTGTGGAAGAGCAGGAAGCGGCTGCATCTGTTTGTGCAGCATGCCAAGCAAGGAGACGGAGAGCGGGTTGTGGAGTTTGCACCGCAACCGGTATATGTATTGGAAGTGATAAGATAAAAGAACAGTATTAGTATATGAAAACGACATGCTTATTTTTATTGGGTTTGGCTTTTTGCTGGGGACTGTCCTCATGCACCGCTCAGCAGCCGAAACCGGAAGAAGTGATTGAGATTATCAATCGGGTGAACAACTATTGGCAGGAGACCCATCCGCAACATGGGCGCTCTTTCTGGGACAATGCCGCCTATCATACGGGAAACATGGAGGTGTTCTTCCTGACCGGTAATCCGGAATGCTATGCCTATTCCGAGGCGTGGGCAGAACATAATGAATGGAAAGGCGCGAAGAGTGACAACAAGGAAGAGTGGAAGTACAGCTATGGGGAGAGTGATGATTATGTGCTTTTCGGTGATTATCAGATTTGTTTCCAGACTTATGCGGATTTGTATACCGTGAAGCCGGATTCCGGGAAGATAGCCCGTGCGCGCGAAGTGATGGAATACCAGATGAGTACGGACAAGAACGATTATTGGTGGTGGGCGGACGGACTTTACATGGTAATGCCCGTTATGACAAAGATGTACAAGCTGACCGGCAATCCGTTATATCTGGAGAAACTGCATGAATACTGGACCTATGCCAACAGTATCATGTACGATTCGGAGGAAGGCCTATACTATCGCGACGGCAAATATATTTATCCAAAACACAAAAGTGTGAATGGTAAGAAAGACTTCTGGGCACGTGGCGACGGTTGGGTGCTGGCTGCTTTGGCAAAGGTACTGAAAGACCTGCCCGAAAC
>ENA-OPNR01001366-OPNR01001366.1-human-gut-metagenome-genome-assembly--contig:-NODE-1366-length-9613-cov-3.334589_pt1 | contig 9613 bp, 4 predicted proteins | sample MGYA00241543_ERZ501783 | MGnify/ENA primary metagenome ERZ501783 (study PRJEB25962, sample SAMEA2042557) | human gut metagenome | biome: human gut; feature: human-associated habitat; material: faeces... | reverse complement strand
ATGCACAACTTATTTCCTGACATTTTTTAGTGAATTAATTCCGCCAACGGGTTATCTTTAATAGTCACTTTTGTGTCAGCAGGATTTCCACCAAAATCCAAGACTAAAGATATAGCATGCATATCTTTAGGCGCCTTTTTATTTGCAACCCAAAATTTATTATCTTCATTACCCAACAAGTCCGTCTGTTCTGCAAAGAAGAAGTTATCATCATGTTTGACATCAGGTTCATCAGTCTGAACCAGTTTTACTGTTACCCCCTTCAAATCAGTACTAGGATTTAGAGTGACACAGAAATCATAGGCAGTTTCTGTATCGGCTGACAAATCTGTAACAAACGAGAACTGGTTCTGCCATTGTGCTTCAGTAGCATCAGGGAAAGTGAGTGTATAAGCATTTCCATCCACCACTAAATCTGGATTAGGTCTAGCACTCCAATCCGGGTTTGCATAGAAGAAAGTATTGGTAAAGGTTGCCTCGTTCCAAAGATTGTCTTCACTATCCACCTTCACCCAAGAAGGTTCAGGCTCTTGTACTTCAGGAATTTCCGTACCGTCATCATTAGCATGGTCTTTCAAGACAAAGCTTTCCAAAGTAATATCCGTATTAGCTTCATTACCACCAAAATCAAGTGCAAACTTCAAGTCGGTAATATTCACACCGGGTACGTTACTGAACCATATACACTTAGGTTCATTAGCATCTAAAGCCACACGCTGCATATTGATAAACGTATTGTCATCACCTTTCTGCTGTACTTTAACCGTCACGCCCGGATGTTTGGTAGTAGAAGTGATTATCACCGAAAAATCATAGGTTTTATCCACTGACAAAGCAACTACCTTATCCAATTCCACATGCATCTGAGCTTGCCACTGATCGGTAGTAGCTTCCGGTAAGGAAACAACAAATGCACCATTCTGATAAGTATATTTTGGATCTGCAATCTGCCCCCATCCTGGAGCATAGTAGAAAGATGCCACATTGAAAGTTACTCCCTTAAACATGTTAAATTCACTATCTTCCACAAAACCACCAAAACCGTTCATAATAGTCTTCTCTATTTCAAAGGTTTTGGTTATCGAACCATCACTAATGCCATTTGCGTTCTTTACTTTACATTCTACTGTATATGAACCTTTTTTACGATAATATTTGGAAAAGCCATATGAGGCTTGATAAGCGCCGTCAATTATCCAAATTGGAGACACTCCAGGAGCAGAAGTAAATTCAAAGTTTGCATAATTGGTTGTCTGATCTACAGTAACTTTAAAGTTATCAGTATAATCCGATGCTTGTGGGATATTGCCATTGGCTCCCGTAAAATCTTCAGGCGAACATGAAGTCATTGCAAAACCAGCAACCAACACGCCTGCCATATATTTAAATATATTTTTCATATCAATTATTTGTTAATGGAGTTATGGTAAACTATTTATAAGCATTTTGAACCAAAGCCGGATCGGAATCCAACTCTCCCTGTGCAATAGGAATATATTTCTTCTTTGCAGTCCAAGAATTAGTACGGTAACCATATTGATCGGGGATCAGTGCAGTAGTAGCCTTATTGCTGGCTGATGCTCCACTGATTCCTTCAGCACGTACCAAATCAAAATAACGCTTGCCTTCACCTACAAATTCCAAACGACGTTCTGTAAGTACATCGTCAACCGTAACGTTTGCAAGTCCAGCCAAACCGGCACGGGTGCGAACTTCGTTCAACCATGTCTTAGCCTCACCTGTACCACTTCCACCTGTACGAAGAGAAAGTTCTGCAGCATTTAGTAATGTCTCAGCATAACGATAATAACGATAATTGTTATTATAGTTCAAATTCTGGTCACCAGAAGACTGCTTGAAGTTCTTATCATACGGACGATATTTTTGTAACCAAATATGAGTATCTTGATAACGTTTCGTATATTCTACATCTTCGGCAATCACCCAGCAAGTTGCATCACGACGTTTGTCTTGTTCACTAAACATTTGATAAGTTTCAAGACGCATGGGCATAAATCCCCAGCCATCATTACCCTTTGACCAACCATCATCACCTGGGAAAGAGTTAGGAGAAATCAGAGTAGGAAGCACTGTACCACCAACAGCTAACGGACTTCCCCAGCCACGTTCGTTATTAGTTTGCTCATAATTAATTTCCCAGATAGATTCGTCACACCATTCACCTTCCGTTTCCCAGATGTTGGCAAAACTAGGATTCAATCTAAAGCTAGGACTATCAATAAGCTCCTTCATATAACCTAAAGCTTTTGAGAAACGACTTTCATCATTCTGATACATTACCATTTCAGCATATACCATATAAGCCATAGCTTGAGTGACACGTCCCAACTGACCTTCGTCGTCAACTTCTTTACCTTCTTTGATTGTTTTATAATATTTCAAAGGTAACACCTTAGAGTCAATTACAGCTTCAAGTTCTGCGATCAACTCAGCATAAACCTGATCGGCAGTATATTGCGGAGCCGTATAAGGAGGTTCGGAAAGATTCTCCAAATAGAAAGGTACATTACCAAAATAATGCCACAACATATTATAATAGAAAACACGTAGTAAACGGGCTTGCATCTCATAGAGTTTACGATTGGCCTCAGTAACATCAGTACCCCAATCAAGATATTTCAGTAAGTCATTACAACGTTTGATGCCAGAATAATCCACAGTCCAAAGAGAGCCAAGTGTATTATTTTCATTAGCTTCATAATTAAATAACATATGCCAATTCTGCATATCGGTCTTGGTTGCACCACCTACCCAAAAATTATCGCCCATAATTTCACCGTCAATATTCAAGGCATTGTACTGTCCCAATCCCCAATCTGGCCAATGGAGAGGGTCATAGGCGGCAATCAGAGCTTCCTGAATATGCTCATCCGTAGTATAATAATCTTCCAATGATTCACCTGTCGGATTTTCCACCTCAAGAAAACTGTCACTGCAACCGGTAGTCAACACTGTAGCGGCAGCAAGTAAGCCTATTGCTAATATTTTATTTGTTTTCATATAGTTCTTATTTTTAGATTAGAAAGAAACATTTACACCTACTGTATATGTGCGAGCCTGCGGATAAATACCACGGTCAACACCAAGAGAAGTTGCACCTGAAGAAATTTCAGGATCAAATCCCCAATATTTGGTCCAAGTCACAAGATTTTCAGCTTGCACATACACACGCAGACGTTCAATAGTAAGTTTGCGAGTAAGAGTCTTAGGCAATGTATATCCCAAAGTAATATTCTTAAGACGAAGATATGAACCATCACAAACATAAAGATCAGATACCATCCAGTTCGTTGCATTACCGACAGCCAGACGAGGATACTTATTAGAAGTACCTTCACCAGTCCAACGTCCCAACATCCAAGAAGGATAGTTACCAGAAGCAACATCTGTACGATAAGTGCCATCAAACACATCAGCACCAGCTACACCTTGGAAGAAAATATTAAAATCAAAGCCTTTCCAATCAGCATTAAGATTCAAACCATAAGTCCAATCCGGAGTACCATTACCAATGTTAGTACGGTCATCTGCCGAGATGCTACCATCACCATTTACATCCACAAAACGTGTATCACCAGGAACCGCATCCGGCATAATCATTTTACCATCTTTATTGACATAAGCACGAACTTCATCCATATTCTGGAAAACACCGTCAGTCTTGTAACCATAGAAATAGGGGAAAGGTTGTCCGTTAGAACCGCGTGTACCACCACCAGAGAATCCTTGAATACCATCTAAATCCATATAGCCAGTATCATTTCCCAAGTTCTTCAATTCATTTTTAAGATAAGTAGCATTTCCCTTTACTGCAAATTTAGCATCAGCAATATTCCATTTATAGCCAAGTTCAAACTCAAAACCACTATTTTCCATATCACCTACGTTACCAAGAGGTTTAGTTTCACCTACATAACTCGGGATAGGCATCGTAATAATCATGCCATTGGTTTTCTTTATGTAATAGTCAGCACTGAATGTTAAAGCATTATTAAAGAATCCCAAATCAATACCTAAGTCAGTTTGCTCACTCTCTTCCCATTTCAAATCAGGATTTGCCAAACGTTGTGCTTTAGAACCGTTCCATTTGATGGCATCTTTACCCAAAAGGACATTGTTACCCATGGCCGTCAATGAAGTATAACCAAATTCGGCTATGTTATCATTACCATTCTTACCCCAACTGGCACGAACCTTTAAGTTAGACAACCATTCTCGCGTATCAGCCATAAACTCTTCATTTGTCACATTCCATCCCACAGATACTGAAGGGAACGTACCATATTTATTATTAATACCAAAACGACTTGAACCATCACGACGGATTGTAGCCTGAATCATATAGCGTTCATTATAGTTATAACTCAAACGAGCAAACATAGACGACATTCTATGTTCTGTATAAGGACCTCCATAAACGCCATACTGAACTGTAGCACCAGTAATATTACCATCTGCATCCTTTGTATATTCAACATTCCCTGTAGCATAATCAATAGAAGGTTTATTAGGATTCACCAGATTCCAACGGTTACCACCAAGTTGATCTCCCTTATATTTAAGAGCAGACTGTCCTAATACAACACCAAATGTATGTTTGCCGATAGTTTTGTCATAAGTTAATGTGTTTTCAATCTGCCATGTCACATTCTGTGCCTTGAATGAAGATGCATTAGTATGTGTTGCCTTATTATTAGCTGAGAGATAATACTTGCTCTTAGTAGCCCCTTCATTACCCCAAAATCCCATATCAGCACTATAATTGAAGTGATACTTCAAATTATCCCACAATTGAAGATCAATAGAAAACTTTGGAACAAACTTATGCGACCAATTCTTTGTAGGAGTCAATGTCATCATAGCCAGCGGATTATTCATTTCCTGATAAGCTCCTCCATAGCCAGGTACTGTATAAGGATCACCATTTGCATCACGAGGCAAATCAAAATCTTTATAAGTTTCAATCATCTTTTCAGCTGCATCACCAGTCAATGTAGGGGTCAAAATAGGAGACAGATAAAGAGCCGATCCCAAAATTGAACCGAATTCAGAGTTAGTACCAACACCTGTTGAATGCGTACGCATATAAGCCAAATTTACACCTAAATCCAATTTATTAAGGAAACCGCGTTCTTTAGATGCATCAATTAGATTATATTGAGTATTGGAACGAATAGTCAAACGGTCATAATTAGAATGTCCGTGATTACCACCAACAATACCATCTTGTGAATAATACCCCAAAGACAAATAATAATTTACTTTTTCCGATGCACCACTAACTGTCACATCATGATTCACTACCGGAGCATTGTCATAGAAAACAAGATCTTGCCAATCAGTGCCAAATCCTTTGATAGAATTTCCATTAGCATCAATCAAATTATAAGGATCTGCATAAATTGGAGCCTGACCACCATTCACATTGGCTTCATTCTGAAGGATAGCATAGTCTGTCGCACTAGTCACATCACGTCTCTTCCATGCACTCTGCCAGCCATAAGAAAAATTGTAATTAATTTGTGCCTTACCCATCTTACCTTTTTTGGTAGTTACTAGAATAACGCCATTAGCAGCACGCGCACCATAGATAGCACCAGAAGCAGCATCTTTCAACACTTCGATAGACTCGATATCATTAGGATTTACAAAATCAAGACCACCCCCAATAGGCATACCGTCTACAATGTAGAGCGGATCACTATTGTTGATAGTACCAATACCACGTACACGTACACGAGGAGAATCACCCGGCTGACCAGAAGCTGAAGTTACATCCACACCTGCAGCCAAACCTTTCAATGCATTATCCATACGCACCGGAGATTTGTTTTCCAAATCCTCACTACTAACTTTGGCAATAGATGCTGTTACCACACTTTTTTTCTGAACACCATACCCCACCACTACTACTTCGTCCAGCGTTTCTGAATCTTCCTGAAGAACTATTTTCAAGGAATTTTTTCCATTTACCGCTACTTCTTGTGACTTAAAACCAATATAGGTAATAGAAAGTGTTGCGTCGGCAGGAACCGACAATGTAAAATTACCGTCCAAATCAGTAATTCCACCATTGGTAGTTCCTTTAACTACCACATTTACTCCAGGCAACGGTTCATTATCCGAACCGCTTACCACTGTACCTTTTACCTGTATATTTTGGGCATATACAGAAGCCAAGGTAAAGCTTAACAGAAATAAAACTGATAATAACTTTTTCATAAGTTTTACTAAATTAAGATTAACGTTTCTCGGTTTTGTTCTCAATCGAACAGTGCAAACATAGAGTAAAATGCAATAAAACAAATAAGAAACAATCATTCTTAAATACGTCAAATCTGAAATTCAAATACGTTATCAATACGTCATCAGCAAATAACTTACTAATAATCAATAATTAATATATACTTTTAAGTATTACGTCACAACATGTTATAGAACACAAAAGGGAGGAATATTAAATTCCTCCCTTCCATGCACTTCCTTCTTTTAAAGGAAGTTAATATCTAAAGACTACAGTTTATTGCTTAAATAATCCGTCAAACTATCCTCTCTCTCTAAAGCGAACTTCTTACGAAGACGATAACGGATTGTTTCAACTCCACGAACCGAAATGTTCAATAGAGGCGCTATTTCTTTCGTGGAAAGATTCATCTTTAGATAAGCGCACATCATGCGTTCGTTGTGGGAAAGTTCAGGATGCTTGGCATGAAGACGTTTCATAAAATTGTTATGTATCAAATCGAACTGGTCTTCAATACGCTTCAAAACCTCATCACTCTGTATATTACCGTCTATTTTATTATTAATAAGTATGAGTTGCTGTTTTCCTTCCCGAGCCCCCTCACCCTTCAGCAAGGCGGATACTTTAAGTATCTCTGACTTGATTTCAGTCAGCATTTCATTCTTACGGACAAAGTTTATCATCAGATTGGCCATTTCCTGACTCTTATGTTGCAAATCGTATTCCAATTTTTCTTTCTCCAGCTGCATAATCTGCTTTTCCTGACGGGCTTTCTCCTCTTCGTACTCCCTTTCCATATCGTGCAACTCTTTATCTTTCTCGATTACCGCCTGCTGTTTCTTCCGTTTCACACGGACATCATCCCAACGATAGACATACCATAAGGCAAGCAAAGCCAAGATGATATAACAAACGTATGCAGCAGCACTACGATACCACGGTGGAAGTATACGGAAGGCGATTGTATCCGATGATGTCGTACCGTCAGGAAAGACCGCTTTAACTTCAAACGTATATTCCCCTTCCGACAAGCTGCTATACTCCTTGGTGCGTACCGTTGTGAAATCGGACCAGCCTCCCTTATTCAAACGATATTGAAAACGAATATCATCCCCTACCGAAAAAAAAGAAAGGGCATAGTCAAAACGAACGGAATTCATGGAATAAGCTATCACCGGAACCGGCTTCTCTCCTAAAAAGTTTGCGGTATATACCAATGAATCCTTGGGATAAGACAGATACATGTTCCTTATATATAAGGAGTGGCTACGATCCTGACGCTCTCTTACGGCCGGGATGCTGAATAAAGCGAAACCTCCTTCATTAGGAACCACCATCAGCGAATCTGAAAGAGGAATAATCGTTTCAAAACCGGGTACCAGTTCAATCAGCGATTGCTGGATGGGATTAATGCTTGTATTCGCCCCCCGCTTATAGGTACCCAGATTGGCAATACAGATTTCGTGAGGGCTCAAACTTATCAACTTATCGTGATACTCCAAGATACGCGAATAGGCCGTGGTGCCATTCAAAAGGTTGTTCATATCCGGACAAGGCTCCATGACATCTTTATGAGGATTATGCTTATAGATTCCCCGGGGAGTGGCAAAATACACCCGGTCTTCTATCTTCGCTATATACATATCACGCCCTACCGGGAAACCATCCTTCGCGCTATATTCCTTTATACGTACGGCTTTTGTCAAATCATTATCCAAATCCACACGGGTAACGTGGTCTGTATTATACACCCAAATCACCTTATCGCTTTCCTGCTCAAAAAGACGGCAAGAATCGTTCACACCCTCAATCTTGCCAACCACCTGCCATTCTCCATTCTTTTTCCCAACCAAATAAATACCGTTATATACCCCGACATACATAAGGTCCGTACGTCCTGCCACAAGTTGGCAACACCAGGCGCCGGCAATATCCGTCACACGTTTTACGGAAGTACCATTGATAAGGAAAATACCACGGTCGTGCAGACAGAAGAGTTCATCACCTATACGGCAAAGGTTCCAGACCTGTCCGCTGGATTGGGGCATCGGACGGATATCCGGCAAATCGCCGTTCATCTGTACCGGATACGAGGTGTAATACAAACCCCGATTGGTACCTAAATAAAGATAACCGCCTTCTACCGCCGCCGTATATCCCGTGCCGTAGGAATAAGGATAGGAATAGAGATTCGTAAAAGGAGAACTCAGACAGACGTAGTCAATGCCGCTATCCAGACCGGCCCAGAGGTTTCCGGTCGTATCGAAGGAGACAGAAAGCACCGTATTGTTACGCAAGCCGTTGTTCTCATTGAAATATTTCAGTTGCATGGTGCTGCAATCCACCAGTACCAATCCTTTATGAATGGTTCCCAAGGCAATCTTATCATCCTTTTTGGCTACGCAAAAGACTTCATTCTCACGCATAAACTCTTCGGCACCGGTGACAAACGGTTCCATCGTACGCCCGTCACAATAGTAAAGTCCGTTGTATGCAGTCACCACCAGAACACCTTTCTTATAAGGTATAATGCCACGAATACGCTTGGAAGCCAACGCATCGGCACCCTGAAGAGGGAAAAAAGTGTTTCCAACCAAAAGCCATACGCCTCTGTCCGTACCGATGTAAAGAATACCATTGACCATATTGGAACAGTCTATCTTGGCATTCATTTCAATGGCGGTATATTTGCCGTTCAGGTACTTCACCACGCACCCGTCCCCTTGGAAATACAAGATATTGTCTGTCTCATGGATGCCCCACACATTTCCAAGAAAACGAACGGAACTCTCCAAAGTATCGGACATGCAATGATAGGCCAAAGAACCGTCCGTATCCGGTTCATAATAGCCGAATTCATTGATGCCCCCCACATAAATTCTTTTTTGGGTGGCAGAAGCCAGAACGGAACGCACATCGGAAGCATTGTTCAATGGAAACACATTCCAGACATTGCCATCAAATTGCACCATACCGTTCTTGTTGGCGAAATATACCCACTTGTCATCATAGGGTGCTATCTGCCAAGTCTGGGTCCCCTTACCATAAACACTTTTATCAAAATTGACGATAAAGCTATTCCAGCCGGCAATTGCTTCGACCAAAGGGGGAAAAAGAAAAAGGCAGAAAAAAAGGTAGAATGACAATATGTGTTTGTTCATGCGTATAATGACTATATAGTTAGTTGCACAAAAATAATGCTTATTTTCAAGGTAGCACACAATAGCCTATCTGTTTTTTTGTCCCCGATTATTATTTTCTTCTCAAATGGCAATCTTTTGCATAACTATACTTTAGATTCCGGTATACTAAGAAGTATTCGTCCGACGGCTGTTGAATTATCGTCCG
>ENA-OPNR01001345-OPNR01001345.1-human-gut-metagenome-genome-assembly--contig:-NODE-1345-length-9698-cov-2.117287_pt1 | contig 9698 bp, 10 predicted proteins | sample MGYA00241543_ERZ501783 | MGnify/ENA primary metagenome ERZ501783 (study PRJEB25962, sample SAMEA2042557) | human gut metagenome | biome: human gut; feature: human-associated habitat; material: faeces... | reverse complement strand
CAACACCGACAAAAGAGCTGGAACCGAAAGTCGTAAGAAGCGTTACCAGAAAGCATTATAAAATTACAGAAGTAAAGCGTGGACCGGAGACAAAGATCGAAGGAACAACTCTTTACATCCGAGAAGGAATTGAAGAAGAAGCAGTTGCTTCACAGGAACTGGTTCATCAGTTAAAGATTGATATCATTACACCGGATCAGTACCATACTTATTCTAATACAATCATGGACGTACAGCCGATCGCTACAAAAGAGGGCGAAGACGAAATCGGTACAGGTACAACAAGAGTACTTGATGGCGTTATCATGATGGTTACCGGAACAGATGACAATGGTGTTCAGATTGGTGAATTCGGTTCTTCCGAAGGATACCTGGATGAAAATATCATGTGGGGACGTCCGGGAGCTCCTGATAAAGGTGAGATCTTCATCAAGACAGAAGTTATCATCAAAGAAGGAACCAACATGGAAAGACCTGGCCCGCTTGCTGCACATTCTGCAACAGACGTGATCACACAGGAAATCCGTGAAGCTCTGAAGAAAGTAGAAGACGAAAGCCTTGTAGTAGATACAGAGACATTCAATCAGGTAAGAAGACCTGGTAAGAAGAAAGTCGTTATTGTAAAAGAAATCATGGGACAGGGTGCTATGCATGACAACCTGATTCTTCCTATGGAACCAGTCGGAGTACTTGGCGCAAGACCAAACGTTGACCTTGGAAACGTACCGATCATGGCATCTCCACTGGAAGTACTTGACGGATGTATCCATGCACTTACCTGTATCGGACCTGCATCAAAAGAAATGTCAAGACATTACTGGAGAGAACCACTGGTTCTTGAAACTCTCCATGATGAAGAAGTTGACCTTTGTGGTGTTATCTTTGTAGGTAGCCCGCAGATCAATACAGAGAAATTCTATGTATCAAAACGTGTTGGTATGATGGTAGAAGCTCTTGATGTTGATGGCGCATTTGTTACAACAGAAGGATTTGGTAACAACCACATCGATTTCGCAAGCCATATCGAACAGATCGGTATGAGAGGAATTCCGGTTGTTGGACTTTCATTCTGCGCAGTACAGGGAGCACTTGTAGTTGGAAACAAATACATGCAGTACATGGTAGATAACAACAAATCTGAATCAGGAATCGAGAACGAAGTTCTTGCCTGCAACACACTTTGCCAGGAAGAAGCAATCCGTGCACTTGCTATGTTGAAAGCTGGAATGGCTGGAGAAGAAGTGAAGAAGGCAGAAAGAAAATGGAATCCGAATGTAAAAGCAAATAACATCGAACTGATTTCAAAGACTATGGACAGAACAATTGAATTGGTTAAGAACGAGCAGTCACTGCCGATGAGCCAGAAGAGAAAAGAAAAATACGATTAAGGTGAATGACTATGAAATATGGCGATAAGATCATCTATATGGAAGGCGTAATCGTAGAGATCCATGATGGATGTGTTGGAATCGATTTGAAGGGACGATTAGGTTATTTGAAAATCCCGATGAGAATGCTGATTACGGATTATCCATTAGTGGTAGGACAGGAAGTTGGATGGAATATGAGTTTTGTCGAACAGCTTGGACCGGACGCCAATGAAAAATATGTTAGTAACCTGCAGACGTATCAGAGACGTCAGGAAGAAATGAAGTCTCATAAGAAGAATGATGAAGTGTAATTATATCAGGAGGAAATAGACATGAGTTTGACCGTTGTTAAAGGACTTCAGTCAGAAATCTTTGTTCCGGTAACTCCGCCGCCAGTATGGGCTCCGGTGAAAAAAGAACTGAAGGATATGACAATTGCCCTCGCCACAGCAGCAGGTGTGCACCACAAGGATCAGAAGAGATTCAACCTTGCCGGTGACTTTACCTGGAGAAAAATAACAGATAAAATGCCGTCAGATGAATTAATGGTATCTCACGGTGGATATGACAACAGTGATGTAAACAAAGACATCAACTGTATGTTCCCGATTGACCGTATCCATGAGCTTGCTAAAGAAGGATTTATCAAAGCATGTGCACCGGTACATGCCGGATTCATGGGTGGTGGCGGAAACCAGGAAAAATTCAAACATGAAACTGGTCCTGCCATTGCAAAGATGTTTGTAGAGGAAGGCGTAGACGCAGTTATCCTCACCGCTGGTTGAGGTACCTGCCACCGCTCTGCAGTTCTGGTGCAGAGAGCGATTGAAGCCGCAGGAATTCCTACAATTATTATTGCTGCGCTTCCGCCGGTTGTTCGTCAGACCGGTACCCCACGTGCGGTTGCTCCGCGTGTTCCTATGGGAGCTAACGCTGGTGAACCACACAACGTTGAGATGCAGACAGGCATCGTAAAAGCAACTCTGGAACAGCTCGTGAAGCTGGATACTCCAGGAAAAGTTGTTCCGCTGCCGTTTGAATATGTAGCGAAAGTATAATCAAATAGTAAAAAGGGGACATCCCCGGCAGGATTGGGGCGAAAGCTCTGGTTTGCCGGAGATGTCCTTTTTATTTAACTGGATATTTTGATGAAATTTCCTGTTAGATAAAAGGTGCTACGTGCCTCAAATGTGCCAGGACGCATTTGGGTTCAATTTAGAATTGAGGATGATTATATGGAGAAAGAAATAGATCTGCGCCGGCTTGTGATCAAAGCTTTCCATATTACTGAGGTGGATGAAGGCGGAGAAAATAGAGTGACAGCATCTGGAAAGATGACGATCGAGAAGAAAATACTGGATGAAATTTTACTGAAATATCCACAACTTTCCAAATTAGATGTACAGATTATAAGACCGGGAGAACATGACCGCTATACCAATACGATGATGGATATCATTCCGATATCGACCAAAGTACTTGGAAAGATTGGGGACGGGATTACGCATACGCTCACCGGCGTTTATGTAATCCTTACCGGTGTAGATGAAAACGGAAAACAGGCACACGAATTTGGGTCCAGTGAAGGCAATCTGAAAGAGAAGCTGTATCTGAACCGTGCGGGTACTCCGGGGGATGATGATTATATTGTGTCATTTGATGTTGTTCTGAAACCTGGAATGGGACAGGAAAGAGAAGGTGTACTTGCAGCTCACCATGCCTGTGACGAGTTTATCCAGATTTTCCGGGAACAGATGAAGAAGTTCAGGGGCGATCTCTGCACAGAGAGACATGAGTACCATGATGTGGTTCGCCCAGGAAAAAAACGTGTTTTGATCGTAAAACAGGTTGCCGGACAGGGTGCGATGTACGATACTTCGTTATTTGCAAAAGAGCCTTCGGGAACTGAAAACGGTCGCTCGATCATTGATATGGGAAATATGCCGGTGATCGTTACACCAAACGAATATCGTGACGGAATTATCCGTTCTATGCAGTAGGAGGTGCGATTATGGGAATTGGACCATCGACAAAGGAAACATCACTACACCATTTCAGGGATCCTCTTCTTGATGTGGTATCATCGGATGAAGATCTGGATCTGATGGGAATCATAATTGTTGGAACGCCGGATGATAATACAGATAAATTGCTTGTTGGAACCCGTGCGGCAGTATGGGCGGAAGCTATGCGGGCAGACGGAGTTATCCTGTCGTCCGATGGATGGGGAAACAGTGACGTAGATTTCGCAAATACGGCTGAACAGATGGAAATCAGAGGAATTCCGGTAACTGGGCTGAAATTCAGTGGTACAGTTGGCCAGTTTGTGGTAGAAAATGAACATCTGGGAGAAATTCTGGATATCAATAAAAGTGAAGAGGGCATTGAGACAGATGTACTCGGAGAAAATAATGTGACGGAGCTGGATGCGAAAAAGGTTACTGCAATGCTGAAGCTGAAAATGCGGAAAAATGAGAAGCGTTAAGGTTTTGAAAATTGAAGAAAACTGTCAAAAGTAAAGCTGGCAGGGAAAGAAGATATAGAAAAGTCCTGTTGAGAATCCGGATTCGATATTCAGATTCTGACAGGACTTTTGCTGTTTAATTTTCTGCGGTATCTTCGATAATATGGTTGCGGATGATCGCGCGGATACTTTCGTTAAGATATGGCTTCAATTCTTCAAACGACATCGGATCGTTGTCCAGAATCGTGCTGTATGAAGTAGAACTTGCAAGTTCTATGATCAGAAACAGCATAGTTTCCGGCGCACGAAGTTTGATTGTCGGATGATCCAGAAGGATATTACTAAAATATGCAAGAATTTCACCCTCATCATCCTGCATATTATTGGTGATAGCCTGTCTGAAAATGCCCCAGCTGAGATTCTTAGAGATAAATCTCAGAATCAGTTTATTTTTCTGCATGGCATTTAAAACGTAATCTACAATAAAAATAATCTTATCTTCGAATTCGGGGATGTCGGCTGTCTCCAGAGCTTTGTGTGCTCTCTGGAAAAGTCGGCTGGCTGTCCGTGCGATCAGCCGGTCGCGTATCTCGTATTTGTCTGCAAAATATAAATAGAATGTTCCCTTCGCAACTCCGGCCTTTTTTGCTATATCGCTGATTGATGTTTTCTCAATTCCCTGATTCAGAAATAAATCGTATGCGCTTTGAAAGAGAGCATCCATTTTCTGATGCTTGTTTTCATCTACTTTTCCCATGATTCATTCCTCTTTTCCTTTGAATTATCTTTATTATAAAATCAAAATGACTCAGAGTCAACTTTTTTGTAGAAAAATATTGACTTGTGGTCATTTTTGAGTTATAGTAAGTGCGAGCTAGAAAATGACCAGTAGTCAAAAAGAAGAAAGCATACCGACAGGAAAGTCAGTAGAGGCTTACAGGAGGTTTTTAAACATGAAGAACAGGGAATACAGAGTATTAGTTACACTTGCACTTATGGCATCACTTGTAGTTGGAAATATTGCAGGAACATCTGTAAATGTACAGGCGGCAGATAATAAAGATAAAAGCACAGAGACAAAGAAAACAAGCGAAACAAAAACAAGCAGCAGCGCAACACCTGCAAAAGATGAGACTGTATATGTAAAAGTAGATGACGCAGGAAACCAGAAAGATGTTACGGTATCGGATCAGCTGAAAAATATTTCGAGTCTTGGAACCATTGATGATGTATCAGATCTGAAAGATATCAAGAATGTAAAAGGTGATGAAACCTTTTCTGAAAATAACGGTAAACTGGTATGGCAGGGAGATAAGAAAGATATCTGCTATCAGGGAACAACCACAAAGAAGATTCCTGTAGGAATGAAGGTTACTTATGAACTTGACGGAAAGAAAGTCAGCGCAGATGATCTGGAAGACACTTAAAGATTCATTATGAATATCAGAATACAAGTGCTGACAGCGGGAAATACACACCATTTTTGATGGCAACCGGGCTTCTGATGGATGGCGAGAAATTCTCAAATGTAACTGTTGACAATGGGAAAGTAATCTCAGATGGTGACAGAGATATCGTGATCGGAATGGGACTTCCACAGTTGAAAGAACAGCTTACATCAGTTAGCAGCAAGGTGGATGATCTGGATATCCCGGATTCCTTTACAGTAGAAGCAGATGTGACAGATTACGAAAAAGTAGAAGCCGTTACAGTTGCAACAAACGAAGTGTTCAATGAAGTAGGTACCGATAAATTTGACAGCTTGGATGAACTGAAGGATTCTATGACAGAACTACAAGATGCATCGAACAAACTTGTCAGCGGCTCCGGACAGTTGAAAGATGGACTGGATACACTGCTTTCTTCATCAGGAACACTGGTAAGCGGAATTGATCAGCTGGCAAGTGGCGGAAATACATTGGCTAGCGGAACTGGTAGTCTGGTGAGTGGAGCGAATACGCTTGCAGATGGAAGTAAGAGTCTTGCGAATGGAACAAGCCAGTTGGCAAGCGGAGCGGAAAGTTTGAATGCAGGAGCAGCACAGGTAGCAACAGGTGCAAAGAGTGCAAAAGACGGAGCTGGACAGCTTGAAAGTGGAGCACAGGCATTAAATGATGGTATTGCACAGATGCAGAATCAGGTTGGAGTAGGAGTAAATTCATTAAATAGTGGTGTGAGACAGTTGAGTGATGGAATCAGTAAGGCAAAAGAAGGTGCGACAAGTCTTGAAAATGGAGCAACACAGGTCGAAACAGGAGCAACACAAGTAAGTGGTGGAGTTGCACAGGCGCAGACAGGTGCAACTACATTGCAACAGTCGCTAGTAGACATTGCTGGTGGAAATGATAATTCAGCAATGGTTGCGGCGTTGGAAAGTTTATCGCATACGGCTACACCAGAACAGCAGGAGGTATTGAACAGCGTTATAGCTGGTATGGAGGAACAGAATAAAAAGGTTAATGATGGCATTAACCAGGCGGCAGAAAAAGCAGGTAATTTGTCGATCAGTCTTGGAACACTTGGAGAAGGAGCGAAACAGGTGGCAGATGGGGGCGCAAGTTTACAGACAGGAGCTGGAACATTAGTGGAAGGACTTAAAGAGCTTGGAACAGGTGCAAACCAGTTACAGACCGGTGTTGAAAATATGGCAACCCAGCTTTCAGATGGAACCAAACAGCTTTCAGATGGAACCGGAGCATTACTTGCAGGAACACAGAGCCTTAATTCAGGACTTGGAACATTAAGCGCAGGGGCAGGACAGGTGAGTGAAGGAAGCGCAGCTCTCAGCACAAACATGAAGACAGCAAATGCAGGAGCACAGTCAGTAGCAAGTGGTGCAGGTCAGCTGGCAAGCGGTGCATCCCAGCTCAACAGCGGAGCAGGAGCTCTGTCAACAGGTCTGAACACTCTCCAGAGCAGCACGGGCGCACTGGTATCCGGTGTAGAACAGCTTGATTCCGGAGCAGCTGAACTGAACAGTGGTATGATCCAGTTCAACGAAGAAGGAATTGAAAAGCTGGTAAGTGTATTTGATGGAGATGTTGATTCGCTTCTGGATAAGGCGAACGAACTTCTGGATGCGTCCAAAGAATACAAGAACTTTTCTGGAATCGCAGACGGAATGGACGGAAGCGTAAAATTCATTTTCGTGAGTGATAAATAATAGATGAATAATGGATAGAAGATGGGAGACGGGTTTTTAATCTGTCTCCTTTTCGCATATTGATTTACTTTTGAACTTTGCAATTTTGAATCAAGTACTTGAGCTTGTTGTATTGATTTGTTTTTGAATTTTACAATTCTAAGTCAAGCATTTAAGATTATTATATTGATTGGTTGGGGCTTTTTCTAATTTTAAATCAAGTTTTCAACCTCGTTTTATTGATTTACTTTTAATATTTGCGATTTAAAGTCAAAAATTTCATCTATTTGTATTGATTTGATTTTTGATTTTGCAATTCAAGATCAAAATTCGTGTTCCACAATCATCCTTTGGAAACGTAAGATGTGTATAAAAAATATGAATGAAAAAATGCCGGGAAGTCAAAGAAGCTTTCCCGGCATAAATATCTGTATTTATTTAACAAAAAATCTAGTACCGCAACTGTATCCCCTGCTCCTCAATCCAGTCTTCGAGTTCATCCTGGGAATCAGCGGCCCATTCGGAGTTGGAGCCTGCTTTGAATTCGTCTTTCAGATCTTCCTGCACCAGCTCTTTTGAAAATACGGGTTTCTCGTCTGTACGGGGATCTTTTGGGTTATCTATTGGTCTTGAACTACTCATATTTTCACGTCTCCTTTACATTTGGATAGAAAAAACATGACCCCTCGAGGTCATGTCTTTTCTTTTTGGTATGTCATTGAGAGGTTTTTCCTCGTTGCATTGCAGTTTGCCTTATATACAAAGCTGGGGAATGCTCCTACAAAGAGGATGTATATATAAATTGGAGTTTTATCATTGCAAGATCATTCTTGGGGGAAACGACCGGCAACAATATAACTGCAATAACAACCAATGTTGTAGCTTAATCAAGTTTTTATTAAAAAGCGGTATCCTTGTGTTGGAAACCGCCCTTGGTTTAGCTCTCTGATTAAGTTGGTTACACTATATCACTTTATCACGGTAGTGTCAACAAGAAAATGGTAAATTTATGAATAAATTATGCACTAAAATCTGTACAAAGCGGTCAAGCGTACGTCTACTGTAGATTAGCGGTACTGGATCAGTTCCTGGACAGGTTTACGTGCTGGTGCGGTCGGTTGGATGGCCGGATGACCGATCGCAATCAGGGCAGATACATTCAGAGTATCGTCAAGACCAAGTAGTTCTTTTACCTTTACCTCATCGAAAATACCCATGACAACCGAACCGATTCCGCATTCATGAGCAGCGAGCTGGAAGGTCTGCGCAGCGATACCGGCATCAAACATTTCCCATTTATCCTTTTTTGAGGTGGAATAAGCTCCGTCCTTTTCGTAACCGCTTTTCCCCGGAACGGAAGCGAGAACAACCAATACCGGTGCACCAAGAATGATGCCTGTATTCCATTCAAATCCCATGACAGCTTCTTTGGCAATTTTGTTTTTGAGAGCTGTTTCTTCTATTATAATATATCTTGCTGTCTGCGTATTCTTCCAGGATGGAGCGTAGGCACTTGCTTCTACGATTTTCTCGATCACTTCATGTGAGACAGGATCCTCTGTAAATTTGCGGATCGTTCTTCTTGTTTTGATTGCATCTAATGTCTGCATAATATGCGTCCTCCTTCTATTTTATATAAGATGATGTGGGGAAAGATCGAAAGACAGGCTGCATTTAGCGAAGAAGCCTATGGATCTGGTACCCCGCTGAATATGAGAATATTATACCGCAAAAAGGGAATAAGAAAAATAGCACAAAAGGAGAAGATTTTTCAAGAAAATTTTGTATGAAAAAAAGTACAAAAAATAAAATAAAATGCTTGCAAAATGCAGAAACATCGGGTATACTAAAAAAGCTGTGACATGATAGCAAAGAAGCGCGAGGTTGCTGCCGAGAAGAATGGCAGGTTTTCCGTGGAGCGAATGTCAAGTTAGGAAACTGGCGACAAGTCACTGTACGAAATCATAACAGCTGCTGAGATGCAGTAACAACGTGTGAGTTTCTCACGACACACACGGGGAAGTGTACAGTCACCGCTTGTCGTACTGAGGTTTAAGTACGAAAAGGAGGCGACTTTTTTTATGGCAAGTCAAGTAATGAGAATCACATTGAAGGCATATGATCATCAGCTTGTAGATGCATCTGCCAAGAAAATTATCGAAACTGTAAAGAAAAATGGAGCAAAGGTTAGCGGACCGGTACCGCTTCCGACAAAGAAGGAAGTTGTAACAATTTTAAGAGCGGTTCACAAATACAAAGATTCCAGAGAACAGTTCGAACAGAGAACTCATAAGAGACTGATCGATATCATTGCACCGACACAGAAGACTGTAGATGCTCTGTCAAGACTGGAAATGCCAGCAGGTGTTAACATCGATATCAAGATGAAGACTAAATAATTAGTCATCAACCCCAATTTGATAATGCTATAAGCATTAAGCTATTTACTATATGATTGCCGGTAATCGGTAATCCGCTATAAGGAGGAAGAAAGAATGAAGAAAGCTATTTTAGCTACAAAAGTTGGTATGACTCAGATATTCAACGAGAATGGTGAATTAGTACCCGTGACTGTTCTTCAGGCAGGACCATGTGTTGTTACTCAGGTAAAAACAGTGGAAAATGACGGATACAGTGCAGTACAGGTTGGATTCCAGAATATCAGAGAAAAGCTTGTTAACAAACCTGTTAAAGGTATGTTTGACAAGGCAGGAGTTTCTTA
>ENA-OPNR01001332-OPNR01001332.1-human-gut-metagenome-genome-assembly--contig:-NODE-1332-length-9809-cov-4.532192_pt1 | contig 9809 bp, 9 predicted proteins | sample MGYA00241543_ERZ501783 | MGnify/ENA primary metagenome ERZ501783 (study PRJEB25962, sample SAMEA2042557) | human gut metagenome | biome: human gut; feature: human-associated habitat; material: faeces... | reverse complement strand
GTATCGTCAATTTCGCGCGACAGAATGCTCGAAAACTCGGTCACGTTTCCTGTCTAAGACATTTCTAAAAGGAATGCCGTCTTCATTCACACTTGAGCTTCCGCCATACAGAACACCGCAGTTTGCAAAGGTCCTTGTCAGAGCGTTTCTCGACAGGACGCTGTTCGTTCTCGGCAGAGCGGTAATTGTCGCTATCCCTGCAGGGCTTATTATATGGCTGATGGCGAATGTAACCGCAGGCGATGCTTCGCTGTTGTCACACTGCACAGAGTTTCTTGACCCGTTCGGCAGAATGATGGGACTTGACGGTGTTATATTGCTTGCATTCATACTCGGCTTTCCTGCAAATGAGATAGTAGTTCCGATAATAATAATGGCGTACTCAGAAGGTACAGCACTTACCGAAATATCGGAGCTGTCCGCACTGAAGGATTTGTTTATATCTAACGGCTGGACTTCTGTAACAGCGATATGTATGGTGATATTTGTACTGTTCCACTTCCCTTGCTCGACATCCTGCATTACGGTATATAAGGAAACAAAGAGCCTTAAATGGACAGCGGTTAGCTTTGCCCTGCCGACCGTTATCGGAATAGCACTTTGCATAGCGGTAAACGGTATATGCACATTATCGGCAGTAGCGTAAAAACGAAATACCCACGCAGAGTTTATCACTGCGTGGGCATTTTCTTTACGCTGTTTACGACACGTTCTCCACATAATACTTCGCCTGAGCGTTGTACATTTCGGAATAAATACCGCTTTCGATTTTCACAAGCTCTTCGTGCGTACCGTACTCCTTTATCGTATCATCGGCAAATACGGCGATTTCATCGCAGAATTTACAGCTTGAAAGCCTGTGCGATATGTAGATAGCGGTCTTGCCGCCTACAAGCTTGTTGAAGTGCTTGTATATCTCATATTCGGCTACAGGGTCGAGTGCCGCTGTAGGCTCGTCAAGTATTACTATCGGGCTGTCACGGTATAAAGCACGGCAGATAGCGGTTTTCTGCTGCTGACCGCCAGAAAGTTCAGTGCCGTTTTCATCATAGCTTTTGAATATTGTCGTGTCTAACTTGTTTTCAAGCTTCATTACGTCTTCATATAAGCCTGCCATTTTGAGCGTCCTTATCAGCTTTTCCTCGTCCTCCTGCTCGTCAAGTATTATGTTCTCCTTAAGGCTGAAAGCAAACAGTGCGAAATCCTGGAATACCACCGAGAACAGCTTTCTGTACTCGCTGTCCGAGTAATCCTTGATATTGATATTATCTATCAGTATCTCACCGTCTGTTACATCATACATACGGCAAAGCAGTTTTATAAACGTTGTCTTTCCCGCACCGTTAAGTCCGACTACAGACAGATGCTCGCCTTGTTTAATAGTGATATTGATATTTCTTAGGACATAATTTTCACTTCTCGGATATTTGAAGCTGACATTTCTGAATTCAATAACGTGTTCGCCGTCCGAAACAGGCTTATCACCCTTTGTCATTCTGTCGGAAATTGCATCAAATTTCAGATATTCGTATGCGTAACCGCACGCCTTTACCGTAGCCGCAATGTTGTCTACAATGCTATACAGCCCCCAGTAGAGCGTTGACGCCGATGAAACGCACATTGTAAAATCACCTAATGTAATCGCTCCCGTCAGTGCCTTAAAACCTATGTAGAAATACGAAATTCCGTCACGCAGTCCGTTTGTGATATTTGAATACTGGTCGTACTTGAGCTGTGCCCTGCACTGCTCCCTGAACGTGTCTATAGTTTTATTGCTGTAGTAATCCGCTTTATCGCACATCATATCCTTACTGTCAAACAGCCTTACCTCCTTGCCGTTTGACGGGTCGGACAGCTGATAGAAGAAATACCCGAAAAGGCGATTGACTTTAGACAGCTTCTTGAAATATTCTATATCAAGCTTGTTGCTCTTATTTGTGAATATCGTGATAAGAACAAGCGATATGATCTGTATCGGCAGAAGAAGCGGACAGGTTATGGCGATTATCGCTATAACGCCGAGTACGTTCACCCCGTTTGAAACGATATTGAAGAAACCGTTCAGTATTCCGACTACTCCGCCGCTGTACCACGACATACCCTCTTTTGCCTTGTTCATCTGATCGAGCGTGTCGGGGTCTTCGGTATGCTCAAAATCCATCTTCATTACCTTTTCGGACAGGCTTACTTCAAAATACTCGCCAAACCACTCGGAATAAACGGTCTTTATCTCATTTACAAGATAGTTGATAAGTGCCGCAAGCAAGGTCACACCGACTATAAGCACAATGCAGAATATCGCTGTCGGTAAATGATCTTCTGCTTTGCCGCCGCCGATAATTGCGGCGATCTCATCTACAAGATATTTTGATGAGATGATATTAACCATTGTCTGCGAAAACGAAACCACCACCTGCAGTGCATAAGCAATAAACAGCTGAGGCTTATTCTTTACTGCCGTTTTCAGCATAAATTTAAGCGTAGGCAGGGTCTTTTTCTCTTTTTCTTTACGCATTTACAGCCGCCTCGCTTTCGTTGTTGTCAATATAATACTGAGCCTGGACATTGAACATATCAGCGTATTCTCCGCCCTTGTCCATAAGCTCGCTGTGAGTTCCGTACTCGACTATACCGCCGTCCTTGAACATAGCGACCTTGTCGCAAAACTGTGTAGAACTTAATCTGTGGCTGATATATACCGCTGTCTTGTTACCGATGAGCTTGTCAAAGTCTCCGTACAGCTTGCTTTCCGCAAGTGCGTCAAGTGCCGCCGTAGGCTCGTCAAGGACTACTACAGGCGCATTTTTATATAACGCTCTGGCAAGCGCCAGCTTCTGCTTTTCGCCGCCCGACAGGTCAACACCGTCATCGTAAACGATCTTTAGTATCTCGGTATCCATACCCTTTTCAAGTTCATTCAGCTTATTCTCAAGTCCCGAATCAATAACGCACCGCCTTGCCTTCTCCTTATCCGATTTATCCGCACTGCTCATTGAAACGTTCATATACAGAGGAAATGCGAACAGCTCGACCTCCTGAAAAGCAGGCGAGAATATCTTATAATAGCTATGCTTTTTGTACTGCTTTATATTAACACCGTTCAGCAATATCTCGCCCTCCGTCACCTCATACAGCCTTAACAGCAACTTTATAAAGGTAGATTTTCCTGCGCCGTTAAGCCCTACCACCGCAAGCCTCTCTCCTGCGTTAAGAGTGATATTGACGTTTTTAAGTGCATATTTTTCAGCCTTCGGATATTTGAACGAAACATTGCGGAATGTAAATTCATAGCTGTCGCACTGCGGAACATCAATTCCTTTGTCGTCCTTATCACCGCAGTCAGCGTCCATAAAGCTGCGGAAATCGTCATATTCCCTGCTCCTTGCAAGTAAGTCTGATACAGCGGTCAGAAGCTGATTTGCATAATCAAAGAATGTCATTGACGATGCAAGGTACAAGGTGAAATTGCCTATCGTCATACTTCCGTTTACAACGCTGTATAAGAGCCATGCGTAAACCGCCGCCTGCACTCCTGCCCATAGTACAGCATTTATGACAGCCGACACCGCCCATATCCTTGAATTTTTCTTCTGCGCCGCATAACGCTCTTTGTTCAGCACTTTGAACTTTTCTGTAAGCCAGTCGGCTATCCCGAACATTCTTATATCCTTAGCCGCCTCAAAGTCGCTTGTGGTATAAGAAAGATAATTATGCCTGCGCCACCACGGTGCAAGCGGATCCCACACCTTTTTCTTGCAGTAAGCGTTTGTCTTATTGCTGACAACGAATTGAAGTACCGAGCAGATAAGAATAGCAATAACGATAAAAATATTCATCGTACCGAGAATGGCGATACCGACAACGATTATCGGTATAAGCGTGAGAAGACGCACAATGCCTCTCATCATACCCTCTATGCCTTCGTTATTGCTGTTGCAGGCGTTTCCTGCTTTCTGATAGCAGTCCATAAAGTCCTTATCCTCAAGATAGCCGTAATCCACCGACATTATCTTGCGGTTCTTAAGTCCCATCTGTCTGAATCTTGCACCGATATAAATGTGAAAGAATGAGTTGCCGTAAAGGTTCAGCATAGTAGCCGTAATCTGTATTACGGTGAATCCGCCCATAAGCAGTGCAAGCGCAGTAACGCTCTGACCTGAAGTTATCATATCAATAACGAACTTTGATATGAACGACCACAGATACTGCATTATCGGCGCACAGACTACGCTGATTATTATAACAAGTATAAACCTGTGCGAATAGCTCAGCATTGATTTTAATGCGTGAATGCTGTTGCTGAAAACGCCGTATTCCTTATGATAAGGATTGGTGTTTTTCTCTTTCTCTTTATTTTTCTTCATTTTTCTCTCCCATTTTTATAAAACTCATGTCCTTTCGGTCAAAGAAAGGATAATCACGGTTGTTTACGCTTGTCTGATAACCATGCGGCTGATTGAGTACGGCAAACGCACCTGTCAGCAAAATAAGCATTTCAGGCAAGTAGTTTCTTACTCCGTATACTTTTTCTTTACCGTTGTCGGCGCAAAGCACGCTTATTTCGATTATCTCTTTGTTTGAGCCGTTGATGCTCAAAAGATACTGAAGCGCTTTTTCTATCTTTTCTTTCGGATAGCCGAGATGAGTTGCTATGGTCGAGGCACCGGCTACCTCGCCGTTATCAAGAGAAAGAAGATACATTACCACCTTTAAGTTCATCTTATCTCCTAAGAACCTGAACAACTCCGACAGCTTATCAATATCTGAAAACTGTTTTGCAAAGCTCTCCGGCTGTTCTATAAATGTAAAATAGCGGAAATCCTTATTAAGCCGCATATACGTCACACCTGTATTACAGGTGCACTCGGAAGCAAACGTGCCGTTTGAATCTTTAAAATCGGGAATATCATAGTAATAGCGGCATTCACGCCACGCAGTAAGCTGCATAGCCCAGATTATATTAAGGTAATTTTTCAGCCACTCGGCAGAAAAATCCTGATTGCTGTCTGCTATAGCCCGCATATGATTCACAACCTGTTGTTCAAACGAACACCTTTCCTCTCCTCTGCCGTAAAGATTGTCTATAGAAACATCGAAGATGTCCGCTATCTTAGGCAGTAAATCGCCGTCGGGATAGCTCCCGTTTTCCCATTTTGATACTGCCTGTGCGGTAACGCCGAGCTTGGCTGCAAGCTGTTCCTGCGTGATACCGCTTTGCTTTCTGAATTTCTGTAATTGCTTTGAAAATGTCGTTTCCATATCAATTTCTCCTTGTTTGCATTAAGTTTAACACAAATAGCAGTTGTATGCAACATATATTTCAGCATAAAATTAAAGTATTAGTTTATAAAAACGGCAAATCCAACCGAAGTCATAAAAACGGAAAAGAAAAAAAGCGGCAAAGCGTATTGCTCTGCCGCAGTTTGTTTAGCTTCGATAATCAGAATGCGAAATAATCGGGAGCGGAATCACCCGTAACAGGAGCGAATCCAACGATAGAACCGATCTCATCGGGACCGCCGGCCTCAAATACAGTACCGTATTTGTCATTAGTTGCAATGTCGAAGAATTTTCCGACAACACCCTCTTTAATGATAGCGCCGTTTGAAAGATATATCTTTCCGTCTACGGTTTTTACTTCCTTGAGTACTTCTCCGTCGTACTCCGTAATATCTTTTGTAAATGCGTTGTTCAAAAATAACATACCTTTGCGTCCTTTCACTGAAGATTATTTTTCTGTGAGAGCGTTCAGTTCTCTTGCAAGCCGTGCTACAGGCAATCCTACAACGTTGTAGAAATCGCCGTTTATACGTTTTACAAACATAGCACCTTTTTCCTGAATGCCGTAAGCGCCAGCTTTGTCCATAGGCTCACCGCTTGCTATATACTGCCGTATCTCATCGTCACCGAGCGGATAGAATTCCACCTCGGTCTTTTCATAAAAATTTATTTGCTTATCGGGAGAAATTACGCATACTCCCGTAAGTACCGTATGTGTTTTGCCTGACAGCTTTTTCAGCATATCAAATGCGTCCTGCTCATTCTCAGGCTTGCCCATTATCTCGTTACCGAGCGCCACAACAGTATCCGCTCCGATAACCGTATTATAGGGATATTTTCCGGCTATCTCCTCTGCTTTCTGTCGGGATAGCATAAGCACTGCGTCTGACGGTGATGTACCGCCCGTTATCTTCTCTTCCTTTACGGCAGGAACGGATAAAAAATCGAAGCCTGCCAGCGTCATAAGTTCAATTCTGCGTGGAGATTTACTTGCCAGTATCAATGTTGTTGTACTTTTCACCGTAAACCTCATCGTAATTTGCTATACATTCCTTGATGATCTCAACCGCAGCCTTGTGACCCATTACCTCATTGACCGCAGTTTCCTTGCCCTCAAGCTGCTTATATACCTTGAAGAAGTGCAGCATTTCGTCAAAGATGTGCGAGGGTAAGCCCTCAATGCTTCTGTAAGAGTTATAATTGGGATCTTCAAACGGGATAGCTATTATCTTCTGATCCATCTTTCCGTTATCTATCATATTTATAACACCGATAGGATAGCACTGTACAAGCACAAGCGGAACAAGAGGCTCGTTGCACAGAACAAGCACGTCAAGCGGATCTCCGTCATCTGCAAGCGTCTTGGGGATAAATCCGTAGTTTGCGGGATAATGTGTCGATGTATACAGTATTCTGTCGAGTATAAGCACTCCCGTCTTCTTGTCAAGCTCGTACTTTGACTTACTGCCCTTTGAAATCTCAATGACAGCTAAAAAGTCATTGGGAGTTACTCTTTCGTTATCAATATCGTGCCAGATGTTCATAAAATTAACCTTTCTTAGCATTAACGCTACTAATGTATCTATTATACAACTATATTAACAATTTTGCAAGCGATTTTTGCATTTATTTGAAATATTTTTCAAAAAAAACTAAAATGCCGAAAATTGAAATATCTAAACGCAATATTACGCTTTCTCAAACGCCCTGAGCGTCTTTATTGCAATTACCGCAACGAGAAGTCCGCTTGCCGTCCATATGATCGGTTCGGATATACATACGCCGAAATAACCGCATACGGGGATAACCGCAACTACAGTCACTATCTTCCATATCATCTCGACAATGCTTGCTCCTATCGGAACAACGCTCTTTCCGAGTCCCTGCAGTGTACATCTCAGCGACAAAAGCGTATTCAGAGCATAGTAGAACGGCACATTTATCCTCAGATAATTGACCGCCGTATCTATAATTTCACGGTTATCCGCAGGCGCTATCATAAGCACAAGCTGTTCTCCGAACAGATACACAATAAGCACCGCAAGCGTTGACCAGCCGTAGCCTATCAGCAGACCGTATTTTATGCTTTTCTTTATCCTGTCAAACTTGCCTGCACCGAGATTCTGGCTTACAAATGTCACAAGCGTTGCGCTGATAGCCGAGAACGGCATGATAGTAAAGCTGAATATCTTTCTGGCGGCGGTATGAGCCGAGATTATGCCCGTTCCAAGCCCGTTGATGCCGTTTTGCAGAACTATCGAGCCTATGTCAACTATCGAATACATAAGCGCCATTCCAAGCCCCGAAGCAAGAAGGCTTTTTATCTCCTCGCCGTGAAGCCTGAAATCAGACCTGCCGAGCTTTAAAAACGGACATTTTCTGATAAGATAAACGAAACAGACAATAGCGGAGATAAGCTGTGCGATAACCGTTGCAAGCGCCGCACCGTCAACCCCCATACCGAATCCGAATATAAACAGAAAATCCAGTCCGACATTCAGCACAGCTGAAATTACAAGTATTATCAGCGGTACTATGCTGTCGCCCAAAGCACGAAGAATGTTCGCTTCAAGGTTATATATCAGCGTAACTATAAGTCCGCCTGCCACTATCGTAAGATACAGCTTCGCCTGTTCAAAAATCTCAGCCGGCGTATTGAGTACAGTAAGCAGCGGCTCAACAAACACTATACACAGCGCCATAATTACAGCGGTAATTATTGCAGAATATGTAATCATTCCTGCAACCGTGCGCCGCACCTTGTTCATGTCGTTAGCACCGTAGTGCTTTGCAACAGGGATTGCAAAACCTGTGCATAAACCGTTTATAATGTTGAACATAAGCGACACCACCGCCGTTGTCGAACCTACGGCGGACAGCGATAATTCACCGAGTTTTTTTCCGACAATTATAATGTCGACCAGATTATACGTCTGTTGGAACAAACTGCCAAGCAGAATAGGCAGGCTGAACAGGAGCATAAGCCGGATTATGCTTCCTTTTGTTAGATCTCTCATAGTTTCTTCTTTTCTTTCCGTTGCTCTTTTACTTTTCTTTTAGCTAAAAACGACTTTTTTAAGGTAATCGTTTTCGATGAAATATAGTATAACATATCGAAAGATGAGTTTCAAGTAAAAAAGGCTTGTTATAATTAATTTTTTGTGATAAAATCAGTTAGTAAAATAAAAAGAAGGAGAGTTCCTGAACTATGGAGCCAAAAGATTACATTATTACCGAAATAAGCGGAGAATACGCCACACTTACGGAAAAAATAAGCGGAGAAACGCTGTTTATTGCACTGGCGCTTTTACCGCCCGGCAGTGACATAGGCACAAAGCTGCACTATGAAATGCTCGAATATACTATAGTAGAATAAAGAAGAATATAGAGGGATAACCGTTATGGTATTGATGCTTCTCGTTGTCGCCTGTTACACCGTCTGCGGTCTCAGCGACAAATACTCCGTCGCAAAGCTGAAATTTGACGGCAATTCGTTCACTTTTCTAATGGCTTTGCCTACAGCGGTGCTTTTACTGCCGCTTATGCCGTTTTCCGATATGCACTTACAACTTTGCTGGCAGTCTGTGCTTGCGGCTGTTCTTATTATGGTGTCGAAGCTGCTTGAATTCAAGATGTCTGCACTTGTACTTACCGAGATGTCTGCATTCGAGCTTAAGGCGTGGCTCGGTCTTTGCCTGTTTGCGTCCTATGCGACCGATATAATAACCGCTACGGATACATTCAGCGTTTTAAAACTACTGGCGATAGTTGTGCCGGACTTCCTCGCAGCACATTCTACTACTACCGTAGGACTTTTTATGATAGCACGGTCGGAAAGAGAGCATATCAGCTATAAGAAAATAGCTGTGCCGCTGTTCTTCTATCTGCTTTCAAAGTTCGGCTACGGCTTTATTATCACTGCGTCTGCGCCGTACATATCCTCATACTTTGCCCTGCTTTTCGGACTTATCCTGCTTGCCACCGTGCTTGTGCCTTTCGTTCACCCGATAAAGATGATAAAAGACAAGCCGAAGGGCTGTGCATTTGTAGCGCTGACCAAAATACCGAACGCACTCGGACTTGTGCTTGAAAATGCCGTTATCGCCACAAGCATGACTAACTATTCATTCATACAGCCTATGATAATGGTAGCGCTTTTCTTTATCGGTCTTATCCGTAAGGAAAGCACAAAGCCGCTCAATATCATCGGCAGTATTGTCTGCATAAGCGGAATTGCGGCATTTCAGATTTTCGGGCTTATATAACAGCAAAAGGCTTTCACAAAACGTGAAAGCCTCAGATTGTCGATAAACTGATTATTATTAAAGCAACACAGTGAGATATATCACCAACACCGCCGAAAACATTTTCCGTACCGACAAGGTATTAATATTTTCGTGAGTGTATCAGTGCAACTGCTCTAACATTGACTCTTCAAAAAAAGCTCTATCCTGATAATATGTATAGCTTCGTGCATAACTTTTCGTAGGGGAGGGGCTTGTGTCAAGAGTAACATGGTTTACACTTTG
>ENA-OPNR01001326-OPNR01001326.1-human-gut-metagenome-genome-assembly--contig:-NODE-1326-length-9842-cov-6.619802_pt1 | contig 9842 bp, 10 predicted proteins | sample MGYA00241543_ERZ501783 | MGnify/ENA primary metagenome ERZ501783 (study PRJEB25962, sample SAMEA2042557) | human gut metagenome | biome: human gut; feature: human-associated habitat; material: faeces... | reverse complement strand
GACCGCATCCGTCAGGAAGTCCGACAGATTGTCGAGGACGAGATAACCCGGATTAAGAATGACCCGGAGCTATGCCACTTGATTAAGGAGGAAGAATAGCTGTATATAATAATGTATGGAGTGAAGAACAGCCGATGTAGCTTTACGGTTGTTCTTCATTTTGCTTTTTGGTGCGGTAGGCTTCAAAACGCACTAATATTTCGTGCAGGTTCTTCAATGCTTCCACAGCCTTGCCTATCGGCGGCATCTTGCTTTTGTCGAAAGTCAGTTTCTTCAAATCGGTAGTGTACGCCGTAGCCACTTCGGGTAACGCCATGACCGCTTCGGCATCCTTGAATATCGGTGCATCAGCCAGCGACAAGTGCGAACGGGAGTTTTTATTTAGTCCGTCCTCTATCGTCACCCGGTACATGGCATCCAAGAAATCTTCCGAATGTAGGTAATCGTTATATTCCTGATTGTGGTAGAGTGCCGACAAGTCGTAAACGTCACGGATATGCTTTGCCAACAGTGCGGCTGCATCCTCATTGTAAGACAGCTTTACCAGCCTTGAAACCTTGTCGCAGATAGTCTTTCGGGGGTTGATACACTGCGTTTCAAAACTTTCCAGCCCGTAGGTGCTTATCAGTTCCTCTTGCCCGATGCTTTCAAGAAAGGCGGTCACAATCGGTTTGATAACCCGCTTGTCCGCCGGGTAGAACATCAGTTTTTTGTCCGGCAGGTCACAGGATTTTATCTCTACTTCCAAATGTTCTTTCAGTCCCACGCCTTGAAATACATTGTCATACGAGAAATACAGTTTACGGTAATTACCGCCCGTTTCCGACAAATCTTCCTTGTATATGTCACTATTGAGTTCGGCTATGTATTTGGAAAGTTTCTTGTTCAATGTCTTTTCTGCCTGCTTGGACGCACCTTTATCACCCGTGAACACGAACAAGTCCAAATCTTCCGAGAAACGTTCTATCAGCCCGTAGGCTTTGGAAAGTGAAGTTCCGCCTTTGAAGTAGGTCTTATCCGCATATTCGGACATGGAAATATCCCGCAGTATCTTCGATACCCAGTAATCCTTTTCCACGTGCGACTGCTCGTAGCCGAAATGGTCAGCCGCCAGTGCGATGATTTCCTTGAACGCTTCCTTGTCCGAATGTAAATTCATATTTCTGTCCTATGCTGTTTTATAATCCAAGTTGAACCGTGTCGTGGGAAGAATGGTCTTTGCCATTTCCGTTTGCAATACGGTTTGTCTGATGTCGCCCAGTATATCCGCCACCACCTTTCTGACACGTGGCGGGTAACTTTTCGCCAAAGATACGATTTTTTCCAGTTCCGGCAGGCTGTACCCGTTGAAATATTGGCTTTTGACCCGGTTGTAGATGTCCTGCCCGGTTGTTCCGGGTATGCGCTTCATGTCCTTTATCGCATCGAGCAGCCGCAAGTACGGGACAAGGCTTTCATCCGGATAGACCATGCAGTAGGCTTTCACGCACTCTATATCCAAGTTCTTGAAACGGAAACGGCGAACCGGGTTAGGAGTGGCTATCGTTATGGTTGTGGCTACCTGTTCGGTCAGCCCCATTTTGTTATAGATGTAAGCCCCCGTGATATAGCCGTTCAGTTTTTCAGTCAGGTAGCGGAACTGTTCATCCTGATAGACAGGCAGCTTTCCCAGCCCCAGCACTGATTTCTTGGGACGGTAGTACGCCCCCTTTTCAACCCGTACCAGTACCCCTTTGCGGCTCTGTTCGGAAAGTAGCACCGCAACATTGGCGGTCTTTTCCGTTTCAAACGACAAATCCCGGAACGTGAATATACGCCCGGTATCTATCCGTTCAATCTGCCCAAGTATCTCTTTTCTGAATGAAGCCATATTTATGTCCTTTGTTTCTATATGCAAAGATAGTATATTATGTAATCACCTGCAAAAACATAACAAAGATTTTGCCGAAGATGTTTTCTTTTTGTCGTGTCACCTGATAATAGGAGAATAACGGAAACTCAATCAAAGGCTTGCCATACGCTTCATAAACGCTTCACAAATGGCTCACAAGTATAATGCGATTTTTGTAAAACTGTTGATTATAAGCCGAAAACAATATATACAAATGGCTCACAAATGGCTCGTTTAAAGCAAGCGATTAACTTCGGTCTGTACCCGTTTTAAATCTCCAACCAACAGTTGGAGATTTACCGCACCCGGATAATTTCAAGCTCCGCAGGACAAATTCGGGCATCCCTTGCCCCCGTTTTTAGTCGCTATCTGTAGACTGGACTATTATTATACCATTCAATAATCAAATCATTATCGTTATTATGGACATTTAAAGTGAAAAAGATATTCCTATAATGATTAAAGCAATAGATGCAAATATGTATCTATATCTTTTTGTAGAAAACATTGCTCCTATACAAGAGATAGATACAGCAAATTGCATACATTTTAAACTTAACTCTGTAGTCTTAAATATACACATAGACAAAAAAGATAATGCCAAAACAAATAGTATAGCATTCAATATATATTTCAGTTTCATATTCCTTTGATTTACATTGACCTTATTAGCAGTAGCATATAAATTGCTCATCCTAACCCAATAACCAATCCTATACAAAAGAACAAGGTGAATCTCTTTTCCTTGTGTTTCAGCCCATAGACCAGCCCGATAATAGCACATAAAGGAATATTAGATGAATCTGCATTTTTTCCTTTATTTACAAGGTATTTATGACTTTCTTTGCTCAATTTGCAAATCTCACGGTTCTCATTGTTCTGTTGTAGCATACATTTATGCAACTTAATGTTCCCATGATTCAGTTTAATCTATTTTCTCTAATTCAATTGTAGCTACTTTCTCTTTATCTGGACTAATTTCATTCTGTATAATGGTTATATGTTTTTGGGTATAGCTTTTGATAATCCAAGGGGCTCCACCCAAATATAAAGCATTGCTATTAAATGTGATATATTTCCCTTCTATTGTATAAGTAATATCAATTTCATCGTAACCTTCCCAATTTACTTTCCCTTTCCGAGTATCTACAAATTGCATACCGACCCCCATATTTTGTACTGTCCAAGCCTCACAATGCCCTGTTCCACGCCATGAAGTCTGATAAAGTGCTTCGGGGGTTAATTCATTTGTCTGTTCATTATCATCGTCGCAGCTTATAAAGCTGAATGTACAGAGGAATAGCATAAGTATTCCAAGAATTTCTTTTGTTTTCATATTCTTTTTTTTAATCTCTTGTTTAACTCATTCAATCTTTATTTTGTCTCTTCGTTGAACCAACCAAAGATAAGACAAAGATAAAAAGAAGAATTCTTTGGCAGATTAAGATACTCTTGGAATATTGTTATAATGTAAATTTCTAAACCTATGTTTATTTTTTGTTGTCAAAACTTTGCTTGCGTCTGATTCGGCTCATGTGTATGGGTGTAATTTTAAGGTAGGATGCTATTTCTTTTAGTGATACCATTTGAAGGATTGCAGGGCATTTTTTTAAAAGTTGGAGGTAACGCTCTTCCGGTGTGAATCTGAATAAATCCAAATAACGTGAATATGATTGGAAAAACATCTGTTCGGCTGCGATACGGGCTATCCGTTGGTTTTCATTATTTTCCTTGAATTTTTGCTGTAAGAATGTAGAAGAACAGATGTAAATCTCGCACGGGATTATCGCCTGTATATTCAATTCTGATTTCATGCCATATAAGCAAGTGGGATAATCGGCTATAAATTCATTTGGAAAGGAAAAACCGACATTATACGGCTTGTTTTCTGTCCGGTTGGTGCAACTGTATTTGACTACGCCTGATAAGATAAACCCGAAGAAAGAACAGGCATCACCTTCATGGAGAATAAACTCATTCTTTTTATAATGTCGTAACTCTCCATGTTTCAGACACAACTCCTTGAAGAAGTCTATGTCTATGTTACTCATATATGAATTGAATTCGGCTATCATTTGTATATAAGAGAAATGTATAAAAAATATCTGAATTTCCATGTTTGGAGTTTAGTCTGTTTTTTGTCTATATATCCAAACCGTACTAAACTTTTTTCTGTTGACTGCAAGATATAAGTACTGGCGAAAAGAGTAAGAATAAAAGGTATTTCTTTTTGACAGTATTACTTTTAATAATTTGAGGAGGAAATAATACTCTAAGTAAAGGCTTATTCTACCGTCCGAGAGCTTATTTTGCTCCAGCTTGGGGTTTTCTTTCGTTTTATTTTCTAACATTGCCATTGTTTAGAGGTTTTATCTCGATTTAGGTGCCGTAACCGGGTAATTACACTAAATAGTTGATTTTCTTTTGTTTTTTGCGGATGCAAAGGTACAAAAGAAAATGATATTTCAAAGTGTACTGAATAACAGAAAATGGCAAAAATAGAGAAAAACAGAAAATATTCAAATGACTGATAATAAGAAAGATGAATTATTTTTATTCTATAATCTCCATGTCTTGTATCGGCATTGGCATTGGGTGGTAAAGAAGCAATAGATAACATCCATATTCTAAAAACTATTCCCTACATAGAAATGTCACTCCAATCTATCGGGGATTTGAAACGAGTGCAATAACAGATTACTAACGAAGCGCGATGACGCTTAAACAGTGTTCCCCGCTAATCCATTAAAGGGTTCACATATGGTTCATACTCGAATGATTTTCTTTTGCAAAATATGCAAATTACTTGAGTTTTAGCTATTTCAAAAAACGACCAAAGGGTTCACAAAGGGTTCATCGAAAGAGAGTGAAATCATTCACTCTCTTTTTTTATGCCCTTTTCAATTCTGCAACCAATGGTTGCGGAATTTCATCCCACCCGGACAAATCGGGACACCGCAGGACAAATTCGGACAGCCCTTGCCGCCCGTCCAAATATAGCATATTTAGTCGCTACCTTTGGGCGGGACTATTCCCGTAACCGCTAAAATTTCAATTATTTATGGCAAACAGAATGACCCCGCCCGCAGAGGGGCAGGAAAAAGACGTGCTGCTGGTCTTGGATAAACAGCAGGGAAAGGTGAGTGCCGTTAAGGGTATTGACAAGGAGGGCAATTTGCAGACCGTGCCGCCGACACACGGTGGCGAGTTCATGCAGGTGGACAAGAACAGCGATGTGTTCAGCAACTTCATTTCCAACTTCTACCGCAAGTATCAGGACACTTCCGGGCTGGAACTGTTCAGCGTCAAGGCTTCCGAAGCGGAGCGGGACGCAAAGGCAATCGAGGAAAACCACCGCAACCCTACACCGGAGGGCGACAAGCGGGCTGAAATGCTTCGAGTTCCGAAGCCCGACTTCCACGAGTTCAAGCAGGGTTACCGCTTCGACCCGGCAAAAATCGACTGGGAGAACCTGAAAAAAGTCGGCATCACCGCCGACACCCTGAAAAACACGAAGGACTTCGACCGGGTGATGCGTGGCTACAAGTCCCGAAATACCTACACCGTTTCGGGGACGGTGGGCGGCTTCTACCTCAAACCTACCGATGTCAAGCTCTCTTTCTATCAGGCAAAGGACGGCACGGTAGTACCCAAGCTGCACGGCGTGCAGCAGGACGAGAAACTGTTGCAACGCCCGTTCCATGAACACGGGTTCACCAAGCAGGAACAGGGCAACTTGCAAGGCACTGGCAACTTGGGCGGCATCGCTGAAATCAAAGACCCGAAAAGCGGCGAGCAAATCCCCGTGTTTGTCAGCCGGGACAGGTACACGCACGAACTGGAATACATGCGGGCTGACAAATGGAAATGCCCCGATACAATCTGTAACGTGCAAGTCAGCCCGGAACAGAAAGCCGCCTTTGAAGCCGGGCAAGCGGTGAAAATGGAAAACCTGCAATTCAGGGACGGCACGAAGCGCAGTGCCTATTTGCAGGTCAGTGCGGTGGAGCGTGGCTTGGAGTTCCTGCCCCGTGCCGCCGTCCAGTTCTTGCAGCAGGGGCAGCAGCCCGCAGAACAGCAGGTAGCCGGGCTAAAGGACGGCAAGGGCGTTGAGTTCAACGGTCATGTACAGCCCGGCGCACAGGGCAAATCCCACGACAAGGTGCAGCCGAAAGACGTTACCCCCGCCGCCGAGAACCGGACGCAGGTAGCGGTCAATTCCGGGGGCAAGACCAACGAAGCCACCAAGCAGGGCAAAGAGCCGTTGAAACAGGGTCAGGACAAGCCCACCCCCAAGCAGAAAGAGAAGCAGGAGAAAGCGCAGGACAAGAGCCTGAAAGCTGACAAGCCCAAGAAGTCCAGAGGAATGAAAATGTAATATCCACCATTAAAAAGTAAAGAATTATGATTGCATTGATAGCAGAAAAGCCCAGCGTGGCAAAGGACATCGCCCGCATCATCGGTGCGACCGGGCGTAATGACGGTTATCTTTCCGGCAACGGGTATATGGTGACATGGGCGTTCGGCCACTTAATCCAGCTTGCCATGCCGGAAGCCTACGGCGTGGCGAACTTCCGCAGGGAGAGCCTGCCCATACTGCCGCCCGATTTTCAATTAATCCCCCGTCAGGTGAAAGCGGAGAAAGGTTACAAGGCAGACCCCGGCGTTCTGAAACAGTTGAAAGTGATAAAGGAAGTGTTCGACCAGTGCGACCGGATTATTGTCGCCACCGATGCCGGGCGTGAGGGTGAGTTAATCTTCCGCTATATCTTCCATTACCTGAACTGCCGGAAACCATTTGTGCGCCTGTGGATAAGCAGCCTTACCGACAAGGCAATCCGTGAGGGGCTGGATAACTTGCAGCCGGGAGAGCGTTACGATAACCTCTACCTCTCTGCCAAGTCCCGCAGCGAAGCGGACTGGCTGATAGGGATAAACGCCACCCAAGCGTTGAGCGTTGCCGCCGGGCAGGGGGTGTTCTCGCTGGGCAGGGTGCAGACACCCACGCTCGTGATGATATGCAGCCGCTATTTGGAGAACAAGAATTTCGTACCCGCCAAGTTTTGGCAACTCAAAGCGGCGACTGCCAGCGGGGGAATAAATTTTACCGCCCAATCGACCGCCAAGTGGGAACAGCAGCCCGAAGCCATAGCCGCCCTGCAACGGGTAAAGGATGCCGGGCAACTTGTGGTTAAATCCGTTGAGAGGAAAGAAGCCTGCCAAGAACCGCCGCTTTTGTACGACCTTACCACGCTGCAAAAGGAAGCGAACACGAAGCTGAACTTCTCGGCTGACAAGACGCTTTCCATAGCGCAAAGCCTGTATGAAAAGAAAGTGATGTCCTACCCAAGAACCGGAAGCCGCTATATTCCGGAGGACGTTTTCGATGAAATGCCGGAACGTGTCGCCCTGCTGGGGCAATACCCCCGCTTTGCCGGGTATGCCGCCGGGCTGGACGGCACACCCCTGAACCGCCGCAGCGTGAATGACGGCAAAGTGACCGACCACCACGCCTTAATCATTACCGAGAACCTGCCCGGCGAACTTTCCAAAGACGAGCGGGCGGTTTACGAGCTGGTAGCCGGGCGTATGCTGGAAGCCTTTTCGGGCAAGTGCGTGAAAGACGTTACCACCGCCTTGCTGTCAGGGGGAGATACCGACTTCACGGTGAAAGGGTCTGTGATGAAAGAAGCCGGGTGGCGTGCCGTGTTCGGCGAGCAGGAAACGGGCGGGGATGAAGAAGCCGCCAGCCTGCCGCCACTCCAAGAGGGAGAATATTTGCCACTCTCCGGCGTGGATCTGCTCGAAAAGCAGACCAAGCCGAAACCGCTGCACACGGAAAGCAGCCTGTTGGCGGCAATGGAGAACGCAGGCAGGGAACTGGAAGATGCCGAACTGAAAGCCAGCCTGAAAGATGCCGGGATAGGCACGCCCGCCACCCGTGCGGCGATTATCGAAACGCTGTTCGCCCGCCAGTACATCGTGCGTGAGAAGAAGAACCTTGTGCCTACCGACAAGGGGCTTGCCGTTTACAAGATAGTCAAGGACAAGAAGATCGCCGATGTCGAAATGACGGGCATGTGGGAAACCGCCCTTGCCAAGATAGAAGCGGGCAGCATGGATGCGGACACGTTCCGGAAGGGCATCGAGGTGTACGCAACGCAAATCACCGCAGAACTGCTATCGGTGCAGCTATCTGTCGCTGCTGGTGAAACCTGCCCCTGCCCGAAATGCGGCAGCGGGCGCATCCTGTTCTACCCGAAAGTGGCGAAGTGTTCCAACGTGGACTGCACGCTTACCATATTCCGCAACAAGTGCGACAAGCAGCTTTCCGACAAGCAGATTGTCGAGCTGGTGACGAAACGCAAGACCGGGCTAATCAAGGGCTTCAAGGGCAAGAACGGCAAGGCTTTCGATGCTTCGCTGGTACTGGACGAGCAGTTCAATGTCGGTTTTTCATTCCCCGAAAAGAAAGCGAAACCGAAGAAATAGCTTATCTTTGCCGCTGAAATTTCATTGTGATAGGTTTTACAGCTTATAATAATTGAAATTTTAGTGGTTGCGCCCGGAGGGAAACCGGGCGCATTTTTTTATATGTTCCCGCCAAACAGGTAGGTCGAACAGACCACCCCGTTATCCAGCACCCTGCTTTCCGAGAGCTTCCACAGCGAGCCGGATGTTTCCCCGACAAAACCGATGCCTTTGCCCGCCATGACCGGGACGGTGTAGATTGTCAGGCTGTCCAGCAGTCCGGCTTTAATCAATGAAGTAAGCAGCTTGCCGCCACCCACCACCAGCATGTCGGTTTCCTGTTTCAGTTCATAGACCCTTTGCAGCGGTTCTTCGGTCAGGAACTCCACCCCGCAGTCCGGCGTCACGTTGGTATCGTAGTGTGACACCACAAAAGACCGTTTGCTTTTGTGCGGCCACCCGCCCCAGTGTTCAAAGATGTAGTTGTAGGTGTTAGCCCCCATAAGCAGGCAGCTTGCGGTTGCATACTGTTTGCCCATGAGCATTTTTACTTCACCGGGCAACCACTCCAGTTCATTATCCAACGTGGCTATAAACCCGTCAAGAGATACGGCGATATGCGCTTTTGCTTGTTTCATATTATCCGGTATTTAACAGTCTGATGTCCGTATTCAACTGTCCGCCAGTGTCTAAAAAAGAAGCGTGGCTCTTACACTGCTTCGATACGTGGTACTGGCAATACCTTTGAGGAAACAGGCAAGACCACGCTATGCGATTGCATAACGTATCCTGCACTGAATATCCCCTCAATTTGAAAATTTGCCAGTTTTCGTATCAGGACGTTCAGCGGAACGCTAATCTTCAATATTATATATAAAGACGAAATCCAGGTAAATGCCGTTCAATCGCCGTTATTCTCTTGTACTACTTTTGCAAATGTAGTGAAATTCATTTAGAAATCATGGTATCCAATAAAAAATCCTGCCGTGTTATCACAACAGGGCAGGACACGGTTAATTGAATGATGACAAAAAACAACACTATCTAATCCATGCGTTCACGGATTAACTTGTGTATGTCGCTTTCACGGTAAAAATACTTGCCGTCCAGCGTCAGGTAGGGCAGTATGCCTTTCTTGCGGTAACGCTGCAAGGTCTTGACGCTCACTTTCAGCATGAAACACAAATCCTGATTGTCAAGCAGTTTCTCACCGTTCAGGTAGTTGTGTGCGCTCAGCAGCCTGTCTATCTTTTTGTCCTGCATGTCGAGCCTGTCCATGATACGCTCCATCCATGCCACGAAGTTTTCTTTGTCTATATACATGGGGGTGTCGGATTAAATTAGACCTATCATAAAATAACTCTGGTTTGCCGGGTCTTTAACGATGATGTCCCGTTCACGCATGAAGCGGATATAGCTTTTAGCTGTACGCTCCTTTACGTCCAAGACCTGCTGCAACTGCTCGCAAAGGTCTATGTAG
>ENA-OPNR01001323-OPNR01001323.1-human-gut-metagenome-genome-assembly--contig:-NODE-1323-length-9867-cov-2.066143_pt1 | contig 9867 bp, 8 predicted proteins | sample MGYA00241543_ERZ501783 | MGnify/ENA primary metagenome ERZ501783 (study PRJEB25962, sample SAMEA2042557) | human gut metagenome | biome: human gut; feature: human-associated habitat; material: faeces... | reverse complement strand
AAGAGTCTGTCAATAAGCTATTGGAATTAATTTTACCGAGAATTCAGAAGAAATAATATATAATGAAAGAAGAATATAAACTGAGCCATTTGAAAGAACTCGAAGCAGAGTCTATTCATATTATCCGCGAGGTGGCTGCGGAATTTGAGAATCCGGTGATGCTTTATAGTATCGGTAAGGATTCATCGGTTATGGTACGTCTGGCTGAAAAGGCTTTTGCACCGGGTAAAGTGCCTTTCCCGCTGATGCATATCGACTCAAAGTGGAAGTTTAAGGAAATGATCCAATTTCGTGACGAGTATGCCAAAAAGTATGGTTGGAATCTGATTGTGGAAAGTAATATGGAAGCATTCCAAGCCGGTGTTGGACCTTTTACGCATGGCAGTAAGGTACACACCGATTTGATGAAGACTCAGGCTCTGCTGCACGCATTGGACAAGTATAAGTTTGATGCCGCTTTTGGCGGTGCCCGTCGCGACGAGGAAAAATCGCGTGCGAAGGAACGTATTTTCTCTTTCCGCGATAAATTCCACCAATGGGATCCTAAGAACCAGCGCCCTGAATTGTGGGATATATATAATGCACGTGTCCATAAAGGGGAGAGCATCCGCGTGTTCCCGCTGAGTAATTGGACAGAATTGGATATCTGGCAATACATTCGTCTGGAGAATATTCCTATCGTACCTCTGTACTTTGCCAAAGAACGTCCTTGTGTGGAAATGGAGGGAAATCTGATTATGTCTGATGACGATCGCCTGCCGGAACAATATCGTGAAAAGATAGAGATGCGTATGGTGCGTTTCCGTACGTTGGGCTGCTGGCCGTTGACCGGAGCTGTGGAAAGTAATGCCGATACAATAGAGAAGATTGTAGAGGAAATGATGACTACCACCAAGAGTGAACGTACTACCCGCGTCATCGACTTCGATCAGGAAGCAAGTATGGAGCAGAAAAAACGTGAAGGATATTTCTAAGGAATTAAGAATTAAAATTGAGAATTAAGAAATGAATGATTCAAGACTTGATATAAAGGCTTTCCTTGATAAAGATGAACAGAAAGATTTGCTTCGTTTCCTTACTGCCGGTTCGGTAGACGACGGAAAGTCCACACTTATTGGACGCCTGTTGTTTGATAGTAAGAAGTTGTACGAAGATCAGTTGGATGCGTTGGAACGCGACAGCAAGCGTATGGGCAATGCCGGCGACCACATTGATTATGCATTGCTACTGGATGGCTTGAAAGCGGAACGTGAACAAGGCATTACGATTGACGTAGCCTACCGTTATTTCTCTACAAATAATCGTAAATTCATTATTGCCGATACTCCGGGACACGAACAGTATACCCGTAATATGATTACCGGCGGCTCCACCGCTAACTTGGCAATCATTCTGGTAGACGCCCGAATGGGAGTCATTACACAGACACGCCGCCATACTTTCCTTGTTTCTTTGTTGGGTATCAAGCATGTAGTGCTTGCTGTCAATAAGATGGATTTGGTGGGATTTTCCGAAGAGCGCTTTAATGAAATAGTAGGGGAGTATAAGAAATTTATAGCTCCGCTGGGTATTCCCGATGTGACTTGCATCCCACTTTCTGCATTGGATGGTGATAATGTAGTGGAGAAGTCGGACCGTACTCCTTGGTACAAGGGCGTTTCTCTGCTTGACTTTCTTGAAACTGTGCCTATTGACAATGACCACAACCTGAAAGATTTCCGTTTCCCGGTGCAATATGTGCTGCGCCCTAATCTTGACTTCCGCGGTTTCTGCGGTAAAGTGGCTTCGGGCATTATCCGTAAGGGCGATGAAGTTATGGCGTTGCCGTCGGGAAAGAAGTCCCGTATCAAGAGTATCGTGACTTACGAAGGTGAACTGGATTATGCTTTCCCGCCACAGTCCGTTACGCTGACACTGGAAGACGAGATCGACGTTTCGCGTGGGGAAATGCTGGTGCATCCTGATAATCTTCCGATGATGGAGCGTAATTTTGAAGCTATGGTGGTGTGGATGGATGAAGAACCGATGGACGTAAATAAATCTTTCTTCATCAAGCAGACTACTAATTTGAGCCGTACGCGCATTGATAGTATCAAGTATAAGGTAGATGTCAACACAATGGAGGAGCTTTCCATTGATAATGGCCGGTTGACGAAAGAAACTATGCCACTGCAGCTGAACCAGATTGCCCGCATGGTGTTGACTACTGCTAAAGAGTTGTTCTTTGACCCGTACAGGGCTAACAAAGCCACCGGTTCGTTTATCTTGATAGACCCGATAACCAATAATACCAGCGCCGTAGGTATGATTATCGACCGGGTGGAAGATAAGGACATGCACCTTTCCGAGGAACTTCCCGTATTGGATTTGCCGAAATTGGGAATTCTCCCCGGACAGTATGAGGCTGTGGAAAAGGCTGTGAAAGAACTGGAACGCCAGGGAATAGCAGTGATAATCAAGAAGTGAAAAGTTAAGAATTAAACAAAATGGGTCTATTAGAATTCAATAAATTGCCGATTAATACGCTTGTCGGTGCAGACTGGAAAACGTTTAATGCCATTACAAAGGGGCGTGAAATAGATGCTGCATACAAAGGGAAATATCGATTGACGAAAGCCGTATGCCGTCTGCTTGCTACACTGGCTCCTTTGCAGGACAAGCGTTATGAGAAGTTATTGGCTGCCAAGCCGCTGGAACATGATCCGGTTTTTATCCTCGGGCACTGGCGCAGCGGAACAACTTTCGTGCATAATGTGTTCTCTTGTGATAAGCACTTTGGCTATAACACAACTTATCAGACCGTATTTCCGCATCTGATGATGTGGGGGCAGCCTTTCTTCAAGAAGAATATGAGCTGGCTGATGCCCGACAAGCGTCCTACGGATAATATGGAGCTGGCTGTGGACTTGCCGCAGGAAGAAGAGTTTGCATTGGCGAATATGATGCCTTATACCTACTACAATTTCTGGTTTCTGCCTAAGCACCAACAAGAATATGCAGATAAGTATCTGTTGTTTGATGATATAAGCGAAGCAGAGTTGAGGGTATTTGAAGAAACATTCACCAAGCTTATCAAGATTTCCTTGTGGAATACGCATGGAACTCAGTTCCTCAGTAAGAACCCGCCTCATACGGGACGTGTGAAGGAGCTGGTGAAGATGTTCCCTAATGCCAAGTTCATCTACTTGATGCGCAATCCTTATACGGTGTTTGAAAGTACGCGTAGTTTCTTTACGAATACTATCCAGCCGTTGAAACTTCAGGATATCACTCCTGCGGAGTTGGAGCAGAACATATTGTCTGTTTATGCCAAGCTCTACCATAAGTATGAGGCAGACAAGGCAAGTATTCCGGCTGGTAACTTGATTGAAGTGAAATTTGAGGATTTTGAAGCTGATGCGATGGGAATGACAGAACACATCTACGATGCGCTGTCCATACCCGGTTTTGCAGATGCCCGCGGCGCTATTGAACAGTATGTAGGCGGTAAGAAAGGTTATAAGAAGAATAAATATAAATATGATGACCGTACGGTGCGGCTGGTTCAGGAAAACTGGGATTTTGCACTGAAACAATGGAACTATGAACTTTAATTGATTGTAGGAGGCTAAAGAAATGATTCGTAAAAAACTTCGTATGTTGAGTTTGCTGTCCGTAATGCTTTGTAGCGTAGCAGCATCGGCACAGCATAAAGTCGAAATGATTCCTTTTGGAAATATGGATCAATGGATTGATCGTCAGATTAAAGAGTCGGGGATTATCGGTGGCGCCACCAAGAATGTATTTGCTATCGGGCCTACTGCTACTATCACAGAGAATAAGGCATATACGAATATGGGGGGCTCTCCCTGGGCTACTTCCAATGTAATGGCACGCGTGGCGGGTATTACCAAAACCAATACTTCGGTATTTCCGGAAAAACGGGGTGATGGCTTTTGCGCCCGTATGGACACCCGTATGGAAAGTGTAAAGGTATTTGGCATTGTGGATATTACGGTGCTGGCTGCCGGTTCCATATTCCTCGGTAATGTGCACGAGCCTATCAAGGGAACGAAAAATCCGCAGAAAATGCTGAACTCCGGTATTCCGTTTACGAAAAAGCCCATTGCAATCCAGTTTGACTACAAGGTGAAAATGTCCGACCGGGAAAAGCGTATTCGTGCAACGGGTTTCAGCAAGATAACCGATGTAGAAGGTAAGGATTTTCCGGAAATGAACCTCTTTTTGCAGAAACGCTGGGAGGATAAGGATGGAAATATCTACGCCAAACGTGTGGGTACGGTAGTGGTACGCTATTACAACACTACGGACGACTGGCGCAATAACGCCACTTATTCCATTATGTACGGTGATATTACGGGCAATCCTGAATATAAAGCGCATATGATGCGTCTGCAAGTACAGGAACGCTATGCGGTGAACAGCAAGGGCGAAAGTGTGCCTATTAAAGAAGTGGCGTGGGGAACGGAAGATGATGTCCCTACCCATATTCAGCTGCAATTTACATCCAGTCATGGCGGAGCGTACATCGGTTCTCCGGGCAACTCGTTCTATGTGGATAATGTGAAGTTGGTATATTGATTCTTTTTTCCGATTGGCCGGACAGGGTGGTTGCAACTTTAATGAAGAATATAAAAAAATAAATGGTTGTGGTATGAAACATTTTAATATCAGAGCTGCAATAGCTTCTTTGTTTTCCGGTTCCGGGCGGAATAATCGGAATGGACTTCCTGAAAAGACGGATTTTTCCGACGAAGATGCCCGTTACATGAGGATGGCTATTGACTTGTCTGTTGAGAACATTGATAATGGAGGCGGTCCTTTTGGCGCCGTTATTGTTCGTGACGGAGAGGTCATTGCTACGGGAGTGAACCGGGTGGTTCCCAATAATGATCCTACTGCCCATGCCGAAGTGAATGCCATTCGCAATGCCTGCCAGAAGTTGGATACTTTTCAATTGGAAGGATGTACTGTTTACAGTTCGTGCGAGCCTTGTCCGATGTGCCTGAGTGCCCTCTACTGGGCGGGAGTGAAACGCATTTGTTACGGCAATACGAAAGCTGATGCCAAGGCCATTGACTTCGACGACTCTTTTATTTATGACCAGCTGGACTTGGGGTACGACCAACGTTCCATTCGTTGTGAACATTTCCTGCGTGATGAGGCTCAGAAAGCATTCCGTAAATGGCAGGAGAAGAGCGACAAGATACCTTATTGAGTAGTAAAAAACTGTCGTAGAGATAAAACTTATCTCTTTTAAGCTGATTTAAAATATTAATCGTAATTTTGTAGCCCATTATGAGTAGAATAATAGCTATTGATTACGGTAAGAAGCGTACGGGTATAGCCGTTAGCGATACGTTACAGATGATTGCTAACGGACTTACCACTGTACCTACGCATGAGTTGCTCGCCTTTATTCTTGACTATGTGGCAAAAGAACCGGTAGAACGGATTCTTGTCGGCTTACCGAAACAGATGAATAACGAGGCTTCTGAGAACATGAAGCGTATCGAACCCTTTGTGCGCTCTCTGAAAAAGAAGTTACCGGATATGCCGGTGGAGTACGTGGATGAACGCTTTACTTCGGTATTGGCGCACCGTACGATGCTGGAAGCCGGATTGAAGAAGAAAGACAGGCAGAACAAGGCGTTAGTCGACGAAATCAGTGCGACTATTATCTTGCAAACTTATTTGGAGAACAAGCGTTTCGCTTTTTTATAAGTGTATAAGAAATAATTCATAATTGATAATTCATAATTAAAGAAATGATTTTACCCGTTTATGTATACGGACAACCCGTATTGAGAAAAGTGGCAGAGGACATCACTCCTGACTATCCGAACCTGAAAGAATTGATTCAGAATATGTTTGAAACAATGGACCACGCTGACGGTGTGGGACTCGCAGCACCGCAGATCGGTTTGCCGATTCGTGTGGTTGTTGTAGATTTGGATGTGCTGTCGGAAGACTATCCTGAATATAAAGGTTTCCGTAAAGCATATATCAATGCACACATTCTGGAAGTATCGGGCGAGGAAGTATCTATGGAAGAAGGCTGCCTGAGCTTGCCCGGTATTCATGAATCTGTAAAAAGAGGCAATAAAATACGTGTGAAATATCTGGATGAGGACTTGGTGGAGCATGACGAGATCGTGGAAGGTTATCTTGCTCGTGTAATGCAGCATGAGTTTGACCATTTGGACGGTAAGATGTTCATCGACCATTTGTCGCCTTTGCGCAAGCAGATGATAAAAGGAAAATTGAATGCCATGTTGAAAGGTAAGGCGCATTGCACTTACAAAGTGAAAACTGTTAAGTAAGAAAACCATATAATAAGGTATAAAAGGCTCAAAAAAAATAAAAAGTCTTCCGTATATCCTGATATATAAATGAATAAACGCTACTTTTGTTTTGTTTACAAGCATTTATAAGACAATATGATCAAAAAGATATTGCTGGCAATTTTGTTATTGCCCACGTTGTTATATGCGCAAATCAATACGGAAAGGGTGATGACTATTGCCCGGAACGCATTGTATTTTGAGGACTACGTGCTTTCTATCCAATACTTCAATCAGGTAATCAACGCGAAGCCTTATTTATATGAGCCTTATTTCTTTCGTGCACTGGCCAAAATTAATTTGGATGATTTTCAGGGTGCTGAAATGGATTGTGATTTGGCTATTCAGCGCAATCCTTTTGTTGTGGGCGCTTATCAGATAAGAGGATTGGCGCGTATTCGCCAGGATAAGTTTGATGGTGCGATAGAAGACTATAAAACTGCCTTGAAATATGATCCGGAAAATGTGGTGCTCTGGCATAATCTCTCTTTGTGCCATATGCAGAAAGAGGACTTCAGCTCTGCCAAGGAAGACTTAGGTAAGCTGCTTGCCATAGCTCCGAGATATACGCGGGCGTATCTGATGCGAGGTGAAGTCAACCTGAAGCAGAACGATACGATACAGGCTTTGAAGGACTTTGATACAGCTATCGATATGGACCGTTATGATCCGGACAGTTGGGCCGCACGAGCTATTGTGCGTCTCCAGCAAGCCGATTACAAAGAGGCTGAAAGTGATTTGGACCAGGCGATACATCTGAGTGTGCGTAACTCAGGCAACTACATTAATCGTGCTTTGGCGCGTTTTCATCAGAATAATTTGAGAGGTGCCATGAGTGACTACGATTTGGCGCTGGATATTGATCCTAATAATTTCCTCGGACACTATAATCGCGGTTTGTTGCGTGCGCAAGTTGGTGATGACAACCGGGCGATAGAAGATTTTGACTTTGTGCTGAAGATAGAGCCGGATAATATGATGGCAACGTTCAATCGTGGTTTGTTGCGTGCACAGACGGGGGATTATCGCGGTGCTATCAGCGATTATTCCAGAGTGATAGATGAATATCCCAATTTCATGGCCGGTTACTATCATCGCGCTGAAGCCAGAAAGAAGATTGGTGATCGTAAGGGGGCGGAGCAGGATGAGTTCAAAATCATGAAGATGCAGATAGACAAGCGTAACGGTGTTTCTTCTGGTGACAAAAAGGAAGGTGACGACAGTAAGGATGTTGCGGATAATTCCTCGGAAAACTCCAATGGAGATGGTGGGAAGACCCGTAAGAAATCCGACAAGAACATGGAAAATTATCGGAAAATTGTAATAGCGGACGATTCGGAAGCTGACCAGCGTTATAAGAGCGATTATCGCGGACGTGTACAAGACCGGAATGTGACCATCAAGCTCGAGCCGATGTATGCTTTGACTTATTATGAGAAACTGAGCGATGTGAAGCGTATCGTACATTATCATAAGTATATTGAGGAACTGAACCATTCGAAACTGTTCCCGAAGCCACTGCGCATCACCAATATGGAAGCTCCGTTGACGGAGGAACAAGTACGCTTCCACTTTGCTTTGATAGACGCTCATACGTCTGATGTGGTGGCTGACGAGAAGAACGCCAAGAAACGTTTCATGAGAGGTCTGGATTTCTATCTGGTTCAGGATTTTGCCAGTTCCATAGATGACTTTACAAAGAGTATCTTGTTGGACGACACTTTCTTCCCGGTATACTTTATGCGTGCTTTGGTGCGTTATAAGCAACTGGAATATAAAAAGGCCGAAGCCACAATGAGTGAAGGCGCCACTTCGGGTACAACGGAAATGAAGAAGCCAGAAGTGACGGCCATCGATTATGAAGTTGTGAAGAATGACCTGGATCACGTTATTCTATTGGCTCCTGATTTTGTCTATGGCTATTATAACCGTGGCAATGTGTCTTCGTTACTGAAGGATTACCGTGCCGCCTTGGCGGATTATGACAAGGCGATTGAGCTGAGTCCCGATTTTGCTGAAGCATACTTTAACCGTGGGTTGACGCACATCTTCCTGGGGAATAACAAACAAGGTATTGCCGATTTGAGTAAAGCCGGAGAATTGGGCATTGTCTCGGCCTATAATATCATAAAGAGGTTTACAGATACACGGGAATAACATTTTTTTGCTAAAAAATAGAATATCAAAAAGAATTAGCTATTTTTGCGTTCTGAAAAATGAAATATACATATAAACTATGATAAAGATAACATTTCCAGACGGCTCTGTTCGTGAATATAACGAAGGAGTAACGGGACTGCAGATTGCAGAAAGCATCAGTTCGCGATTGGCACAAGACGTGCTGGCTTGTGGCGTGAACGGAGAAATTTATGATTTGGGGCGTCCTATCAGTGAAGACGCCGAAGTGGTTCTCTATAAATGGGAAGACGAACAAGGCAAGCATGCCTTTTGGCATACCAGTGCCCACTTGCTGGCGGAAGCCTTGCAAGAGTTGTATCCGGGTATTCAGTTTGGTATTGGTCCGGCTATTGAGAACGGTTTTTATTATGATGTAGATCCGGGAGAGGCCACTATCAAGGAAGCCGATCTGCCTGCTATCGAAAAGAAAATGGCAGAGTTGGTTGCCAAGAAAGAAGCTGTTGTCAGAGAAAGTATATCAAAGACAGATGCTCTGAAAATGTTCGGCGATCGCGGTGAAACTTATAAATGTGAGCTGATTTCGGAATTGGAGGATGGCCATATCACCACTTATACGCAAGGTGCATTTACGGACTTGTGTCGTGGTCCTCACTTGATGACTATCGCACCTATCAAGGCTATTAAGCTGACTTCTGTTGCCGGCGCTTATTGGCGTGGACAGGAAGACCGCAAGATGATGACCCGTATCTATGGTATCACTTTCCCGAAGAAGAAGATGTTGGATGAATATCTTGTGCTGCTGGAAGAAGCCAAGAAACGCGACCATCGTAAAATTGGCAAGGAGATGGATTTGTTCATGTTCTCCGATACGGTAGGCAAGGGACTTCCGATGTGGTTGCCGAAGGGTGCCGCATTGCGTATCCGTCTGCAAGAGTTCTTGCGTCGTATTCAGGCACGTTACGATTATCAGGAAGTGATGTGTCCGCCTATTGGAAATAAGTTGTTATATATCACTTCCGGACACTATGCCAAATATGGTAAAGATTCGTTCCAGCCCATCCATACGCCGGAAGAAGGTGAGGAGTACTTCCTGAAGCCGATGAACTGTCCTCATCATTGTGAAATTTATAAGAATTTCCCGCGTTCGTATAAGGATTTGCCTTTACGTATTGCCGAATTCGGAACTGTTTGTCGGTACGAGCAGAGTGGTGAGCTTCACGGGTTGACTCGTGTGCGTAGTTTTACTCAGGATGATGCACATATTTTCTGTCGTCCGGATCAGGTGAAGGGAGAATTCCTCCGTGTAATGGACATTATTTCGATTGTGTTCCGTTCTATGGATTTCGATAACTTCGAAGCACAGATTTCTTTACGCGATAAAGTG
>ENA-OPNR01001287-OPNR01001287.1-human-gut-metagenome-genome-assembly--contig:-NODE-1287-length-10078-cov-2.007084_pt1 | contig 10078 bp, 6 predicted proteins | sample MGYA00241543_ERZ501783 | MGnify/ENA primary metagenome ERZ501783 (study PRJEB25962, sample SAMEA2042557) | human gut metagenome | biome: human gut; feature: human-associated habitat; material: faeces... | reverse complement strand
CTGCCGTACCGGCACAAAACGAAAAATTCGCATATCTGAGTTCCGGCACGTGGAGCTTGATGGGGATTGAAGTGAAAGATGCTATTATAAATAAGGAAAGCTTTGAACAGAACTTCACCAACGAAGGAGGTGTGGAAGGAACGACCCGGTTCCTGAAAAATATCTGTGGCATGTGGTTGTTGGAACGTTGCCGCAAAGAATGGGAAGCAACCAACAACTATTCTTATACAGAACTGATAGATGCAGCCCTGGCAGTTCCCGCTTTCCGCAGTGTCATCAATCCCGATGCTCCCTGCTTCGCCAATCCGTCATCTATGATTCAAGCCATCGGACATTATTGCAAAGAAACCAACCAACCTGTACCACAGAGTTATGGCGAAATCACTCGTTGTATTTTCGATAGTCTTGCCCTGCGCTACAAACAAGTATTCGGCTATTTGCAACAAATGGCCCCGTTCCCCATCGAAAAGCTGCACATTATCGGTGGAGGCTCACGAAACAATTTGTTAAACCAATTCACTTGCAACGCAGTGGGCGTACCTGTTATAGCAGGTCCCAGTGAAGGAACAGCTATCGGCAACATTATGTTACAGGCAAAAGCCAACGGGCTGGTAAACGATATTGCGGCTATGCGCCAACTAATCAGCACTTCCATAGAAACCGTTTCTTTTGAGCCCCAGCAAGCAGAAGAATGGGAAGAAGCATATAAGAAGTATTTAGCTCATTATAGAGAAGATATTTAATATTCACCTTGAAATTTATTCATTAAATAAACAAATAATATCATGAAAGAAGAATTGATTAATAAAGCGTATGAGATTGCAAAAGAACGTTATGCCGCTGTAGGTGTTGACACAGAAAAAGTAATGGAAACCATGCAGAATTTCCATCTGTCACTGCATTGCTGGCAAGCAGATGATGTAACCGGTTTCGAAGTTCAGGCAGGTTCATTGACCGGTGGTATCCAGGCTACAGGTAACTATCCCGGCAAAGCTCGCAACATCGACGAACTGCGTGCAGACATTCTGAAAGCTGCTTCATATATACCAGGTACTCACCGTTTGAATCTGCACGAAATTTATGGCGACTTTCAAGGAAAAGTCGTAGATCGTGACGAAGTAGAACCCGAACATTTCAAAAGTTGGATTGAATGGGGTAAGGAAAACAACATGAAACTGGATTTCAACTCTACTTCATTCTCCCATCCCAAAAGCGGTGATCTGTCTTTGTCAAATCCCGATGAAGGTATCCGCAACTTCTGGATTGAACATACTAAACGTTGCCGTGCCGTAGCCGAAGAAATGGGTAAAGCTCAAGGCGATCCTTGTATCATGAACCTGTGGGTACACGATGGCAGCAAAGACATCACTGTAAACCGCATGAAATATCGTGCTTTGTTAAAAGACTCTCTGGATCAGATTTTCGCAACAGAATACAAGAACATGAAAGACTGTATCGAATCCAAAGTATTCGGTATCGGACTGGAAAGCTATACAGTGGGGTCTAATGATTTCTATATCGGCTATGGCGCCAAGAACAACAAGATGATTACCTTGGATACCGGGCACTTCCACCCGACAGAAAGTGTTGCAGACAAAGTTTCTTCTTTATTGTTGTATGTTCCCGAACTGATGCTGCACGTAAGTCGCCCCGTACGTTGGGACTCAGACCACGTAACCATCATGGACGACCCGACTATGGATTTGTTCAGCGAAATCGTTCGTTGCAACGCCTTGGATCGTGTACACTATGGACTTGACTACTTCGATGCTTCCATCAACCGTATCGGTGCATACGTTATCGGCAGCCGTGCAGCTCAGAAATGTATGGTACGCGCTTTGCTGGAACCGATTGCCAAATTGCGCGAATACGAAGCAAACGGACAAGGATTCCAACGTCTGGCTCTGCTCGAAGAAGAAAAAGCTTTGCCTTGGAATGCTGTATGGGATATGTTCTGCTTGAAGAACAATGTACCCGTAGGCGAAGAGTTCATTGCAGAAGTAGAGAAATACGAAGCAGAAGTTACTTCTAAACGCTAATCAATATCCAACCACAATATCGTCCTCTGTAAGGGTGGCCTCATGTATCTGCCCCTACAGAGAACGTATTTGTGGTTTTAAAGAATATAAACAATGGAAATCATTATCGGATTAATCATTATCGCTATAGGAAGCTTCTGCCAATCCAGTTCATACGTACCTATCAAGAAAGTAAAAGAATGGAGTTGGGAAAGTTTTTGGCTGATACAAGGTGTATTCGCCTGGTTGGTGTTCCCACTATTGGGCGCATTGCTAGGTATTCCCCAAGGAGGCAGTCTGTTTGACCTTTGGGGAGCGGGAGGTGCTCCAATGAGCATCTTTTATGGTATATTATGGGGAGTGGGCGGCCTTACCTTTGGTCTTTCCATGCGTTATCTGGGAGTAGCCTTAGGACAAAGTATCGCACTGGGTACTTGTGCCGGATTCGGTACACTGTTCCCCGCCATCTTTGCCGGAACCAACCTGTTCAAAGGAAACGGACTTATTCTTTTACTAGGAGTATGTATCACTTTGTCGGGCATTGCCATTATAGGATATGCCGGCAGTCTTCGCGCCAAAAACATGAGCGAGGAAGATAAACGCGCGGCAGTAAAAGATTTTGCTCTGACTAAAGGACTGTTGGTAGCCCTACTGGCAGGTGTGATGAGTGCCTGTTTCGCTTTGGGACTCGATGCAGGAACTCCCATCAAGGAAGCTGCGTTAGCTGGAGGTGTAGAAGGTCTTTATGCGGGACTTCCTGTAATCTTTCTGGTAACACTAGGCGGTTTTCTAACCAATGCCGTTTACTGTCTGCAACAAAATGTAGCCAACAAAACTATGAGTGATTATGCCAAAGGCAATGTATGGGTAAACAACCTGATATTCTGCGCCTTGGCAGGAGTACTGTGGTACATGCAATTCTTCGGACTGGAAATGGGTAAAAGTTTCCTGACCGGAAGTCCTGTACTGCTTGCCTTCTCATGGTGTATATTAATGGCTTTGAATGTTACTTTCAGTAACGTATGGGGTATTTTATTAAAAGAATGGAAAGGTGTATCCACCCAAACTATCACTGTTCTGGTAACCGGACTGGTAGTTCTTATCTTTTCTCTTGTATTCCCTAATTTATTCTAAAAGAATTATTATATTTGTAGCATACTGTTATTCAGAATAAAAAAATGAATAACAATACCCTATGAACAATCAAATAAAAGAAGATATGAAATCAATCTTAGACAATCGCCCCGAATTGGTCAAAGAGGTGAATAAAGTAGCCGAAGTAGCCGGATATTTGTGGCAAAAAGGATGGGCCGAACGTAACGGAGGGAATATCACCGTCAATATCACCGAGTATGTAGACGATGAAATCCGTCAGATGCCCGCTATCAGCGAAGTAAAACAAATCGGTGTAACACTGCCTCACTTGAAAGGCTGTTATTTTTATTGCAAAGGAACCAATATGCGTATGCGGGATTTGGCACGTTGGCCTATGGATAACGGTTCTGTCATCCGTATTTTAGATGATTGTGCTAGTTATGTCATTATTGCCGACAAACCGGTTCAACCTACTTCGGAAGTTCCCTCCCACCTGAGCGTACACAATTATCTCATTAGCATAGGCTCTCCTTATAAAGCATCCGTACACACACACCCCATCGAACTGATTGCCTTGTCTCACAACAAAAAGTTCATGGAGAAAGATGTGGCAACCAACCTGCTATGGAGCATGATTCCCGAAACAAAAGCATTCTGCCCACGTGGATTGGGCATGATTCCTTATCAGTTACCCAGTTCTGTAGAATTAGCAGATGCAACTATCAAGGAATTGGCTGATTATGATGTAGTCATGTGGGAAAAACACGGTATCTTTGCTGTTGACTGTGACGTAATGGCCGCATTCGACCAAATTGATGTTTTAAATAAATCCGCATTAATTTACATCGCTGCCAAAAATATGGGATTTGAACCCGACGGCATGAGCCAGGAACAGATGAAAGAAATGAGTGTGGCTTTTAATCTACCCAAATAATATTTTTATGGTCTTCCCCTAATGGGGAGATTTTGAAGATGATTTGAACCCACATGGGGACAAATCATCTTTTTTATTATCGAAGCTTAAAAGATAAATGAGATCCAGATTGCCACTTAAGCTTTTCATCACACGATATTCATCACAAATGAACAAGCATATAAAATGACCAATTTATGTTTTTATCTCATTATTCTATTGATTAAAAAGATTAACACTCCCTATACAGCAAACACTTCCTAGACAATCGCGTACTTAACTCATTGACAGTTTGAGTATCTTATGTTTTTTTTAGAACAACGAGTACTCTTTTTGGCTATCTTTGACAAAGACAGATTCACTAAACCTACAGAGATATATGAAAGCAAATAAATTATTCCTTTTGGCAAGTTTCTTTCTATCAAGCAGCCTGACACCTATAGCGGCTCAGAGTAAGAAAGAGAAGAAGCAACAGACAGAACAAGCTGTACGCGAAGCTGTTGACGCAAAGACATACAAAATCAATGTGGACCGGGTAATGCCTATGAAAGGAGGCAGCAAACACCTGACTTCCGATTATTCTTTAGAAATAAGAAACGATTCGGTTTATTCCTATCTGCCTTATTTCGGAGTGGCGTATAACGTTCCTTACGGGGGTGGAAAAGGATTAAATTTTAGTGCTCCTTTATCAGAATATACTTCAGCATATAATAAAAAGGGGAATGCTAAAATCACACTAAAAGTACGGAACGAGGAAGACAATTACCTTTACAATATCATCATTTATCCCAATGGCAGCAGTAACATACAGGTCACCCCTACAAACAGACAATCTATTTCTTTCTCCGGAGAAATGGATCTAAAGAAGAAAGAATGAGCCATAAATAAAAGGGGGTCAAAACTAAAACAACCTATCGTGCTATATGATCAGGTCATTTTAGTTTTGCCCCCCTGATTAAATTACAGCTATTATTTACTTATTTCTCTAACCGGCTAAAGAAATTCTCAATGGCTTCCTTATTGACAAAAACTCCTTTTACTCCGGTCACTTCCACCGTATCCATCAACAAAGCCAAGCCCTGATAACCGTTTTCATCCTTTGCCAATACTTCCTGCTGATAAATTTCAGCTGATTGGCAGGCTTTACCATCTTCAGGTAATTTCTCGAACCGACCAAGGTAATAATTGCCTTCAAAGAAATTATGTGTAGATTCTGTCAATTGGAATCTGCTGGATTCTGGAGCATAAAAAATATTTCCACTAATAAATGTACTATCCGGATATCCGCCCCATGAATCCAAAGTAATCATAGTACGATCGATATCAGCCGCAGGTTTACGGTTCACATGAATAATGTTACGGGTAATGCGACTGTCCTTTACAGGACCTGCCAGATGAACAGCTGGTGAGAACATCCCGGCACGAGTCGGTTCAGGCCGCACTCCGTCACCTATACTCACATTGTAACGGACAATAGTGCCCAAGTTACCTACATTAAAAGATGCGTCGGCCGTGCCGTCATTGCAAACCAATACTAAGCCACCATAGTTATCATGACTATAATTATACTGAATGACCGTTCCCCGGCAATTCCAGTCCGAATCAAACCCCTGTGCATCCCACGGAGCCTTATGACCACTTACCTCATTGAATTGCACCAAAGTATTATCACAACTCCACGGCCAAATACCTGCCGCCGCCTCTGTGTCAGGAAGCATATCAGGACAATCACGCATTACGTTGTATTCTATCAAGGTACTGTCACAACCGATAGGTACAATACCATCACCTGGTACTTCCTCTATCAAATTTCCCCGTATCACGGTATGCTTGCTGGGATGCCAGTTCTGCCGATCGCTATAAGCGGCCCAAATCATAGCATTACGGGTACATCTCAAAATATGGCAGTTCTCTATGGTTAACCTATTGAATGTTGAAATTTTCTTTTCACCGCCATTCACTATATAAATACCGCACCCTCCGCCTTTTTCTTTTACCAACGAACCATTGACATCCCGTACAGTCACATTATTGACAACAATGTTCTGCGATACGCCATAATCCATACACTCTATCTTCAAGCCCGAACGATAAGGCAGAGGCTGTCTACCTGTATTCACGATTTCCAAATTCTGCATCGTTATATAGTCCGAATTACAGATACGAGCTGCATACAAGGAAGTATCATATCCCACAATGCAAGGTTTCCGTTCACCATCACCATAAGCATCTATATAAATACGATCTTCGGGTATACCGTGTCCGGTGATTTCAAGTTCGCCATTAAAAACCTCACCGCGCTTCAACAAAACTTTATTGCCCGGCAGTAATTTCACTCCACGTAGTTTTTCCAGACTTTTCCATGCTTCATCCGGGGCTAACCCACTATTATTATCATCACCGCCGGTAGCATCCAGATAATAGCACACTGGACTATCAGAACATGCTGCCAACAGGAAGGAAAATAAAAGAAGGATCATTGTTTTTCTCATTTCTCTTCCGTTTTTAAAAAGTTATCTATTTATTCCAGAAGTTGTCAGAACAACTAGGATTCACCACAGATTACGCAAATTCACACAGTTTTTTGATTTAAAGGTTGTTTGCCTCCTACTTCTTTGTGACAATCCATGTATCCTGTGATGAAAACCTACACTCTACATTACTTCCACAAGTCGTGCTGAACCAGTTTCTTGTTAGTATCCAGTTCGGCAGTTGGCAAAGGCCATACATAATCCCTCTCACCGTTGAACTTACGTGCTTCATAAGCCAAGCCATACATAGTGCGTTCATTCTCTATATTAGCTACCGCCTTATCCAATTCCTTCCAACGATAAAGGTCAAACAAACGCAAGCCTTCAAAGGCCAGTTCCACACGGCGCTCATGGCGTACAATGGCGCGTAGTTCATCTTGTTCCAGATTAGTTCCTTCTACCTCTTCTACAGCAGGCATACCTACGCGGTCGCGGACTTCATTGATATACTTGGTAATTTCCGCTTGGGAGTAACCGCCTTTTTCAATCATAGCTTCAGAGAGTGACAATAGTACCTCTGCATAGCGGATGACATAGAAATCTAAGCTACCGTCATATTCGTTTGCCGTATTTTCGGGAGTAAACCATTTACGGATACAGCATGTGGAGCTGGCAGGTAAGTTGTTAGTGTACAACTTTCCGTTCCATTCCATTCCCGGAAGCATCAATGTTGCCTTCATACGAGGGTCGCGGTTCTCATAACGTCCCATATCCGGATTCTCTTTTGTATGAGCTCCTTTGTCAAGGCTACCCTTAAATAAAGGAGACTTGTCAATAGGTAATCCATCCGTGCAATAAAAATCATCGCATAAATTCATTGATCCTTCGATGGCATTCATCGGAGCAGACCAGCAAACTCCAAAGCAATTACCTTCACCCAGTCCCGGGCCTTTGTAGTGAACACTCAGTAATACTTCACCAGCTGTTTCATTGGCTTCCTTGAATAAGTCTGCAAAGTTAGCTGCCGGGTCGCTGCCGTCTCCCGATTTGAAAAGTTGTATTTTACCAACAACGTTTTTATAGGCATTTATAGCCTCGTCCCAATGCTGGTTGAAAAGGGCTATCCGTCCCATAATAGCGTAGGCCGCTTCTTGAGTCAGACGTCCTGTCTGTGCTTTTCCTATCACGGGGATCTTAGGAATCCATATTTTCAGATCTTCCAACAAAGAAGAGATAATCTGGCTGCGCTCCGTTTTGGGTGCTTGGGCTTCTGACAGAGTGAGAGGTTTTGTCAGATAGGGTACATCGCGGAAAACAGAAGTCAGATTGCAATACATCAGGGCGCGCAATGCTATTGCTTCAGCTTTGTATGCTTCTATTTTTTCTTGTTCCATTGGTATGCGTTCTACGTTTTCCACTAACATATTGCATCGCTTGATAACTTCATAATTGGCGTTCCAGTACATTGAAAAACATTCATCGGTGGTAGCCGAGGTACATTGTGAAATGGAACTACCTAGCATCCAGTTACCCCATGTGTGGTCACCATTGTCTGTGCTGGTTTCGCGTCCCAGAAATCCGAATTTCCAGCCGTCAATGTTGTCGTCATATAAGTTTTGGCTTTGCATGGCGTCGTAGCAAGCGGTCAGTGCCATCAATGCATCCGATTCGGTTTGCCAATAAGTCGTTTGGGAAGGCTGGTTCGGAGAATCTGTCTGTAGAAAACTGTCCGAACATGCGCTGGCAGATAATAACATTCCGGATAATAGTAAAACTCTGCATATATTTTTTGTATTCTTAATCATAATATTTGTCCTCCTTGTAATTAGAATTGAATGTTTAATCCAAATGAATAAGTACGCATATTGGGATGTACGTCATTTCTTGTATCACCCGATGACTTTTCCGGATCCCAGTTCTTCAACGGTGTGAACGTCAATAGATTACTTCCGGCAAAGTAAACACGGATGCTGGAAATACCAACTTTGGCAAGTTCGGCCGGGCGGAAAGTATAGCCGAATTCCAGATTCTTCAGACGTAGGTAATCTGATTTTTCAAGCCAGAATGAAGAATAAGAATCGTTCATGGTGTTACCTAGTGCAGGCATGGGAGCATTTATGTTGTCAGCCGAATAACGGTTCACCCAACGGCTCGTGAGGTTGCCTCGAATGTCGGTAGAAGTCTCCCAACTGTAACGATAGATACCTCCCACCCCTTGCCAGAAAGTAGACAAATCGAAGTTTTTCCAAGATGCGCCCAGGTTGAAACTATAAGAGTATTTCGGGAATGGATTACCTATAATATCGCGATCTTCAGGAGTAATATTACCGTTGTCATCAAGGTCGGCGTACATGATATCGCCCAATTTGGGAGCCACACCGTTTTGTTTGATAACTTCACCCTTCGAGTTGGTACGTTGCAAGTCGGCTTCCGTACGATAGATGCCTATTGCTTTATATCCGAAATAAGCGCCAATAGGGTTGCCGATACGGTTGATTATATTGCCGTCAATTTTTTCCTCCAATTCACCCATTTCAAGGATTTCATTCTTTACACGTGACAGGTTGAAACCGGCGTTCCAAGCCCAGTCACCTCTACTGTCGGAGTAATTTACAGTCCATTCCCAACCGCGGTTACGGACTGCACCCACATTCTGATAAGGAGCGGAGAGAGAACCCAGGAAAATGCCGGGCATAGCCAGTTGCATCAAGATATCGGAAGTTTTCTTGTCGAACCATTCAAAGGTGGTTTGTATTCTGTTGTTGAAGAATCCAAGGTCGAGAGCTATGTTTACAGAGCGGGTTGTTTCCCATTTAATGTTTTCATTGGGGACGGATGTCTGTACCATACCTGCCTGCTTGTCTGCACCTTGGTCGAAGAAGTAATTTCCGCTTGCACCCAAAGTAGCTGCATAAGCGTAGTTACCAATTTCCTGATTACCTAATTTACCCCATGACAGACGTAACTTTCCGAGAGAGAAGTTTCTGTAGTCTTTCATAAACCCTTCGTTCGAGAATACCCATCCTGCAGACAATGAAGGGAATGTGGCATAACGATTGGCTTTGGGCATACGTGAGGACCCGTCATGACGAATATTGAATTCGAATAAATACCGGTCATCATAACTGTAGTTTACACGGCCGAAGAATGATTGGAGCTTATATTCTTCTGATTCCCCCGTTGCTCCCGGATTGATTGTACCTCCTTTGAGCTCATAAATATTCTCGGTTGGGAAACCCTGTATGGATGCTGTTGTTTTGTAGAAACGTGAACCGATGACCGAATGCCCCAACAGTACATTGATATTGTGTTTGTCGAATTGCTTGTTATAAGTCAGCAAGTTTTCATTTGTCCATGTTGCGTTGCGGTACCAATAATCCTCTTCCTTATTAGTCTCTCCTGCTGCCTTTACAATGTTTCCGTCTGCATCATAGCGGGCAGGAGATTTGGGAGTGTAAGACTTAGTCGCATTCAGGTCGAAAGCATAAGCAAGACTTGTTTGGAACTTCAATCCTTCCCATAGTTCAATACCGGCAAACGCCTTACCGTTGAAACGCCAATATTCGTTGCTGCGATGTCCT
>ENA-OPNR01001284-OPNR01001284.1-human-gut-metagenome-genome-assembly--contig:-NODE-1284-length-10090-cov-2.183059_pt1 | contig 10090 bp, 9 predicted proteins | sample MGYA00241543_ERZ501783 | MGnify/ENA primary metagenome ERZ501783 (study PRJEB25962, sample SAMEA2042557) | human gut metagenome | biome: human gut; feature: human-associated habitat; material: faeces... | reverse complement strand
CCGCCGATATTCAGTCTGACGCCTAAAGCGTCTGGAAGCACGTGACTTTAGTCATGTGAGGTTTACTTTACAGGAATCAGTTGTAGGCGAACAGATTTTTGTGTATAATCATAAAGATATATGCCTGTTCAGGCACAAAAAATATTTCGAGAGATGTAAACGGCAACCGGTACATATTTTGAATCTGAAAGATTGTTGCAGGAATCAACTTGTTGATCAGCATGGTTGTTTGTAAAATAATGTACCGTACAGGAAGAAGACAGGAGAAAATATGAGCGATATTTATAGTACATTAAATCCTCAGCAGCAGGAAGCGGTTTACCATACAGAAGGTCCACTGCTGATCCTTGCGGGAGCGGGTTCGGGAAAGACAAGAGTACTTACCCACCGCATTGCTTACCTGATAGATAAAAAGGGAATCAATCCCTGGAATATTCTGGCTATCACATTTACAAATAAAGCAGCCAGTGAGATGAGAGAACGTGTAGATAAAATAGTGGGATTTGGTTCCGAGAGCGTATGGGTTTCCACATTCCATTCTACCTGTGTGCTTATTCTGCGTCGTTATATTGACCGTCTTGGATATGATACCAGATTTGCTATTTATGACACAGAAGATCAGAAAACTCTGATGAAAGAAGTGTGCAGAAAACTGAATATTGACACCAAGAAAACAAAGGAACGTTCTCTTCTGTCTTAACGATCTCATCAACATCTTTACTGCGGACGCAGAGCGGAATCGCGTCTACACCGCCAAATTCTTTAAAGAGTACACATTTACCTTCCATAACAGGCATACCAGCTTCCGGTCCGATATCTCCCAGTCCAAGTACCGCAGTTCCGTCTGTTACAACAGCAACTGTATTCCAGCGTCTTGTCAGATCATAACTCTTGTTTACATCCTTCTGGATCTCCAGACAAGGCTGAGCAACACCCGGTGTGTAAGCAAGGCTTAAAGCATCTTTGGAATCTACTTTGGCTCTTGATACAACCTCAATTTTACCTTTTAAGTCATAATGCATTTTTAAAGATTCTTTTGCGTAGTCCATTTTGTTTTGGCTCCCTTCTGCACTCTTTTTTTGAGACGCCTACATTGTAACATTAACTTGGCTCAGATTCTACTGTTTTTCTGACCTTTTTTCTCAAAATAATTAAAACAGCATCTTTCTGTAGAAAATTGGAAAGATGCTGTCTCAGTTATGATACTTTATTTTTTGATATCAGGTTAGGGGCAAAATACCTTTTGACCCTAACATCTTATTATTATGAAAGAGAGTGGAAATTCATGGCTATGATCACTTTACAGAATTCCCGCAATGCGGAAGTAACTGTATTAACCAACAATTTCATAGACAACTATATGCCTGGGGCCAATGGAGAATTTGTAAAAGTATATATCTATCTTCTGAGGCTTCTTTCTGACACCTCTGTACCCTTCAGTCTGGAGCAGATGGCTGATCATTTCTTCTGTACAGAACGTGACATTATCCGCGCTCTGAAATACTGGGAGAAAGAGAAACTCCTTACTTTAACCTACAGAAATAACGAAGATATAGCAGATATCATATTGAATGTACCACCTGTAAAATCTGCTGCTTCCGACACACCCGTTTCGACAGCCCCTGTTACAAAAACAGAAACCCGTACTTCTTCTGCACCGGCACAGCCTGTGAAGCAGACCACCAACTCAGCCACTGCACTGTCTCCTGACCGTGTAAAAGAATTAAAGCAAAATGATGAGATCGTACAGCTCCTCTATATCGCAGAACAGTATCTCGGCAAAACGCTCACTCCTACCGAGATGAAAAAGATCCTGTTTTTCTATGATGAGCTGAAATTCTCGCCTGATCTGATCGAGTACCTGATCGAATACAGTGTCAGCCGCGGGCATAAGAGTATGCGTTACATAGAAACCGTTGCTCTTGCCTGGGCAGATGAGGGAATCACCACTGTCACCATGGCAAAAGAGGCAAATTCCCGTTATGCCAAAGAATACTTTACTATTTTTAAATCAATGGGAATCAGCGGACGAAATCCGGTAGATACAGAGATTTCTCTTATGAACACTTGGCTGAATGATTATGGTTTTACCATGGATATCATCCAGGAAGCCTGCAGCCGTACAGTTCTCTCTACCGGACAGCCAAGTTTCCAGTATGCAGATAAAATCCTTTCCGGATGGAAAGATAAAAATGTCCGTACACTTGCAGATGTCCGGCTCCTCGATGCTCAGCATCAGCGCCAGAAGCTGGAAAAGAATCCCCAGCGAAAAGCAGCTTCCAAACCGGCTGCATCAAACCGGTTTAACAATTTCCATCAGCGACAGTACGACTTTAACGAATATGAAAAGAAATTGCTGAATCAGTAACGGCAGTGACATAATCGTCTGAAAGTCACTGAACAGCTACAAAAAAACAAACGAAAGGGTGTGAAGTCATGCCTTTACAGAATTATCAGTATGATACGATCATGCGGGAATACAGCAAGACCCAGTCTCAGAACAGACGTATTCTGGAGGAGCGTACTCAGGAGATTTATAAAAAAATCCCGCGCATCCACGAAATAGATGAAGAGGTTGCCACCTTAAGCGCCAAAAAAGCAAGAGCACTCTTAAGCGGAGAATCATCAGGTCTTGAGGACCTTAAAGCTGCAATCTCTCTTCTGTCCCAGGAGCGCAATGCCCTGCTGGTATGTAACTCATATCCGGAGGATTATCTGGAACTTCCATATAAGTGTCCGGTCTGTCAGGATACCGGTTACGTCGGAAGCCAAAAATGTACCTGTTTTAAGAAAGCAGAGATAGAACTGCTCTATACGCAGTCCAATTTAAAAGAAATTCTCAAAAAAGAAAACTTTGACCACTTTTCTTTTGATTATTATTCTGATACAATGAAGAACGAAGCTACCGGACTGACAGAAAGAGAGACGGCCCGGAGAGCTTATGATATTGCCAGAGGTTTTGTGAGAAATTTTGACAGTTCCTTTGAGAATCTGTTTCTTTACGGTGATACCGGTGTGGGTAAGACTTTTCTTTCTCACTGTATTGCTCATGATCTTCTGGAATCAGCACATTGCGTTATGTACTTTTCCGCATTTGATCTGTTTGAACTGCTGGCAGACTCCAAATTCTCCAGAGATAAAACAGAAGGACAGGAATTTGTATTTGACAGCGATCTGCTGATCATCGACGACCTGGGAACTGAACTTACAAACAGCTTTGTCTCTTCCCAGTTGTTTTTGTGCATAAATGAACGCATCATGCGCAGGAAGTCTACGATCATATCAACAAATCTGAAACTGGAAAATTTCTCGGATACTTATTCCGAACGAACCTTTTCGAGAATCGCCAGCAACTACCGTATGGTGAAGCTGGAAGGAAAGGATATCCGTATACAGAAAATTTTTTTAGGAGGAAAATAAAACATGGCACAGGCAACAACTAAAGATTTAACTACACTTCCGGTGGGCAGACTTGGTCTGATCCCTCTGATCAGCTGTAAGGATCTGGGTGAAAAAGTAAATGAATGGCTGATACAGTGGCGTAAAGAGCGCAGCCACGAAGAGCTTGATTCTTTTGCATTTGAGGGTTATCAGAGAGAGTCCTATCTGATACCGGTCCAGACAGCACGTTTCGGTTCCGGTGAGGCGAAATGTACGATCATGGAATCTGTACGTGGTGACGATATCTATCTGATGGTTGATGTATGTAACTACAGTCTTACCTACAGCATCGGACCATACGAGAATCTTATGTCTCCTGATGACCATTTTCAGGATCTGAAACGTGTGATCGGCGCAATCGGCGGCTTTGTCCTCGGAGTTACCGGCTTTGTCTATCAGACCGTTTTCCGCAATCCCCTCGCTTCCCCCGACATTATCGGCGCATCCTCCGGTGCAAGCGTAGGCGCCGCTTTCGGCATCCTGTTTTTGCCCGGCGCGGTGGCTGTTACCCTATCTGCCTTTGCCGGAGCCATCTGTTGTGTACTCCTTGCACTGGCGCTTTCCTCCCTGACCGCCGAAAAAGACGGCAAAAGCATCGTCCTTTCCGGTATCGCCGTGCACAGCCTGGCACAGACCGCGTTAGTCTGTCTGAAGCTCCTCGCCGACCCGGAAAAACAGCTTGCATCCATCGAATACTGGATCATGGGAAGTTTAAACGGCATCAGCCTGTATTCCATCGGCGGAAACATCGCTCTGTGCCTGATCTGTCTGGTTGGGATGTTCCTGTTGTACCGACAGATCCTCCTGCTCTCTCTGGACGATCAGGAAGGGCGGCTGCTCGGCGTAAATGTGACGCAAATCCGCCTGATCGTCCTTTTGATCGCAACCCTTGCCGCCTCCAGCGTTATCAGCATGACCGGGCTGATCAGCTTTATTTCGCTTCTTGCCCCCCACGGAGCGCGCCTGCTCTTTAAAAACAACCGCTTATCCACCATGTTATTCAGTGGCCTGCTCGGCGGATGCCTTTTGACGCTCGGCGATATTTTTGCCCGCAGCATCGCTTCTACCGAACTGCCAGTAAGTATTTTTACCAGTTTGCTCGGCGCGCCGTTCTTAATCTATCTCTGTATCAGGAGGAAACCACTGCAATGAACCTGCTCACTGTAACCAACCTTTCCGCCGGATATGCCGGAAAACAGGTCATAAAAGATATCAGCTTTTTCGTCGCCCCAAAAACAATCGTTGGAATCCTCGGCGCAAATGGGTGCGGTAAAACCACCCTGATCAAAGCGATTGCAAATCTTCTTCCTCATACCGGAAGCTGTCAGTTAGATGACACTTACTTGGAAAACGCTTCTCCAAGGCAGCTTGCTTTACTCTGCGGATACATTCCCCAAAAGAGCGGTATTTCGATCGATTTAACTCTTCTGGATGTCGTTTTAATGGGGTTTAATCCAAAGCTTTCTCTCCTGCAGTCTCCTACGGAGCAGATGAAAAAGGAAGCATTTGACGCCCTCTGCTCGGTAGGTCTTGGGTCCCGCAAAGACGATAACTTCCAGCAGCTAAGCGAAGGGCAAAAGCAGCTCTGCCTGCTGGCGCGCACTTTTGTATTAAAGCGCAGGCTTCTGCTTTTGGATGAACCGGAAAGCGCCCTGGATTTTCGGCTGCGCTATGAAACGATGGGACTTTTGCGAACGTATGTTGCAAAAAACAACGCCGCCGCACTTGTAACGCTGCACGATCCTTCTCTCGCCCTCAATTATTGCGATACGCTTCTGGTGCTTTCCGATTGCGGTCTGTTGGGAGAGCTTCAACCATTTTCTACCCCGATTTCCAAAATGGAACCGCTTCTTTCCTCCATCTATGGTACAATCAGTTTAACGACACTTTCCACCCGCCGCGGCGAGAAACGGCTGATCATGATAAAGGAGGACGATGCCTGTTGAAAGCGGTTACGAGAATTACTTTTTGTGACGACAACGATGAAAAATTTTTTGGGGAAGGTCCCTGCCGTCTGCTGCATGCCATCGAAGAAACCGGCTCTCTTCGTTCCGCCGCCATATCCATGGGACTTGCCTACACCAAGGCGCTCCGCATAATCAAAAATGCCGAAGCCGCTCTCGGCTTTCCACTGACCACACGCTGTGTTGGCGGAAAATCCGGCGGTGGAAGTACACTCACCCCACAGGGAAAGGAATGGCTGACAAAATATGAAACCTATCGGGACGCCTGCGTTCATGCCAACCGCAAGCTGTATTTGGAAATCTTTTCAAACAAGCGGTAAAAAACATCTGATCCTCACCGGAGACAGGGGAAGCGGCAAAACAACACTGCTTTCTGCGCTCTTTCCATGCCCGATGCCGGGGCTTACCTCCTGGGCGGTTTCAAAGCAGGGCGTCTACTTAAAGGACAATTTTTCTTCCAAGACCGTGCAAATCGGCAGATTTAACCCTGACAACACGGGTACCGAAAACCGGATGCTGCCTGTTTTAGACGCATTTTCCAAAACCGGTGTTTCTTTTCTTCGCGCTTGTGCCGACGTTTCTTCTGACTGGATCACCATTGATGAAATCGGATATCTCGAAAGCACCTGTCCCGAATATCAAAACGCCCTCTCTGAGTTGATGGCGTGCAAGCATCTCCTGATGGTCGTCCGCAAGCAAAAGCTTCCTTTCCTGGACAGTCTGCTTGCACATCAGGATGTCTTCGTTCTCGATCTGGATCAGCCCTACGGAAACGCAGGCTGTATTCTCATGGCGTCCGGTCAGGGCAGACGCTTTGGGGAAAACAAGCTGCTGACAGATCTCGCAGGCAAGCCACTGATTCAATGGGCACTCGATGCTTCCGCCGGTCTGTTTGCACACCGCCTGGTTGTGACCGTGCACAAAGAAATCGAACAGCTCTGTCTCTCGCAGGATATCCCGGTTCTTCTGCATCCTTTTCCCGACCGAAATGACATGATCCGCCTTGGAATGGGTGAAATCAGCTCTTTTATCGATCGCTGCGCCTTCCTGCCGTCCGACCAGCCTATGATCCTGCCGGAAACCATCGCTTCCCTGCTGCTTTGCGCAAAAAATCTGCCTGACTTTATCTGGCGCCCCTGCTCTAGCGACACAGTCGGTTCTCCGGTGATCTTTCCGTCCTGCTTTTTTGAGGAATTAAAAAATCTCCCTCCCAAAAAGGGAGGGAACGTGATCGTTTCCAGGTATCCAAATCTCGTCCGGACACTTCCGGTTTCTTATTCGGAAGAATTAAAGGACATCGATACAAAAGAGGAGCTGCTTGCTATTTCACAGTATTTGGAGCAGCAGTCATCAAACCGCTGTTGGCGCTTTGATGACTGTGGGGCTTTCGCCCCTTAAAATACTGTCCAGACTGCTCCGCTTGCAAGTTTACTTGCAGCGGTGCATCTGGACAGTATTTTACCCGGCTCAATGGGAGAGCATATTTTCGATAAAGATTCCGTATCCCCGCGTGGGGTCATTTACAAAGACGTGGGTGACGGCACCGACAATTTTCCCGTTCTGGAGGATCGGGGAACCGCTCATGCCCTGGACGATTCCACCGGTTTTTTCCAGCAGTCTTTCATCTGTTACCTGGATTTCGATTCCGCGGTTGATGTTGTCGTGATCCAGGTGAAGGGCTTTGATTTCGATCGTATAGAGCTGCGGCGCTCCGTCCTCCTCCAGGCAGCTCAGGATCTGTGCTTCTCCTTTTTTTACTTCCTGTTTCAATCCAACCGGCAGTGCTTCGCCCTGTATTTCGTCCGCTTCTTCCTGGCTCAGGGTGCCGAAGATTCCTTCGACAGAATTTATGGAGATCGCGCCGATCCGGTTTTCTTTCTTATAATCGATCACTCCGGTCAGTTCTCCCGGCGTTCCACTAATGCCTTTTCGAATGTTGACGATTTTTGTTTTGTAAAGACTGCCGCTCTGTACCTCCATCAAGTCCGCCGTATCCGTATCGTTGATTCCATGTCCCAGTGCGCCGAAGCCGTTTTTCTCATCCAGATAGGTCATCGTACCCACGCCCTGCGCGTTATCCCGAATCCAGATACCCAGCTTGTATACCCCCTCTGTGTTCTGCTGCGGCGTAACCGTCACATCAAAGGTCTGTCCGTCCCTACAGATCGTCAGACACAGCTCCTTTCCCTCCGACGCTGCTACTTGCTCAGTGAACTGCTTTTTTCCTTCCAATTCTACGCCGTCCACCTTTAAAATGTAATCTCCCGCCCTCAACAGGTATCTTGCCGGTTCCTTTCTGCTATGATCCAATCCTTCAAAATCGCTTTCTGCGATCACTAAAATCCCCTCGGTTTTGATGTAAATTCCCACCGGGACGCCTGCCGGAATCAACCGCTGTCCCTCGACCACATGGACGTCCACCTGTTTAAACGGCACGATTCCAAACAGCTTTACATCCATCGTGTAATCCTGAATCTGACTCGCCTGCACGGTCAGCGGTCTGTTCAAATTGACCGGAATCACGTCTTTCTGCGCCGTCTTTTCGCCGTAAATCGTTCCGCTCACCGGCACATCCAAAAACAACTCCTGCTCTTCTCCGGCGCGAATCCGGATGGAGGAGGGGATTTTCTGCCAGGTCTGGTAAATCCAGCCGCCAGCACCACCAAGCACCGCCATCAAAATCCAGAATGCTAAAATCTTCCGAAGACAAGGCTTTCGTTTCTTTCCAGCTGCATGCGTAGGAAAAACGCTGCTTGGCGCATGAGGCAGCGAAGCTGCACTGTTTTGCATACAGTTTTCCGGATTCCGTTTTTTGACAACGTCTTTTTTCTCCATGCAGCTTCTCCTTTCTGATTTCCTTCCAATAGCCTGTAGAATCCTGCGCCTGCGGCGGGTAACATAAGCGACATCATTTCCCTTCGCCTCCCCGCGGAGCGTTTTTTATCGTATAGATACAAAGTTTCCTGTACGATAAAAAAAGAGAACATCATCTCTGACGTCCTCTTTAGTATGCTCAGTTCTGTTTCTTTTTTTCTGCCAAATCCTTCATTTCTTTTGCATTGGCAAGCACCGATTCTGTCAGCTGCGCCGCTCCGGAAAGCCTTGCAAGCTCTTTCAGGCTGTCTGCCTCGGACAGCTCTGTGATCGTCGTCGCCGTAGAATGGTCGGTTGCATTTTTTTCAATATAAAAATGATGATCCGCCATCGCCGCGATCTGCGGCAGATGCGTGATGCAGATAATCTGGTGCGTTCTGCCTAAAATTCCCAGTTTTTCCGAAACCTTCCAGGCGGTCTTTCCGCTGATTCCGGCATCAATTTCATCAAAAATAAACGTGCCGATCTTTTCCTGCTTCGCCGTAATCGTCTTTAGCGCAAGCATGATTCTGGAGAGCTCGCCGCCGCTTGCAATCGCCGCCAGCGGTTTGACCGGCTCTCCGGGATTAGTCGAAATCAAAAATACAACCTCGTCCTTTCCCTCTGCACCAAAGCTGTCTTTTTGCGTCAGGGAAACCTGAAATTCCACATGCAGAAAGTTCATATCCTGTAATGCGCTTTCCATGTCCTTCTGAAACTCCTGCGCCGCCTTTGTTCGAAGCGCTGTCAGCCTCTGTGCCAGCTGTGCTAACATTTTTTCGTTCTCAGAAAGTTCCCTGCGCCTTTGCTCCAGCCATTCCTCCTGGTGCAGCAGGCGATCCAGCTCCTGATTTTTCTGTTCTGCGTAAGCCAAAACTTCTTCTATGGTGCTGCCGTATTTATCTTTTAGGTGATTGACCGTATTTAAACGATTTTCCGTCTCTGAAAGCTGTTCTTCATCAAATTCGAGATCGGACAGATATTCCGAAACTGCCCGATTAAAATCGTTCAACAGTCCGTCCACATCCGCCAGCAGCTGTACCAGCTGTCCGAGTCCGTCATCACAGGATAATACCTGTGACAGCTCCCGAAGCGCACGCCCGGTCAGCTCCCCGGCTCCGTTTCCTTCTTCCTCTCCGGTCAGTCCGTGTACCAGATTCAACGTCTCTGCAATCTTGCGCCCGTTCACCATCCTACGGTAATCACGTTCCAGCTGCTCGTCCTCACCTGCCTGCAAATTTGCTTCTTCAATTTCATCCCGCTCGAACTCTGCGAGGGAAATTTCCCGTTTACGTGTCTGTTCGTCCAGCTCGTTTTCCGCAATCTCCTGCAGAATCGCGCTGTGCTCACGCCAGCAGGCAGCATACGCTTCTTTTACATGGGGCAGCTCTTTTTCCGCATATGCGTCCAGAATTTCCAGATGTCTCTTCGTCTGCAAGAGAATCTGGCTATCATGTTGTCCGTGAATGTCGATCAAAAGCCCTGCCAGCTCGCGCATCTGGCGGATCGGCACAGTCTCCCCGTTAATCCGGCAGATACTTCGGTTTGGCATGACCCTTCTCTGTAAAATAATCTGATTGTCCTCCGCCGGAAGATCCATCCGGCGAAGTGCCTCCCTCACTTCTTCTGACCCTTCAAAGGTCAGCTCGATCAACGCATATTCCGCACCCGTCCGGATCATATCCCGATCCGCCTTTGCGCCAAGCGCCAGCGCCACCGAGCCAAGCAGCGTCACCAGCATGATCCACTTGATCGCTACGAGCAGACTGAAATCCGGCAGCCACCGAATCCATTTGCAGGAATACTTCTCGCTCAGGTTCCCAACCCGTTCC
>ENA-OPNR01001270-OPNR01001270.1-human-gut-metagenome-genome-assembly--contig:-NODE-1270-length-10167-cov-1.863133_pt1 | contig 10167 bp, 10 predicted proteins | sample MGYA00241543_ERZ501783 | MGnify/ENA primary metagenome ERZ501783 (study PRJEB25962, sample SAMEA2042557) | human gut metagenome | biome: human gut; feature: human-associated habitat; material: faeces... | reverse complement strand
CGCACGGTTATACTCAATGGATAACTCCCTGAGCATCTTCTTTGCACTGTCCGTAGAGGACTGCATTGCCATCATTCTGGCATTATTTTCACTGGCATAGGCTTCTACAAGACATCCATAGATCAGACCAGTCAGGTAATTTGGGATCATGGTATTCAGAAGTACATCGGCTGATGGTGACAGCACGATTTCCTCCTGTGGCATGTCCGCAAGCATTGCCTGATTTGGCAGGAACTCTGCTTTCTTCAATGGAAGAAGCTGCATATTCACCGGCTCCATGGCAACTGCACTCTGCATCTCCGTATAGAAAATACGGACTTCGTCCAGTTCTCTGTCCAAGAACGCTCTGACAATCTCCTCTGAGATCAGACGCGCTCTGTGCATGGTCGGTTTCTGTACTGTATATGGAAAGTTCTCTGCGATATCCATATGTTTCTTCGTGAAATACTGACGGCCTACCATACCCAGCACATAAAGCTTGCAGTGCTCATGCTCTGCCATAAACTGTTCTGTCATTTTCTGGATATTATGGTTATAGGCACCTTCCATACCCTTATCACCGGTAACTACGATACAGCCGATCTTACGGTCTTCCTCCGCAATCTTATGACGGATACTGAAAAAAGGATGCTCTGTATCCGGCATATGACGCAGGATTCGGGAAATTGCTGCCTGCATATTATAGTAATACGGCTCTGTATCGGACAGGATTCTTTTGGCCTTCTGCATCTTGGATGAAGAAATCATATACATGGCATTGGTGATCTTCATGGTGTCCTGAATGCTTTTCATTCGAGTCTGAATCTCTTTCGTACTGCCCATATCAACACCTACCTGCTCTTATCTGCAAATTCTTCTGCCACTTTCACGATCTTTTCTGCCAGTTCATCCGGAAGCTGTCTCTTCTCCTCGATCTCTCTTCCGATTTCCGGATAAGCACTGTCAAAGTAGTCCAGCATATCTCTCTGATACTTCTTCATCTTCTTAGTTTCCACATCCATCATTGCCTTGTGTGTTGCCGCACAAAGAGTGATGACCTGCTCATGAAGACTTAATGGGCTTGAAAGCGGCTGTTTCAGAAGTTCCATAAGTCCGCTTCCGTATTTCAGCTGCTGAGTTGTAGCCTCGTCCAGATCAGAACTGAACTGTGTAAAGATTTCCATCTCACGATACTGAGCCAGATCGATACGGACACTTCCTGCTGCTTTCTTCATGGCTTTTGCCTGTGCAGCACCACCAACTCGGGATACGGAAAGACCTACGTTAACCGCCGGTCTCATTCCTGAGAAGAACAGATCACTTTCCAGGAAGATCTGTCCATCTGTAATGGAAATGACGTTGGTCGGAATGTATGCAGATACATCTCCTGCCTGTGTCTCGATGATCGGAAGGGCTGTTAATGATCCTCCACCTAATTCATCGGATAATCTGGCTGCACGCTCTAAAAGTCTTGAATGTAAATAGAATACATCTCCAGGATAAGCTTCACGTCCCGGTGAACGTCCAAGAAGCAGGGACAGCGCACGGTATGCAACTGCGTGCTTTGAAAGATCATCGTAAACGATCAGGACATCTTTTCCTTTATGCATGAAATGTTCTGCAATCGCGGTTCCTGCATATGGTGCAATATACTGAAGCGGTGCACAGTCACTTGCTGTTGATGCTACTACGATGGTGTAATCCATTGCGCCGCCGTTTTTAAAAGTATTGACAACCTTTGCGATCGTTGATGCTTTCTGACCGATTGCTACATAGATACAGATGACATCCTTACCCTTCTGATTCAAAATCGTGTCTGTAGCAATGGAAGTCTTTCCTGTCTGACGGTCTCCAATGATCAACTCTCTCTGTCCACGTCCGATCGGGAACATAGAATCGATAGAAAGGATTCCTGTTTCCATTGGAACGCTGACGGATTTACGGTCTACAATTCCTGGTGCTTCATTTTCAATCGGTCTGTAATCTTCTGCTTCGATTTCTCCCGCTCCGTCAATCGGAGCTCCAAGTGCATTTACGACACGTCCGATAAATTTATCGCCAACCGGTACTCCGGCTTTCTTTTTGGTACGCATCACTTTCGTACCTTCTTTGATCTCTACATCTGATCCGAACAGGATGCAGCCGATCGTATCTTTCTGAATGTCCTGAACCATACCTTTCAGTCCATTTTCAAATGTCACGATTTCTCCGTACATTGCATGCTCTATTCCATAGATATTTGCAATTCCGTCACCGACAGAGACAACCGTACCGACCTCGCTGTCTTTACTGATCTGATCAAAGTTCTCTATTTCATTTTTCAGAATAGAAATAATTTCATCTGAGCTAATTGAACTCACTTTGTTCACCTCCAGGTCAATTTTTGCTCTAATCTCGATAATCTTCCTTTCAGACTCCAGTCATATTCATCATCACCGGTCTTTAAGATAAATCCACCAAGTAATGCCGGATCTTTGACTATCTCGATCTTCACATCTGTCTTATGGTACTTCTCACAAAGAAATTCTCTGATTTTCTCAAGCCGCTTTTCATCTGGTGCTTCCACACAGGTAAGCGTTGCCATCTGGATTCCTTCCTGCATTTTACAGTATCTGTCATAAGCAAAAAGAATCTGACTGATCTCGCTCATTCTCTGATTACGGCATACAACCTTGAGAAAGTTTTTTATTTCTTCCGGGAAAATCTTGTCGATCGAACTTAATTTTTCCCGCATCGGTACCACCGGACTTGCAAATGTTTCTTCAAGCACCGGTACTTCTTCAAAAAGCTTTTCAGTCTCTCCTGCCGCTTCTTTTGAAATTCCAAGCTCATATAAAACATGTGCATACTGTTTTGCCGAAGGGCTACAGCAATACTCTTTATTTAACCTCTTTATTGACATGAGCATCACCTGCACCTTTCAGAAACTGATCATATATATCCTGATTTCCTTTTGTGTCATCCACAATCTTACGTGCTGCCTGCATTGCCAGTCCTGCGATCTCACTTTGCAGATCATTCATGGTCTGTTTGCGTTCATTTTCAATCGTCTTTCTGGCATCTTTCAGGATTCCTACGGCTTCCGTATTGGCTTCCTGAAGGATACGCTCTGATTCTCCGGCTGCAGTTTTCTTAGCTTTTTCCACGATCTGAATGGATTCTGCCTTTGCTCCTTCCAGAGCCTTTTCATATTCCGCTTTCAGTCTCGCCGCTTCTTCCTGACTATCACTGGCATTTTTCAGTCCGTCAGCAATCATTTTTTCACGTTTTTCCATAATTCCCATTACTGGTTTGAATAAGAATTTTTTCAGCAAAAGATAAAAGACAATCAGGTTGATGATCGTAAAGAGAAGGCTTACATTAAACTGTATCACCTGTCCCACCTGCCTTTCTTCATTTTACTTTTCTTATTTCAGCATTAAGATGATAAGAAGTCCGATAATGAAACCGTAAATAGCGGTTGCCTCTGCAAGTGCACAACCCAGGATCAGGTTCTTGCTGATCTTGCTTTCTGCTTCCGGCTGTCTTGCGATCGCGTCTACTGCTTTACCTGTTGCAAGGCTGATTCCAAGTCCTGCTCCTAAACCTGTTAAAACTGCTACTGCTGCTCCAATTGCTACTAACATAATCTTAATCTCCTTTTTTCTTATAGATTTGTGTTTCTTCTGTCATTTCGGGATTATTCCTGCTCCTCATTCATGAAAAGTGCTGTCAGGAATACGAATACATATGCCTGCAGGAATCCATCGAAAATATCGAAGTAAAAACTAAATGGTATCGGGATAAGAACCGGAGCCACTGCTTTTAAAAGCTCCATGATAACAAACGCTCCCAATACATTACCGAACAGACGCATGCAAAGTGATAATGGTCTGATCACAATCTCCAGAACCATAATTGGTGCTACGAATGGTACCGGCTTTGCAAAATGCGCCGCCCAGTGCTTAAATCCATTCTTCCGGATTCCGGAAAATTCAATCAGGCACATACTCATGATCGCAAGTGCTGCTGTTACATTGAGGTCTTTTGTCGGTGACTTAAATCCGAACAGACCAATGATATTGGCTATCCCAATATAGATAAGCACTGTAATCAGATACGGAATATATTTCCTGTTTTCTTTTCCCATGATGTCTTCAAAGAAGTCCAGTCCTTTTCCTATTGCGGATTCCAATAAAAGCTGAACCTTTCCCGGATTTTCGACGCTCAAGCTTCGGACAAATATGATACAAAGTCCTACGATTACCGCCATGATGATCCAGGTAACTACGACCGACTCTTTTACCGGTATTCCGCCGAATATCGGGATCGTAAACACTGTCTCGCAGTTCAGCTCTTCTAACAGAGTCTCTGTTAAATGTTCCGTATCGCTCCCTCCCTTTCGTTTTATTTATTCTTATTTTATAGTACTTTTCAGAGCGTCCTCTAAAAGTCATGCTTATATTACGCTCACACTTTTTCTTTGTCAATATTTTCAGCTTTTGTAGATTGTACAGTAAAAAAACCAATTTTTTTATCTATTTTCACTATCTTCATCTGTTTTTCTTTTATTTTCTTTAGCTGTTTTTACTTCTATTTTTTGACACTTTTTTTAGTTTGTAGCATTCGAGATTCTTTTTTGACGGATTTTGTGCTTTTGTGCAGTTGAATTTTTGGCATTTTTTACAATTATTTTCTTTTATTTTTATGCACTATGTATAGTGACTATGTCGAATATATATATCTAGCGGGATGATTATTTTGTTTTGGAAATGAAGAGTTGATTTGGACTTGCGCTATCACCATTCCGCACTTGGTCCATTAGATAAAAAAAGGACTCAAACTGAGTCCTTCAAGTTACAGGGGATGACAGAATCGAACTGCCGCTAAGAGTTTTGGAGACTCCTGTCATACCATTTGACCAATCCCCTATATGAAATTGTTGATTGCTGAAGCAACCATGGACTATAATAACACAATGGCTGCTTCCTGTCAATCATTTATTCAATATTTCCTTTGCGTCCTTTGCAAATAATTTCTTCGCACAGGTTTCACTTACAGATTGCCCCTGCTGATCTGATCGATCTTTTTCAGTTCTTCCCGGGTGAACTTCGTATTCTGCACAATCTCCACATTCTGAATGATCTGCTCCGGTCTGGACGCTCCGATCAGCACACTGGTCACATCCTCATCTTTCAGGATCCAGCTCAGTGCCATCTGTGCAAGAGACTGTCCTCTCTCACCTGCCATCTTGTTCAGAGCCTCGATCTGCGCAAGCTTTTCTTTCGTCAATGCATCGGCATGTAGAAACCTTCCATCCACAGCAATCCGGCTGTCTGACGGTATTCCGTGCAGATATTTATCTGTCAGAAGCCCCTGTGCCAGCGGACTAAATGCAATGATTCCTTTTCCCATCTGGTTCGCCGTCTTTTTCAAGCCGTTCTGTTCAATCGTCCGGTCAAAAATGGAATACCGGTTCTGGTTAATGACAAACGGACATTTCAGATCTTCCAGAATCTCCGCTGCACGTACCATTGTCGGACCATCATAGTTAGAAATTCCGACATAAAGTGCCTTCCCACTCTTTACGATGGAATCGAGTGCTCCCATGGTTTCTTCCAGTGGGGTATTCGGATCCATTCTGTGATGATAGAAGATATCTACATAATCCATCTCCATTCTCTTCAGGCTCTGGTCAAGGCTTGCGAGCAGATACTTTCTGCTTCCCCAGTTCCCGTAAGGTCCCGGCCACATATCATAGCCTGCCTTGGTACTGATGATCATCTCGTCCCTGTATGGTGCAAAGTCTTCTTTTAAAATCTTCCCAAAATTCTTCTCAGCACTTCCGTATTCCGGTCCATAGTTATTCGCAAGATCGAAATGGGTGATTCCCAGATCAAATGCTGTCCTCAACATTGCCTTCATATTCTCCGGATCCGCATTGGTTCCAAAATTGTGCCAGAGTCCTAAAGAAACTGCCGGCAGCAAAAGCCCGCTTTTCCCACAACGGTTATATACCATGGTATCATATCTCTCAGATGATGCTGTATACATAATTCATTTTCTCCTTCATTATCTCTGAATTGAAACTTTACTATTTCTTTTACAGATTTCTCTTATCAGATATGATACCTTTTTCCTGCATAAATGTCCAGTAAATCCCGGCATCTGCCCTTTTTCTGCCGGAAAACGGGATTCTTTTTGTAACCGTCAGCCGGAAATTACATCTGTCTCAGAAGATTTACCATTTCGATTGCAGAAAGTGCACAGTCATATCCCTTATTTCCGCCTTTACTTCCGGCTCTTGAAATTGCCTGCTCGATATTTTCAGTCGTGATCACACCAAATAATACCGGCACTCCGGTTGCAAGTCCGACCTGTGCGATTCCTTTGGATACCTCATTGCAGACATAATCATAATGCGTTGTGTCTCCACGGATCACTGCTCCCACACAGATCACCGCATCATACTTTCCGGATGCCGCCATTTTAGAAGCTGCTGTCGGAATCTCAAATGCTCCCGGTACCCATGCTGCCGTTATGTTTTCATCCTCCACGCCATGGCGTACCAGCCCGTCTACCGCACCACCAAGTAGTTTATTAACAATAATCTCATTAAATCTTGAAGCAACAATTCCTACTTTCATTCCTTCTGGTGCTACTACTTTTCCTTCTAATACATTGATCTGTCTCATGTTTTTTTCCTCCTGTAATTAAAGTGTTTCTTCTATGATAAATACTGTTTATTCTCTTTTTACTGAAATTTGATTTCTTTAAAGATATGTCCCATCTTTTCCTGCTTCGTCTTCATATAAAATGCATCAAATTTCTGCGGTGCTATTTCAATCGGTACTCTCTCATGGATTGCAAGCCCGAAACCGGAAAGTCCATATACCTTCTCCGGATTATTTGTAAGAAGCCGGAGTGATTTTACTCCCAGATCCGATAGAATCTGAGCCCCTACCCAGTATTCCCTAAGATCCGGTGCAAATCCCAGACGGATGTTGGCTTCCACGGTATCGTATCCCTGTTCCTGAAGTTCATACGCTTTCAGCTTGTTGATCAGACCGATTCCCCTTCCCTCCTGTCGCATATACAGAAGAACTCCTCTTCCTTCTCTCTCGATCTGCTGCATCGCCGACTGCAGCTGCTTTCCACAATCGCAGCGGAGAGATCCGAAAGTATCGCCGGTCAGGCACTCGGAATGTACACGGCACAGAACATCTTCCCCATCGCCAATCTCACCTTTCACCAATGCCACATGATGTTCACCGGTGATGTCATTCACATACCCATAAATCTGAAATTCTCCATACTGGGTTGGCATCTTTGCACATGCTTCCCTTACGACATGTTTTTCATGGATCCTGCAGTAATCCTGCAGATCTTTGATCGTAATAAATTTCAGGTCGTACTTCTTCGCCAGCTTCCAGAGATTCTCTGTCCGCATCATCGTTCCGTCCTCTTCCATAATTTCACAGCAGATTCCACATTCTTTCAGTCCGGCAAGACGCATCAGATCAACCGTTGCCTCGGTATGACCATTTCTTACCAACACACCTCCATGCCTTGCCACCAGCGGAAATACATGCCCCGGTCTTCGAAGGTCCTGCGGTTTCGTTCCTTCTTCTGTCAAGCTGCGCATAGTATATCCGCGCTCTGCTGCTGAAATTCCCGTTGTCGTATCCACATGGTCAACGGATACCGTAAATGCAGTCGAATGGTTATCTGTATTTTCGGAGACCATCTGTGAAAGCCCAAGCCGTCCGGCCAGCGCTGCACTCATCGGTGTGCAGATCAGCCCTTTCGCATGGCATGCCATAAAATTGATATTCTCCTGAGTTGCAAATTCCGCCGCACAGATCATATCTCCTTCATTTTCCCGGTCCGGATCATCCGTTACCAGAACGATCCTTCCACGGCGCAATTCTTCAAGTGCCTCTTCTACGCTATTGTATTGATACTGTTTCTCCATTTGTTACTTCCTCCTGTCCGATCTATAACTTATTTTTATCCTGTTCTTCTGTATGCTTTCCATTCCGGTCCCGGAATTTCTTCGCATCAAATTCCATACTCCTCTAATAATTCCATGGTAAGTCCACCACATTTTCCAGCCGGTTCCGATGGTGTAAGAAACTTTTTAATATACTTCCCTACAATATCATTTTCCAGATTCACCCTGTCCCCAGCTTTTTTCTTCAGCAGTGTGGTCTCCTCTCCGGTATGAGGAATGACTGATACCTGAAAGCTTTTTTCACTTACTTCTGCCACTGTCAGACTGATCCCGTCAATACAGATTGAACCTTTTTCTACGATCAGTTCCAGAATCTCCGGCGTTGTCCGGATTTTTACCCATACCGCATTTTCTTCCTTTCTGAGTTCTTCAATCATTCCGGTCCCGTCAATATGCCCTGCAACGATATGTCCACCGAATCTGCCATCTGCCGCCATCGCGCGTTCCAGATTCACTTTCTCACCAATCTTCGTATCACCAAGGTTGGTTCTTCTCACTGTTTCCGCCATCACATCTGCGGTAAATCCATCCTTTTCCAGAGAAACCACCGTCAGGCAGACACCATTTACCGCAATACTGTCTCCGATCCTGGTTCCGCCGAGTACTTTTTTTGCCCGGATCGCAATCTTCCCGGATGATCCAGAAAGTCGGAGTGACCGGATAGATCCGGTTTCTTCTACAATTCCTGTAAACATTTACATTTCCTCCAAAACCTTATACTCTGCCAGAATATCTTCTCCAACTTGCGAGATTCTCATAAGCTGTAGCTTGATGGCATCGTCTACTTTCTCAACTCCAAAGCCTTCCACCGGAGTCTTTCCGCCTCTTCCGCCAAAAATTTTCGGTGCGATAAAAGCTTTCACCTCATTTACGATACCGGATTGCAGGGCATCCTCATTTAAAGTTCCACCGCCTTCAATAAGTACACTGTCAATTCCCAGCTCTCCAAGCTTTCTCATCAGAAGCTGCAGATTGATCTCCCCTTTTTCCGAAGGAACGCTGAGAAGCACGACTCCAAGCTTTTCCAGACTGTGTTTTTTCTCTTCTAAACAAATCGCATTTCCCTTTTCACCGGCATATGCAACGATCGTCCGGTATCTCCCTGCTGTCTGGCAGATCTGACTGTCCAGTGGGATCCTGAGCATACTGTCACAGATAATTCTGACCGGACTTTTCTTTCCCTCCAGACGCACATTCAGCATCGGATCATCTGCCAGAACCGTTCCGATTCCTGCCATGATCGCCATATAGTCATGGCGCATCTCATGTACCAGACTTCTTGCTTCCTCACCGGATATCCATTTTGATGCTCCTGTTTTTGTCGCAATCTTTCCGTCTGCCGTCATTGCGTATTTCATCACCACATAGGGCAGCCCTGTTGTGATATAGTGGAAAAAGACCGGATTTAACGCATCACATTCTTCGCGCAGGAAATCCTCTTCCACCCGGACGCCTGCCTCGCGTAAAATCTTTGCTCCTTTGCCGGACACTTTCGGATTCGGATCTCTCGATCCGATCACAACCCGTGCGATCTTCTGTTCCAGAATCGCTTCCGTACATGGTGGTGTCTTCCCATAATGGCAGCACGGCTCCAGCGTCACATAAAGTGTTGCTCCCTCGGCGCTTTCTGTCAGGGATGCGATTGCGTTCCGTTCTGCATGAAGCTCACCACATTTTTCGTGATATCCTTCCCCGATAATGCTTCCGTCCTTTACGATCACGGCACCAACCATCGGGTTTGGATTTGTCCATCCACGTCCTTTTTTTGCCAGTTCAATTGCACGACGCATGTAAAATTCATCTGTCATTTTTTCTCCTTTCTCATCTCTCCCGGAAACGTTCTCCGGTAAATGTACTCTGCTAAACATTTTAGATATGTTGCCGGATAAGTCTCTTTTCAAAAATGTGCTTTGGCATATAGGAAAAGCCCTGACAGATTCTCTTACCTGTCAGGGCTTTCTTTCTCAGTTATATCGCTGTACGCTCTGTCATACTTCTCGGAAATACCATTTTCTCATCGAATCCGGCCTCGGCATTTTATTTTCCGGAAAATAAAAACTCTGGAATGATTCCCATTCCAGAGCGTTTTACTTTTTATTCCTGCATATATGATAGAAACCGCTTTTATCAGCAACGATTCAACTTCTTCCATCCAGACTTTACTGTCGGCACTGGAATCTCACCAGTTCATGCCT
>ENA-OPNR01001261-OPNR01001261.1-human-gut-metagenome-genome-assembly--contig:-NODE-1261-length-10213-cov-2.026285_pt1 | contig 10213 bp, 7 predicted proteins | sample MGYA00241543_ERZ501783 | MGnify/ENA primary metagenome ERZ501783 (study PRJEB25962, sample SAMEA2042557) | human gut metagenome | biome: human gut; feature: human-associated habitat; material: faeces... | reverse complement strand
CACTTTTATAAAAGTTATCTGCATCTGTCTGTGCAGAAGAAAAATTAGTTCCGAGCATCATAATAAATACAGCTGTTAATAATAAAATCCGTTTCATATCTCTTGCGTTTTAATAATTAAATAATTGATTATCTATTTTCTACGTTGCAAAAATAGGGTGAAATAAAGAGACTGTATGTAGATGAATTACTGACATTATTACCCGAATTACAGATTCTGTTTTTTATCAATCTGCTATAATATCTATTCTAACCTATTTAAGGAATGAAGTAAGTATCAAAACCAGAGAAGCCAAAGTCAAACTTCCTGCTTTTGCAAACGCTAAGTTTATTAGGAGAAGTAACTAAAGAATCATTAAACAAAATAAGAAAAGTCGAAACTAAAAACCAATATATATTATCTACTATTTTTAGGTTTATCATCAGTCACATTTTCCAAGGTCGGTAATATAGGTAAAATAATCCGTAATCTATATACAAACCGAATCTAAAATCAGCAGTATCTTTGCAGTGTGATAAAGATAATAGGTATAAACGTAAAAAAACAAATTGATATGTATTTAGAAAATATTTACTCTCCTGCAGACGTAAAGAAGTTATCGTTTCAAGAACTCAACGATTTAAGTAATGAAATCCGTGCATCACTCCTGCAAAAATTGAGTGAACACGGCGGGCATTTCGGGCCTAATTTCGGAATGGTGGAAGCGACTATTGCTTTACATTATGTATTCAATTCACCGGAAGACAAGATTGTTTTTGATGTATCGCATCAAAGTTATGTGCATAAGATGCTGACCGGACGGAAAGATGCTTTCCTCTATCCGGCAGAGTATGACAATGTATCGGGTTATTCCGAACCACACGAAAGCAAACATGATTTCTTTGTTATCGGTCATACTTCCACTTCCGTCAGCCTGGCTAGCGGATTAGCAAAAGGACGCGACCTGACCGGTGGCAACGAGAATATCATAGCCGTGATAGGCGACGGCTCTTTAAGTGGCGGCGGAGCATTTGAAGGATTGGATTATGTAGCGGAACTTGGAACAAATATGATTATTATTGTCAACGACAATCAGATGTCTATTGCCGAGAATCACGGTGGTCTGTACAAGAACCTGAAAGATTTGCGTGACAGTAACGGTCAGTGCGAATGTAATTTCTTCAAGGCTATGGGATTGGATTATATGTACGTGAACGACGGCAATAATGTGGAAGCATTGGTTGAGGCTTTCTCTAAAGTGAAAGATATTCAACATCCGATAGTAGTACATATTAATACCCTGAAAGGCAAAGGGTATGAACGCGCAGAACTGGACAAAGAGACTTACCATTGGCGTACTCCGTTCAATATAGAAACCGGAGAATCCAAGTTTGGCGAGGATACGGAAGATTATAGCGAAGTAACCGCTCAATATCTGCTGAAAAAGATGAAAGAAGACAAGCGGGTGGTAACAATCACTTCCGGCACTCCTGCCGTTCTCGGATTTACTCCCGACCGTCGGCAAGCAGTTTGTTGATGTCGGTATTGCCGAAGAACATGCAGTGGCACTTGCTTCCGGTATTGCCGCTAATGGGGGAAAGCCTGTTTTTGGGGTATATAGCACATTTATCCAACGATCTTACGACCAGCTATCGCAAGACCTCTGCATCAATAATAATCCGGCAGTCCTCTTGGTATTTTGGGGAACATTATCCGGTATGAATGATGTAACTCATCTCTGTTTCTTCGATATTCCGCTTATCAGTAATATTCCGAATATGGTCTATTTAGCGCCAACCTGTAAAGAGGAATATCTTGCCATGCTGGAATGGGGTATCCGTCAGAATGAACACCCGGTGGCTATCCGTGTGCCCGCAACAGATGTGATTAGCTGTGGCGAGTCTGTGGAATCCGATTACAGCGTTCTCAATCGTTATAAAGTCGCTCATCGCGGTTCGAAAGTAGCTATCCTTGCGTTAGGTTCGTTCTTCGGATTAGGACAGTCGGTGCTGTCATTGCTGAAAGAAAAGGCAGGTATTGATGCAACGCTTATCAATCCCCGATATATCACCGGCATTGACAATGAGCTAATGGAAGAACTGAAAGCCGACCACCAACTAGTGATTACATTGGAAGACGGTGTGTTGGACGGTGGTTTCGGTGAAAAGATTGCCCGTTATTACGGTGCCAGTGATATGAAAGTCCTTAATTATGGAGCGAAGAAAGAATTCGTAGACCGGTACGACATACAAGAGTTACTTCGTGCCAATCATCTGACAGATGAACTGATTGTATCAGATTCTACAATTGTACCATCCTGAACCGGATACTTTGCAGTTACTGCATTTTCCATTGCTTCACGCTGGTCTAATGTTAAATCCTTTGTCTTAAAGGATACCTTTGTACTGTTCTGTACCTTCTGCTGCTGTACTTCCGTTACATTTGCAGCTGTTTTGATAATCGGAATCATGTCATTTTCGATTTCTGCCTGTGTGTATTCCTTATCAAATGTAAAGGTTTTTTTTGTACCCCCGCCGACAAATTCAAGGCTGTAATTTAAAGTCTTCTTACCGGCTGCGGAAAATGCACCCATACCGATAAATCCTGCCACGATGACAACGATTGAACCGATAAAGCACCATTTTCTGATACCGAGTACGTTAAAGGTCTTTTTATGTACGGTCTTGCCATACCACTTTGGATCGGTAAATCCGAAGTTATAAAGCAGCTTCATAATCACTCTTGTAATTACAAGTGCCGTAAACATTGAAGCTACAATGCCGACTGCCAGTATTGTCCAGTCCAGCCAGATGAATTCATGTGAATTCCAATTCATGATATTAAATATTTAAAGTTTAACAATTATTTTTCAACACCGAATTTAAAGATACATTGGCTGTGATAGGTCTGTCCCGGTTCCAGGATTACAGAAGGCCATTGTGATTTGTTGGGGCTGTCGGGATAGTGCTGTGTTTCCAGACAAACAGACGCGCGTTGCGGATAAGTAATTCCCTTTTTCCCTTTTACAGTTCCATCCAAAAAGTTGCCTGTATAGACTTGTATTCCCGGTTCATTAGTATATATTTCCAAAGTGATACCACTAGTGGGGCTGGTCAGTTTGGCAGCCAGTTGGTTGATATCACCTTTCGTGTTAAGTACCCAATTGTGGTCGAACCCGTTGCCGAATTTTATTTGTTCGTTTTCAAAATTAGTCACATCGGGGGCAATAGTTTTAGGAGTATTGAAATCAAATGGAGTTTCTGTTACTGCTATCATTTCTCCAGTGGTCATGAATGTGCTGTCAACGGGAGTGATGCTGTCTGCATTTACATAAAGAATATGGTCGGTGGCTGGATTGGCAGGGTTTCCACTCAAGTTGAAATAAGAGTGGTTAGTCATATTGATAACAGTCTTTTTGTCAGTTGTCGCTTTGTAGTTTATGTCGATGGCATTGTCTCTTGTCAGTGCATAAGTAACAGTAGCGGTTACATTTCCCGGAAAATTGGCATCTCCATCTGGTGACTTCATAGTTAGTGTCATAGTACTGTCGTTTAATTGGTTTGCTTCATAAACTTGGTATTGCCATCCTTTAGGACCTCCATGCAGGCAGTGGCCAAAATTATTTTGGGGCAGTTGAATGGTTTCTCCATCTATTACGATGACTCCTTTATTAATACGGTTGGCATAGCGTCCGATAGAAGCACCGAAGTCGCTGGGGATATTTTGGTAGTCAGCAATGCTGTCAAAACCCAGCACTACGTCTTTTAGATTTCCGTTTTTGTCAGGGACCATGATAGATACAATACGTCCGCCAAAATTGGTTACGCATACTTCCATTCCGGCTGCATTTTTTAGCGTATACAGTTTAACAGGTTTTACGCCATCCACTATTGTTTCATAATTAGTGGGGGCTAATCCGGACTTTGTAAGTGCTTCTTGAGATTGTTTGGGAGCGCAAGCACTTAACAATGTCAGTGCGATACCGGTTCCCAGAAAGGTTTTTTTCATGCTTTTCATGATATAAAAGTACTAATTAGTAATAGAGTATATGATTTTGGGTGTAAAAGTAACACTATTACTAATACATTGGATATGAAAAGAGTATGTTGTGCAACATAAAAGTGTATTTCCTACACTTTTATAGCATAAAGAAGAAAAAAACCGCTTTGGATTCAAAGCGGTTTTTTCATATGTTAGCGAATTTGAGATATTTTTTATACCAGCTTGCGAGAACCGTCACTGATGACTACATCGTAAACTTTTGGACTTCTTCCGAATTTTTCTTTGAATCTTTCTTTGGCAGTGGTGATGAATGTTTCGTATAGTTCATTTTTAACTAGGTTGATTGTACATCCACCGAAACCTCCACCCATTACACGTGAACCGGTAACACCGCAGTCGAAAGCAACATCATTCAAGAAATCAAGTTCCTCACAGCTTACTTCATACAATTTACTCATGCCATAGTGAGTTTCATACATCTTCTGTCCTACGGTTTCGTAATCACCTCTTTCCAAAGCGTCGCAAACATCGAGTACACGTTGGATTTCTTCAATGACGTATTCTGCACGCATATAGTCTTCTTCACTGATCTCGGCTTTTGCTTCCTGCAACATTTCCATTGTACAATCACGTAAAAATTCTACATGAGGATGTTTTTTCTGAATGGCAGATACGGCAGCTTCACAACTTTGACGACGCTTATTGTATGCAGAAGAAGCCAATTCGTGTTTGACTACTGAGTCAACTAATACTAAACGGTAACCTTCCGGTTTGAAAGGGAAATATTGATATTCTAATGAACGACAATCCAAACGGATCAAACTACCTTCTTTTCCAAATACAGATGCAAATTGATCCATAATACCGCAATTTACACCACAATAATTATGTTCTGTTGCCTGACCTACCTTGGCTAATTCAAATTTATCTATTTTGTTGTCGCCGAAAAGTTCGTTGATAGCGAAAGCGTATGTACTTTCCAATGCAGCAGATGAAGACATACCTGCACCCAAAGGTACGTCACCCGCAAAAGCAGTGTCAAAACCTTTCACATCTACACCACGTTTGATCATTTCACGGCAAACGCCGAAAATATATCTTGCCCAACTGGCTTTAGGAGCATCTTCTTCGTTCAAACCGAACTCTACATAGTCTTTTAAATCAATAGAATAAGCACGTACCTTATTGGTACCATTAGGTTTGATTTCAGCAATCATACCTTTATCTACTGCTCCGGGAAATACAAACCCACCGTTATAGTCGGTATGTTCTCCAATAAGGTTAATACGTCCGGGTGATGCATATACTGAACCTGTTGTACCATCAAAATGTTTGATGAAGCGACTTCTTACGTATTCTATATCCATGATATTAATAGTTTAAAGTTAATACTATATGTTTTTATAATTATTCTACAGGAATGTCTTTGTTTACGTTCTTGCATCCTATCAAACCATAGAACAACAGATAAGCAAGCAAAGCGATAATTAACCAATAGCTGGCCATATATCCCACAGCGTCAGAAATGAATTGCTGCAATAATGGGAAAATACCGCCACCGACAACCATCATCATAAAAATACCTGAAGCTTGTGCGGTATATTTGCCTAAACCCTCTACAGCGAGGTTGAAGATACCTCCCCACATAATGGACGTACATAAACCACAAAGTACCAAAAATAGGGCACTGACAGGTACAGAGGCCATTTCGAATCCATTTTCTACACTATATCCCGGCATAGAGACAGTGATTTCTTTTGGAGTGAAGATTGCGATTAATATAAAACAGATAGCTGTTGCGGAAACAACAATCAATTGTGTGCGTGTAGCTACTTTACCGCTGATGACACTACTTGCAGAACGTCCCACTAACATGAGCAACCAATAGATGGCAGCAATAGCACCACCGATAGCGGCACCGTTGGCAAGCAGGCCCGCACCTTTTTCCGTTGGGTCGGCAAGGTAGAAATTTAATGTGCCTGGAATACCGATTTCAATGCCTACATATACAAAGATACCGATTACACCTAATACAGTATGGCGAAAATTCCAAGGACTATGAGAGAATTTCTCTTTTTCATGACCTGCTTTTCTTAGATGGGGCTCTGGAATAGCGATGAATGAAAGAGCGATAAACGCTGATACGAATACACCCATTGCGATGAAAAGCAGAGGAGCTACATCTGACATAGCTGTTTGAGGGGTGACAGAACCAATCAAGGCACCTACGAAAAGCGGAGTCAAAGTACCCGACAATGAGTTTAGAGCACCACCGGCTTGGATTAATTGGTTACCTTTGTTACCACCACCACCTAAAAGATTTAGCATCGGGTTAACTACTGTGTTCAGCATACATACACAAAAACCACAGACGAAGGCACCAAGCAGGTAGATAATAAAATTCATTTTAATGGCATATTCTCCTAAATTGAATACGTCTATATCTGCACCGAACAAACTGGAAATATATTGGATAAACAAACCGATGAAACCTACTGCCATGGCAATGAGGGCTGTTTTTTTATATCCGATTTTTACAAGCATATTACCTGAAGGAATCCCCATAAACAGATATGCAAGGAAATTCATCATATTTCCCATCATACCCAAGGTATTGGCACCTGCATATTGGTTTTTCCATATTGTGCCGAAAGGCGCAGCAAGATTAGTAACGAAGGAAATCATCGCGAAAAGGAAGAACATTGTAATGATAGCGATGATATTACCGTTCTGTTTTTGTTGATTCATGGTCTTGAAAAAATTATAAGTTTATAAATTAGGTTATTTCATAAAATTATTTTTCTACACCGAATTTGTAGATGGTTACTTGACTGTAAGTTTCCCCCGGATGTAGAACACAAGAAGGGAAATGGCCTTTATTGGGTGTATCAGGAAAATGTTGTGCTTCAAAACAGATGGCACTTCTTGCTGGGAAAGTTGCTCCATGAGCACCTTCGAAACCATTATGCCAGTTTGAAGTATAAACTTGTACGCCGGGCTCTGTAGTGTATACTTCCATGCTACGACCGCTTTCGGGCTCCACACATTTTGCTGCAAAACTCAGTGTGCCTGCTTCACGTTTGTTTAATACATAGCAGTGGTCATAGCCGGCACCGAATTTTAGCTGTTCGAATGGGTCATTGATTCTACTGTCTACTCTTTGAGGAGTACGAAAATCCATAGGAGTACCTTCTACTTTGGCAATTTCGCCTGTAGGGATTGATACATTATCTATCGGAGTATAAAAATCAGCATTAATGGTTACGATGTTGTTATCAACGGTTGCCGTAGGATTGGCAATGCCTGATAGGCTGAAAAAACCATGGTGAGTGAGGTTTACCAATGTTGTTTTGTCTGTTGTAGCGTGGTAAGTAATGATGAATTCATTTTGATTACTTAAAGTGTACGTTACGTGAATATCCAAATTTCCCGGAAATCCTTCTTCGCCATCAGCAGATAAATAATGCAATTTCAAACTTTGTGGAGTTTCCTGTTCTGCATCCCAAATGCGGGTATGAAATCCGGTAGGACCGCCATGCAGCGAGTTGGGACCATTGTTGATAGTCAGTGAATATTCTTTCCCTTCTAAAATGAATTTGCCTCCTGCTATACGGTTTCCGTAACGACCGATAAGAGTACTGAGGAAAGGTTCGTGGCTATTGATTACATGGGTTATACTATCATGTCCTTGAATGACATTGGCATATTTACCGTTTTTGTCCGGAACCATAATAGCTAATACTGCTCCACCATAGTTGGTAACAGCTATTTCAGCTCCGTTTTCATTTTTCAGAATGAAGAGGTCTGTTTGTTTCCCGTTCACTGTTGTCTGAAAATCGGCCCGTTTCAGGCCACATAAATTCTCATCGGAAGTAGATGTGTTTATCATGTTATTGAAAATCTTTTTATTGTATGTATAAAACTAATGCAAATAAAAAGATTTTCTTCGGTATTCCCAAACTTTTTCTATAAAAGTGAACGGACTAAACGTGAAATTTTAATAAATCCGCAACGATAAAGCTGCTTCCTCCAACAAAAATAAAGTCATTTTTGTTAGCTTTTTCTTTAGCGGCTGCTACAGCGGTTTCTACATCAGGATAAGCATCTCCGTGCAGCCTGGATTGCATCGCTAAGCTTTGTAATTCTTTTTCGGATAAAGCGCGTTTTACACTGGCTTTGGTAAAATAATATGTGGCATTTTTAGGAAGCATGGACAATACTCCACTGATATCCTTGTCGTTTACCATACCTATTACAATGTGTAATCGTTCATATTTCTGATGTTTTAATTGTTCTATGATATACGAAATTCCTCCTACATTATGTCCTGTATCACATATTAAAGTCGGTTCACTTTCTAATTTTTGCCATCTTCCCATCAGGCCGGTGAGTTCACATACTTGTGAGAACCCTTTACGTATATTACTTTCGGTAAGCTGATAACCTGCTTGTTTTAATAGGCGGATGGCAGATAAAAGCGTATTGGTGTTTTTAAGTTGGCAAAGTCCTTCCAGCTCGCCTTCCAGATTGAGGTAGTCGGTTGTTTGATATATTCGTTTACCTTTTTCATTTATACTGGAGGAGTGTAATAACTGTTCTTCTTCTGCAAAGTAGATAGGAGCGTTTACTTCTTTAGCACGAGTTGTAAATATAGGTTTGGTTTCAGGTGTGGTTTCACCAATAACTACCGGAGTCTTTTCTTTGATGATTCCGGCCTTCTCTGTGGCTATTTTGGCTAATGTATTACCTAAAAATTGTATATGGTCGAAACTGATATTAGTTATGACACATAGATCCGGACGGATGATATTTGTACAATCTATTCGTCCTCCCAGGCCGACTTCTATAATGGCTACATCTATTTGGCTCTGGGCAAAATAGTGGAAAGCCATTGCGGTAGTCAGTTCAAAGAAAGAAGGATGCAGAGGTTCAAAAAAGACACGGTGTTTTTCTACAAAGTCTATGACATATTCTTTGGATACAGGAATTCCGTTGACACGTATTCGTTCACGAAAATCTATCAGATGTGGAGAAGTGTAAAGTCCTGTCTTGTATCCGGCTGATTGTAAAATGGCGGCTAAAGTATGTGAACAAGAGCCTTTTCCATTGGTTCCGGCTATATGAATGGTTCGGAATTGGCGATGAGGATGGTTGAAATACTCGTCTAAAAGATAAGTATTCTCTAATCCTGCTTTGTATGCATCTTTTCCTATATGTTGGAATAATGGGGCACTATTATATAAATAATCCAATGTTTCTTCGTAATTCATGGCAAATGTTTTTATTTACCGCAAAGTGTCACAAAAGAATGCCAGGCAGATATAAAACCTAGTATTCTTTCTGTGACACTTTGTAGTATAAAAATTAATCGAAGAAGTTTTTGAACTTCTTGAATATTTTTTCTTTAATGCTTGTATTCGGTTTGAAGTTATCCGATTCTTGCATTTTCTCTAGTGCTTGTTTTTCATCTTTATTCAATGTTTCTGGAATATATACGCTTACATTGACTAATAAATCACCTGTACCGTTACTGTAACCATAACTATTGACGTTGGGCAATCCTTTACCTCTTAGGCGTAAGACCTTACCTGGTTGGGTGCCTGGTTCAATTTTTACTTTTACTTTGTTATCAATAGTTGGTATTTCTACAGTGCCTCCTAAAGCAGCAGTCGGAACGCTTAGTAACAGATTGTAAATCAAATCATTTTCATCGCGTATTAGGTCTGGATGGGATTCTTCTTCTATGACAACAAGTAAATCACCGGGAACACCGTTATGTTTGCCCGCATTTCCTTTTCCATTGACAGAAAGTTGCATTCCTTCAGCCACACCGGCAGGAATTTTCACTTCCACGACTTCTTCTCCGTATACAATACCTTCTCCTGCACAAGCTTTACATTTGTTCTTAATGATTTTCCCTTCTCCGTTACATTGTGGACATACGCTTTGTGATTGTACCATTCCAAAAATGCTTTGTTGGGTGCGGGTGATACTTCCTGTTCCATGACAAGTGGGACACGTTTCCGTTCCTCCTTCTCCTTCGGCTCCTGAACCATGGCAATGGTCACATGTTACGTACTTTTTCAGTTTGAATTTCTTTTCTACTCCGGTAGAAATCTCTTTCAGATTCAGTTTTACTTTTACGCGCAAATCCGAACCACGGAAACGCGGGCGTTGTGAACTTCCACCGCCGAATCCGCCTCCGAAACCACTGAATCCGCCTCCGAAGCCA
>ENA-OPNR01001238-OPNR01001238.1-human-gut-metagenome-genome-assembly--contig:-NODE-1238-length-10326-cov-2.095512_pt1 | contig 10326 bp, 9 predicted proteins | sample MGYA00241543_ERZ501783 | MGnify/ENA primary metagenome ERZ501783 (study PRJEB25962, sample SAMEA2042557) | human gut metagenome | biome: human gut; feature: human-associated habitat; material: faeces... | reverse complement strand
TATTCAACTCAATATCATTCTGAAGATTGCGGCTTTCATATTTCTTGCTCCTTTGATAGGAATGATTGTTGCCTTCGGATTCACATTGTTGGTTCTTTATGCTTGCCGGCGTGCACATCCCCATACAGCTGAAGTCTGGTTTAAGAAATTGCAACTTGTTTCTTCGGCTATGTTCAGTATAGGGCATGGTTTGAATGACTCGCAAAAGGTAATGGGTATTATAGCGGCGGCCATGATAGCAGCCCATTCGGAAGGCTTGGGAATGGGAATAAACAGTATTGAGGATTTACCGGATTGGGTGGCATTTTCGTGTTTTACAGCCATTTCTCTTGGTACAATGTCCGGTGGGTGGAAGATTGTGAAAACGATGGGTACCAGGATTACCAAAGTAACCCCTTTGGAAGGTGTTGTTGCGGAAACGGCCGGTGCTTTTACTTTATATCTTACGGAGTTCTTGAAAATTCCGGTGAGTACTACACATACAATTACCGGAGCTATTATTGGAGTCGGTGCTACTAAAAGACTCTCCGCTGTACGTTGGGGAGTAACAAGAAGTCTGATGACTGCTTGGGTACTGACTATTCCGGTGAGTGGGCTCTTGGCAGCCGGAGTTTATTGGGTTATTACCCTTCTTTCCTAAATCAAAAACAAGTAGCAATTAGTTAATAATGAGGTTATGAATTGGAATTCACATCAATTTGAAATGATAAGAGGCTACAAATCAGTTCATCTGGTATTCTAATGCTTTTTTTGAATGATTTTGTTATTATTGGAAAGTGTGAAATAAATATTAATTTCTTGATAAAAATGTATTCATATTAAAGATAATTACTACGTTTGCACCCGTTATGATGAAGTATATCTTTTGCATATTGTTTGGTTCACTTTTAATGTTAGGATTTCACTATACTCCTGATGAAAAAGTGCAAGAGGCTCAACCCAATGCCGGGGTTGTTGCCATGGATGTGCAATCCGATACCAGATTGGCACAGAAGATTTCTGTGACTGTTGCCGGACAATCATATGGAGGAAGTCACGCTTTCGATAGCGAAGCATCCGATTATACAATTAGTGACGGGTTGTTAGGTGGTTTGTTTTCTTTCAGAAATACCACAACACCTTCTAAAGTCTTGAGATTTTGTTCTGCTACAATCGTGCAGATGCTTTGTCTTTCAGATACTCAACTTCCGGAAAATAAATGGAGAGGACTTTCTCCGGATACCAATTATATTAAATATTCTAACGGATACTATGTCTATACATTAGGACATATTCTTATTTAATTCACATTTCTTTTCTAACTTGTTGATAGGGTGAGGAGCAACAGCTTCTTTTCTGCAGGCTCTATCTATTGCTTCATTTATCTTTATTATTTCTTATTTAATTTCATGCTGACATGGAAAACAAAAAATGTATTTCCTATGGCTTGGAGCATGAGGCGGGTGTCATCATATCGCGCTGCTATCAGTGCGGTAAATGTACGGCAGGGTGTGTCTTAGCGGAAGAAATGGATTTTCCTCCCAGTTTCTTGGTACGTTTGCTTCAGACAAGAACCCCTGAAAATGACAATCGTGTGCTTGGTTCCAATGCTATCTGGATTTGTTTGAATTGTGAGAATTGTATTGCACGGTGTCCTAAAGAAATTGATATTCCTAAAATCATGGATTATCTACGGGAGCAGTCCCGCCACCGGAACTGTATAAATAAACAATCCCGGCCTGTGGTTGCTTTCCACAGTGCTTTCCTACAATCAGTGAGATATACCGGAAGGTTGTATGAGATAGGTTTAGTTGCCGGATTTAAGATGCGTACCTTTCACATGCTACAGGATGTAAACCTGGTTCCCGGTATGTTGAAGAAAGGAAAATTGAACCTTTTGCCGGAATGTATCGAGAGCAGGCAAAAGATAAAGAAGATATTTTCCCAAACTATTGACAAAAAAGAAAAGTAGAAAAGTATGAGAATAGGTTTCTATCCGGAATGTTCGCTGAATGGTACTTCCCGTGAATACAATGAGTCGGTTAAGGCAATAGGAAAGGCTTTGGGGATTGATTGGGTAGAGTTGAAAGATTGGAATTGTTGCGGTGCTACTGCGGCACATTCCATGAATAAAGAATTGTCTTTAGCACTGCCTACTCGTATATTGGCATTGGCCGAGAAACAAGGCTTTCAGGAAATAGTGGTTCCTTGTGCTTCCTGCTATAATCGTCTGAGTGTGGTGCAATATGAATTGGAAAATAATGAAAAGTTGAAGGATGATGTGCTGACGGTGGTAGGTTTGCCTTATCTGGGAACAGTAAAAGTCTTGAATGTCCTTCAATTTATAGAAAAATATATATTGGATATATTGCCGGAGAAGATTGTACGGTCATTTGCTCATCAGGTGGCTTGTTATTATGGCTGTTTATTACTTCGTCCGCATAAAGTTTTAAAGTTTGATCGTTTGGAGGATCCGCAAAGTATGGATAAGATTATGTCAATATTGGGGGCTAATCCTATAGACTGGGCATTTAAGACTGAATGTTGCGGGGCGGGCTTGTCCGTATCGCGCACAGATTTGGTTGGGCGTCTTTCTGGAAATATCTTGAAAGATGCCAGCGACAGAGGAGCGGAAGCTGTCATTGTGGCTTGTCCGATGTGTCATTCCAATTTGGATATGCGTCGTTCTACTATCAACAGGCATTTGATGGAACCGATAACAATACCTGTGCTATATGTAACTCAAGTGTTAGGATTGGCTATCGGACTTTCAGCTAAAGACTTAGGGTTGAAGCGTCATTTTGTGGGTGTAAACTTAAAGGAGGCTGAGTTATGTCAAGAATAGGTGTCTTTATATGCCATTGCGGAGAAAATATCGGTGCTACTGTTGATTGTATAAAAGTTGCTGAGTTGGCTGCGAATATGGAAGGCGTGGCATACGCTGTTGATTATAAATATATGTGTTCGGATCCGGGGCAGACACTCATAAAGAATGCAATTAAAGAATATGATTTGGATGGTGTGGTGGTAGGTGCATGTTCTCCCCGTATGCATGAACCGACTTTTCGTCGGGCATGTGCCGAAGCAGGCTTAAATCCTTATTTGTGTGAAATTGCCAATATTCGTGAACATTGTTCTTGGGTGCATGATAAAGGAGAAGCAACTACACGTAAGGCTGTTGACATTGTGAGAAGTTTGGTTGAGAAGGTAAAGCGGAATCGTCCACTGAATCCGATACAGGTTCCTATTACTAAAAAAGCTTTGGTGATAGGTGGCGGAATAGCTGGTATCCAAGCAAGTCTGGATATTGCCAATTGTGGATATCAGGTGATTTTGATAGAGAAAGATCCTTCTATAGGCGGGCATATGTCACAGTTGTCAGAAACATTCCCGACTTTAGACTGCTCTCAATGTATCTTGACTCCACGTATGGTTGAGGTGGCTCAGCATCCTAATATTACGCTTTATACCTATGCAGAATTGGAAAGTCTGGAAGGATTTATAGGTAATTTCAAAGCAAGTATTCGCTTAAAGGCAAAGAGTATTGACGAAAAGCTATGTACCGGTTGTGGACTTTGCACAACGAAATGTCCCACAAAGAAGATTCCGAGCGAATTTAATGCAGGTTTGGGAATGCGGACTGCAATTTATGTTCCGTTTCCTCAGGCTGTTCCTAATAAGCCGGTAATCGATAGAGTACATTGCACTCATTTTCGGACAGGAAGATGCGGTGTTTGTGAAAAGGTGTGTCCAACCGGAGCTATTCGTTTTGATCAAGAGGACCGTATTATATCAGAAAATGTCGGAGCTATTGTGGTTACTACCGGATTTAATGTACTGAATACAGACTTTTTCCCGGAATATGGCTATGGAAAATATAAAGATATTATTACCGGGATTCAGTTTGAACGGTTGGCTTCTGCGTCCGGACCTACTTTAGGAGAAATCCGTCGTCCTTCAGATGGTAAAATCCCTCAAAAAATTGTGTTTGTTGCATGTGCCGGTTCACGCGATCCGGCAAAAGGTATTCCTTACTGTTCCAAAATATGCTGTATGTATACTGCCAAACATGCTATGCTTTATCAGCATAAAGTACACAATGGTGAATCTTATGTCTTTTATATGGATATTCGTGCAGGTGGTAAGAATTATGAAGAATTTGTGCGTAGAGCGATTGAAGAAGATGGGGTGAACTATATACGGGGACGTGTTGCACGGATTTATGAAAAAAATGGCAAGTTGATTGTAAAGGGAGTAGATACTTTGCTCGGTGCTTCTCCTGTTGAGATAGAAGCGGATATGGTGGTACTGGCTACAGCAGGAGTAGCAAATAAAGGTGCAGAAGACTTGGCTCAGAAGATGCATATTTCCTATGATCCATATCAGTTTTTTGCAGAAGCGCATCCTAAGTTGAAGCCGGTAGAAACGAACACTGCCGGTATCTTTCTGGCGGGGGCCTGTCAGGCTCCAAAAGATATTCCCGAGACAGTGGTGGGGATGGCATCCGGTGCAGCTGTGAAAGTAGCAAGCTTATTTTCACAAGCCAACTTGGTGCGTGAGCCTATGATTGCTGTTGTCAACCGGACTGCACCTCCCTTGTTCAGTACTTGTGTAGGGTGTTTTATGTGCCAGACCGCTTGTCCTTATCAGGCTATTGAGCGTGAAGAGATAAAAGATCGGACAGGCAAAGTTTTGAAAACAGTAGCTAAAGTTAATCCGGGGCTTTGCCAGGGTTGCGGAACATGTGTTGCTTTTTGCCGCTCTAAATCAATTGACATACAGGGATATTCCAATGAGCAGGTATATGCTGAAGTAATGGCTCTGTTGAACAATTAAAAGGAAGTTAGATATGAATGAGAATAAATCTGAATTTGAACCGAAGATTGTTGCTTTCGTCTGTAACTGGTGTACCTATGCCGGGGCCGATCTAACCGGAACAAGTCGTTTGAAATATGCCACCAATGTGGAAATTGTACGTTTTCCATGTACGGGTAGGATTGATTTTATGTTATTGCTGAAAGCCTTTGCTGGTGGAGCCGATGGTATTATAGTATCTGGTTGCCATCCGAATGATTGCCACTATACATCCGGAAACTTTCATGCCCGCCGGCGTTGGATTGTCTTTCGCGGACTACTTGATTTCCTGGGCATTGATGTTCGGAGAATCTGTTATTCTTGGGTATCGGCAGCCGAAGGAGCCAAATGGGCAGAGTTAGTCAATCAGACAGTTGCCGCTATTCGAGAGTTAGGACCTTACGAAGAATACAAGAAGGTAGCTGCATATTTAGAACAGGAGGTGGCTTATGAATAAATTGGCCGAAAAAGTAAAGTCACTTTTCACTGAGGATCTCGTGAAATTGGTTATTGGCTTTGAGAAGGGGAGTCACGGAGTACGTCCATTTTTTTGTAGAAATATAGAGGAGGCAGATAAACTGGTTTGGGATGACTTTTGTACAAATAATATTGCAGTTTATTTGACTAAAACAGAATTATTCGGTACAGATAAAACAGCCTTGTTTGCTAATCTCCCTGCACTGCGTACTATTCTGCAACTAGCGTCAGAAAATCAATTGAAGCAGGAGCAATGGATTATTCTCACATTGAATGCTCAGGAAGAAGTTATTCAGTTCGACAACTTTGAAGATATTTATGCTTATATGGCTGACTATCCGATGCTGGCGAGTGAAGAAGACCGTCAACTGATAGAGAAGATACAAAACATGACTCGTGAAGACAGGTGGCAATATTGGATTCATGAAATGTCAAAATGCATTAAGTGTTATGCCTGTCGTGCAGCTTGCCCATTGTGTTATTGCAATCGATGCATTGTTGAAGTGAACTGTCCTCAGTGGATACAGGCATGGTCGGCTCCGCTGACTAATATGGAGTGGCAGGTAAACCGGGTCATGCATATGGCTGGGCGTTGTGTAGAATGTGGAGCGTGTGCAAAAGCTTGTCCTGTAGGTATTCCTCTTCATTTGCTGACACAGAATATGATGGAAACTATCCGGCATGAGTTTGGAAAACAACCGGGTAATCTGGGGAATAAGGGAAATGTACTTGCCACTTTTAGAGTGGAAGATAAAGAAGACTTCATACATTAATGGAAACAATGACTAATTTACATATCAGCCAGCATGCTTTGGAGCAATGGCTTTATCAGATGGTAAACAGTAAGATAGAAGTGTTTGCCCCTGTACATGATGGAGAAAAAACAGATTTCCGGTTATTGGCTTTCGGTGATAAAGTTGCTGATGATTATGTACAGACTACCCAATCCGCGAAGCGTTTTGCCTTTCCAAAGGCAGAAAAGTTATTCTCATACAGAAAAGAAGGGAAAGACGTAACCTTACAGGAAAGGGATCTGAATGATTTTCCGGAAATTGTGCTTTGGAAGGTGCGTCCTTGTGATGCGGCTGGTTTTGCTCCACTTACCGGTATTTTTAACTGGGATTATAAAGACGATATATATAATGCGCGGAGGGATAAAATAACTTTAGTTAGTTTCAGTTGTACCCGATGTGATGAATATTGTTTTTGTACTTCTGTCCATGGTGGTCCGGGAAACACGGAAGGCAGCGATATACAAGTAACAGAATTACCGGATCGGAGTGCTTTGGTGGAGATATTGACTCCGAAAGGTAAATCGTTGATAGAACGTTTTGTACAGGAAACTACACCAGCGGACGGAATAGATAAAGAGACATATTTGGCTTCTGTTCCGGTTCGTTTCAAGTTAGAACAGCTCCGTGAAAAACTGGAAGGAGCTTTTGATAGCCCTATTTGGAAACAACAATCCGAGCGTTGTTTGGGGTGTGGCGCTTGCGCATTTGTTTGTCCCACTTGTGCTTGTTTTGATATTCAGGAAGATGCTCGGGGAAGTTCCGGCAGTCGGATTCGTTGCTGGGATTCCTGTGGCTTTTCTTTATTTACTCAACATACGTCCGGACATAATCCCCGGCCTACTCAAAGTACCCGCTGGAGACAGCGTATTCTACATAAGTTTTCATACATGCCGGATCGTATTGATGAAACGGGATGCACCGGATGCGGACGTTGTTCCCGTGCCTGTCCGGTCGATATGAATATCGTTGAACATTTAATGTCAATAGAAAATCATGGATAAACAGAAAGATTCCCTTTATCTTCCATATCGGATGATAATTGAAAAAATAACAGATGAAGCTCCCGGAGTCCGGACATTCCGCCTGAAATTCAAGGAAGAACGGGAAGGTGAGGATTTTCATTTCAAGGCCGGACAGTTTGGTGAATATTCTGCATTCGGTGAGGGGGAGTCTACTTTTTGTATAGCCTCTTCTCCTACGCGCAAAGGATATATAGAATGTACTTTCCGACAAGCCGGAAGAGTGACAACAGGCTTATCCAGATTGGAAACGGGCGCCACAATCGGTTTTCGCGGACCATTCGGCAATACGTTTCCTTTGGATGAATGGAAAGGAAAGAATCTTTTGTTCATAGCCGGCGGAATAGCACTTCCACCTATGCGATGCGTAATCTGGAATGCCTTGGATTTGCGTGAAAATTTCAATGATGTCACGATTATCTATGGAGCGAAGTCTGTGGCTGATCTGGTTTATAAAGAAGAATTGAGGGAGTGGGATAATCGTCCGGATGTCCGTTTGGTTACTACGGTTGATCCGGGTGGAGAAACACCGGATTGGAAAGGGCAGGTGGGCTTTGTTCCTTCTGTGCTGGAGGCTGTTGCTCCCGACAGTGATAACACTGTTGCCATTGTTTGTGGCCCTCCGGTAATGATTAAGTTTACTTTTCCTGTATTGGAAAAGTTAGGTTTTAAGGACGAAGACATTTACACAACTTTAGAGAACCGGATGAAATGCGGTGTTGGAAAGTGTGGTAGATGTAATGTCGGGAAGTTGTATGTCTGTAAAGACGGGCCTGTGTTTACAAAAGCGCAGTTGAACAACATGCCCTCTGAATATTGAATCCATAATTATAATATATGCTTTCCGTTGTGAAACGGGAAAAGCTGTATAGAAGTAAAATACATACCGAAGTGATTTCAGGCAAACTGTATTTACTTATTGCTTCTATATGGGATGAGGAAAGCCCAATGGGAATAGTTTTCATGTGTGTGTCTAATAATGGTTTCTCCATTGGGCTCTTTTCCTCTTTATCAAGATAAAACGGTATAAACTGAAAACATTTAACTTAACTATCTGTTTCTAATTATATATGCCTCATTTCTTGAGGTTTCATTTTATGTAACATTCTATTTTTAATCATAATAAACAGTTTATACCATGAAGTTTTTTATTGACACTGCAAATTTAGATCAAATCCGGGAAGCCTATGATATGGGCGTTCTTGACGGAGTGACAACTAATCCTTCGCTCATGGCGAAAGAAGGTATCAAAGGAGTAGATAACCAGCGGAAACATTATGTAGAAATCTGCAACATCGTGCAAGGCGATGTCAGTGCCGAAGTAATTGCTACGGATTATGAAGGTATGATTAAGGAAGGTGAAGAACTTGCCGCACTCAATCCGCATATCGTAGTAAAAGTTCCCTGTATTGCCGACGGTATCAAGGCTGTCAAATATTTCACTTCCAAAGGGATTCGTACCAATTGCACATTAGTATTTTCCGTAGGACAAGCATTGCTGGCTGCCAAGGCAGGAGCTACTTATGTTTCTCCGTTTGTAGGGCGTCTGGATGACATCTGTGAAGACGGTATTGCACTGGTAGGCAAGATTGTAGAAATGTATCGATATTACGGTTATACTACACAGGTACTTGCAGCTTCCATTCGTCATACAGCGCACATCATGCAATGTATTGAAGTAGGGGCTGATGTAGCAACCTGTCCGTTGTCTGCCATCAAAGGTCTACTTAATCATCCGTTGACGGATTCCGGGTTGAAAAAGTTCCTTGAAGACTATAAACGTGTAAACGGATAATAAAAAATACTCTATAAGCCTATCTTTCACGGTTTTCTTGGACAATATTGGCGTAAAATAGAATAAAAAAACTATTTTTGCGCTCAATATAAATATAAAAAGAGAAAAAGCTGATGAAAGAAAGGCTTATTGGATTGATAAAGACGTACATTCTCTTCGTCTGTATCTTTATACTACAGAAACCGTTATTTATACTCTACTACAGTTCTTTGTATGCAGGAACTTCCTGGACAGACCCTTTCAAGATTATCTGGAATGGTTTACCGCTCGACCTCTCGCTTGCCGGATATTTAACGGCTATTCCCGGACTATTCTTCATAGCGTCCGCCTGGACACTTTCCAAGGCACTCCGCCGTATCTGGAACGGCTATTACTTCTTCATCGCTATTTTGCTCGCTGTCATTTTCATTGTTGATATAGGTTTATATGAGTATTGGGGCTTCCGCCTGGATGCTACACCGCTCTTTTATTTTTTCTCTTCTCCCAAAGATGCGCTGGCAAGTATCAGTATATGGCAGGTGCTGGGAGGGATAGTAGCTATGATCCTGTATGCATCATTGCTTTACGTTCTTTTTCTTTGGATACAGAAAGGCATCTGGAAAAGGATGAAACTGCCTTATCGCCGATTGTCGGTGTCAGGTGTAATGCTGTTACTGACCGGTTTGCTTTTTATTCCTATTCGTGGTGGTTTTACTGTTTCTACAATGAACACCGGCAAAGTTTATTTCAGTTCCAACCAACGCTTGAACCATGCAGCTATCAATCCGGCATTCAGCCTGATGGAATCTCTATCCAAGCAAAAAGATTTCGGCAAGCAATATCGTTTTATGGAAGCGGCACAGGCGGATGAGCTGATAAAGAATCTGGTAGATCCGTCAGTGCTGGACAGTACTGCAATGGTTCCCGATACTTTACGTACGACTTTATTCAAGACAGAACGCCCCAATGTTATCTTTGTTATATTGGAGAGCTTCTCATCCAGATTGATGACAACTTTGGGCGGTGAGCCGGATGTTGCCGTACAGATGGACAGTCTGGCAAAGGAGGGAGTACTCTTTACAAACTTTTATGCCAACAGTTTCCGCACAGACCGTGGACTGGTGGCTATTCTGAGTGGCTATCCCGCACAGCCTACCACGAGTATCATGAAGTATCCCCGTAAGACACAGAATCTTCCTGCCATTGCAGGTAGTCTGCGTGATGCCGGATACCGTACTAAATATTATTATGGAGGTGATGCCGACTTTACGAATATGCGTTCCTATCTGATGTCTTCCGGTTTCGAGAATATTATTTCCGATCAGGACTTTCCCGTATCAGAGCGCTTGAGTAAATGGGGAGCGCATGACCATCTTGTTTTCAACCGTCTGCTGGAAGATATGAAAGCTGAGGCGGCAGACACAGCTTC
>ENA-OPNR01001236-OPNR01001236.1-human-gut-metagenome-genome-assembly--contig:-NODE-1236-length-10333-cov-4.450671_pt1 | contig 10333 bp, 7 predicted proteins | sample MGYA00241543_ERZ501783 | MGnify/ENA primary metagenome ERZ501783 (study PRJEB25962, sample SAMEA2042557) | human gut metagenome | biome: human gut; feature: human-associated habitat; material: faeces... | reverse complement strand
TCTCGTCGATAACCTCAAGAAGTATAAAAGAGGATTGCTTAACAAGCTTTTTTCAAATATCAATAGCAATATATATCCGACAGTCTATTTATCCGAAGTTGCTGATTTTTTACAGGGGCTTACATATAGTCCAAGTGATGTTTCAGTTGCGGGGTATCTTGTTTTAAGGTCATCCAACATTCAAAATGGAGTGCTGTCTTTTGATGACTGCGTCTATGTAGACAAGAAAGTGGATGAGAGCTTACAAGTAAAATGTGATGATGTCATTATGTGTGTACGAAATGGCAGCAAAAATCTTGTTGGAAAAACTGCGCTAATTCCCCCAAATATGCCTATGACAACATGGGGCGCATTTATGATGATAATTCGTAGCAAGCTAAATGATACTTATATCTTTCATTACTTAAATAGCCAAATGTTTTTTTCTCAAGTTTTTAAGGACATGGGTACAGCAACGATCAATCAGATAACCAAAGGAATCCTTAATGAATGCAAGTTGCCTCTTCCTCCCGAAACGGCAAGAAAACAAATTTCAAAAATGCTTTCTTCATTTGATGTAAAAATCCAAAATGCGGAGATATGCTTGACTACATTGGTGGAACTAAAAAAGGCTCTTTTGCAACAACTCTTTATATAAAGAGCTGCTGCAATAATGCCACTCGAATAGATTTTAGGGATTCATACTGAGAAAGTTCAGTTTGAAATCGACTTTCCAAGCAGTCAAGGAGCTTAGCTATTTTTAGCTGTGCCTCTTTTGAGGGAATAATAACCGGTATTCCCCTCAAGAGACCATCCGTCATTGAAACTCTATCATGCCGAACACCTTGCGATCCGTTATCGTAAATATACCGATACCAAGCATCGCTCTTAAAATACCATGCAAGATAGGATGGCTCTATATCTGCTTGCAACACCAGACAGGTATATAGTGGAGAAATGATGCCTCTTTCTTCTCGCTCATATCGGTTGAAAGGACCGTAAGGAGCTGTGTTAGATTTTCTCGGATTATAAACAAAGTCACCATGCTCAATAACATAATAATTTGATGTGTTTCCATCAACTGCTATGTCTTTGTCAAAAAAGTCCCGTTGAGGGATTAAACCATACTCTGCGGAGTTTGTAATGACATTTTTTATTTCTTCATTGCTGTTTCTACGAGAAATCTTTTTGAAAATTGCAGATAATTGTACTGTCTCAAAACCTGATGGGGAAAGCATAGACATATTTCGGAATATTCTTTGCATGACACCTCTTTTATACTTCTGACTAAGTACGCAGAAAAGCTATATAAAAGACGAAAATCCCTTGCAATAGCGGAAACTCTCTGCTACTGCAAGGGATTTTGCTTTAAGTACATAAAACTATTCAGTTGTAAAATAGACCTCAAGTAACGGTCTCGAAAAGCGTCCCAAGCTTCGCTTTCCCAGCTTTGACGAGCCGTGGGAAGAAAACGAACTGTCACACTATCTTGTTGAAAACACAGAGCGTAATAGAGGCTTGGCGTTTGGAAAGGGAGATGTTCTTTCTGTTTCTGGTGAATACGGCGTTATAAATCAAATAGCTTTTCAAGGGAGGTCATTTGCTGGTGAGAGTGTGGCTGATTACCATATTGTTGGAACAGATGACATCGTATACACAAAGAGTCCACTCAAGGCTAATCCCTATGGTATTATAAAGGTCAATAAAGGTATTCCTGGTATTGTATCTACTCTTTATGCTGTGTATCATCCTCTTAATACCGTTGCTCCACGGTTTGTTGATTTGTATTTTGCCAATGATCTCCGATTAAATAAGTTTCTCAAGCCTTTAGTTAATATTGGCGCAAAACATGATATGAAGGTGAACAACTCATTTGTTCTAACAGGAACAGTGGTATTTCCTTCTATTAGCGAACAGCAGAAACTTGTGGACTTTTTCGCAAAACTTGACCGTCGCATTGAAGCTCAAAGAAAAATAGTAGACGCCCTCAAGAAGTATAAAAGAGGTCTCCTTTCCTATGTTTTTGAGGAAATGACCTTATCTGACGATGCAGACTCAACAACTTATTACTTCTCAGAAATTGCTCGGCGAAGAAAGGAAAAGTACAGTCCCGACAGCGGAGTTGAATATCCCTGTATTGAGCTTGAACACATTGAGCAAGGAACGGGCAGATTGCTTGGTAATGTGTCATCTACGACACAGAGCAGCATTAAAACAGCGGCGAGAAGCGGGGATGTTCTCTTTGGAAAACTGCGTCCTTATTTGAGAAAGTTTGCGTTTGCAGAGCAGGATATTGTTTGCTCATCGGAAATATGGGCATTTATCCCCTCAGAATATGTTATCCCCAAATACCTCTATTATCTTGTTCAGACAGAGCATTTTCTTCGGGTGGCAAATATAAGCTCCGGTACAAAGATGCCAAGAGCTGAATGGGCAAACATAGAAAAAGAGCCTTTTGACATACCTTGTATTCTAATACAAGAGAAAATCGTTTCAATTCTTGAAGCGATAGACAAGAAAATCTGCACATCCGGCGATAGCCTAAGAATGCTCATAAACTTTAGGGAAGGCTTGTTGCAGCAGCTCTTCATATAAAGAGCTGCTGCATAAGACCGTTCCGCAGCCCAATCAATTTATCTAACTCTTCTTGAGCTTTGGCAAGCTTGTCATGAACTCGTGAAAGGAAGGCGGCGATTTGAGCCTGTTCTTCAATATCACTTGGGAGTATATGGACTGTATCAAAAAAACCATCAGTAGGGACATTAAGCAATCCGTGATTTCTCGCCCCCTCTGCGCATATTTCATTTACGCCTCTGTGCCACTGTGATGACTCGAAATACCATTTTGCAAAGTTGCTCAGCACAACATCTTCTTTTATAGCAAAGCACAGATAAAGGGTAGATACAGCCCCTTCATTATACAGCTCAAGTCTCTTGATAGAGCCGAACGGGTAATCATTGGAGGTACTTCTATTGTAAGTATATTCACCTCTACGGAGTAGGTAATACCCACTCATGTCTGAGCTGGCAACAACTTTTGAAAAGAAATCCCTTTGATCAATTAACCCATATTGTGCAGAAATAGTCAGCGGAATGTCTGTTGCCCCATTATTCTTTCTTGTAATTCTGGTCGCAAAATCGCTAAGCTTAAAAGCTATCCAATCCGATTGTCTTGCTTTTGGTACGAGGCGAAGTTTGCGAGTAAAAATAGATTCAAAGACACCTCTTTTATACTTCTTGAGCTGTTCGACAAGCGTTGCCTGTGCTGCGATTCTTTTGTCGAGGGTAACGAGCATAGAGGCTACTTTTTCCTGCTCTGCAACTTCCGGCAAATAAACCTTGATTGTTTCTATTTGTGGATATTTCAAGTTCCATGTATCGGAGGTCATCCCCTGTGAGTTCTTTCTGAACTCGTTGATCAGTTTATAGTTCTTGAAAAGAGCTGCGAAATACTCATTACAGATAGAGACCTTTGCCGTGAGAACAGTGTAGGCAGGGCTGACAATACCGTCATAAGAAGACACGCCATTCGCTCCTTGCCACATCCTCATCGAGTTATAGACCATATCTCCCTTGCGGACAACCTTGTAGTTGCTTTTATCTTCGCTTGAGTTGTCTTTCCCCTCAATTTCGGAACGCTGCATAACCCCACCATTCATTGTGACAGAAAGCAACTCCATATCAGCCGCCCCACGCTCACTGCGTTCAGCGTAGATGTCTCCTATACGATACAGCACATACGGCTCATCAAAGCCCGGAAAGCGGAGCTTCGGACGCTTTTCGAGACCGTTACTTGAGGATACATTTGCCATAATTATTTGCCCTCCACTTCAAACGGGAAATCAAGTCCCAGTTCGTCAAAAAACGGTTTCAGCTCTGCATCAATGTCCTTGATTTCACTTTGCAGCTTGCGGATTTCCGCAGCTACTTCGTTCAGGTCAATTTCTTCTTCCGGCTCAAAGGTATCAACATATCGAGGAATATTGAGGTTGAAACCGTTCTCTTCAATCTCCTGCATGGTTGCAACATGAGCATACTTGTCCACATCTTCACGGCGCTCATAGGTCTCGACGATCTTATCAATGTCGCACTCACGGAGAATATTCTGGTTCTTGCCAGCTTCAAAATCATTGGAAGCATCAATGAACAGAATGTTGTCGGAATTTCCGTTGCGCTCTCTCTTGAGAACAAGGACACACACCGGAATACCTGTGCCGAAGAAGAGGTTCGCAGGGAGACCGATCACGGCATCCAGCACATTCAATTTCTGAATGAGATGCTTGCGAATTACTTCCTCGGCAGCTCCACGGAACAAGACACCATGAGGCAACAGCACAACAGCTCGTCCGTCCTCGTCCATGTGATGTACCATGTGCTGCACAAAAGCAAAGTCTGCTTTGCTCTTTGGAGCAAGCTTACCATATTCGTTAAAACGGGGGTCTTCCATGAAACTCAGATCGCCAGACCACTTTGCAGAATACGGAGGATTGGCAACCTGTACACGGAACTTCATGTCTCCAAAGTAATCATGCTCCAAGGTATCACCGTTGTAGATGTTAAAGTTACGGTAGGGAATGCCACGGAGAATCATGTTCATTCGGGCAAGGTTGTAGGTGGTGGAAGTAAGCTCCTGACCATAGTAGTTACGCACATTTGCATAGTTTTTGAGGCGCAGCAAAAGAGAGCCGGAGCCACAAGTGGGATCGGCTGCGTCCTTGACATCCGTTAGTCCAAGACAAGCCAGACGGCACAGCAGCTCGGCAGGACCTGAAGGAGTGTAGAATTCACCAGCCTTCTTACCGGCTGTTGCAGCGAATTGCCCGATCAGATACTCATAGGCATTGCCAAGAACATCAATCTTTGTGTCTTCTACTCCGAAGTTGATTTCGTCCAGAGCGGCAATGATTTTTGCCATGACAGCACTTCTGTCTTTGACGGTATGCCCCAGTTTAGTAGAGTCGAGCTGCATATCAGAGAACAGCCCATCGAAGTCCTCTTGAGAATCATTGCCAAGTGTGGACTCCATAAGGGCATTGATTGCTTTTTGCAAAAACTCAATGTCAAAAGAACGGTTTTCAACCATCTTGACCATCTTGCGGAACAGGAATTGCGGTTCAATGATAAAGCCCAGATCGCGCAGAGCCTCTTCTACAACGGCTTCCTTGTATTCCTCATCAGCCCATGCGTCTTCATAGCTGATGCCATCGTCTTTCAGAAGATTCGCCATGTACTTCTCTGTACGGTCAGACAGATAGTAGTAGAAAATCATGCCCAAGATGTAGTTCTTAAACTCATACGCCTCCATATTACCCCGAAGTGCGTTTGCCATCGCCCAAAGCTTATTGCAAAGCTCTTTCTGGTGCGCCTGAATACTGTTGTCCATTTTACATTCTCCTTATTGAAATTTTTCGGTGTGCTGCCGGATAAAGTCTACAATTCTGTTCACCAGAGAGCGTTTTTTCAGCAGCGGCATTGGTTTTTCGATACGGTCACGAATATTACCGGCATCCATTGTGCCGGAAAACTCATATTCCGAGATGAAGTCGGTCAGCATAGTTGGATCAATTTCTTCTGTATGAGCAAAGGCGACAATTTCTTCACGCTTTGCCTCATTTTCAAAGTCATTGTAGGCAGCGTCGATCTCATCTGCGCTTTCCAGCCCCACAACAACACGATCCAAAAAGGCTTGCAGAATCTCCACCTTGCGGAGCAACTGTGGATTATCAGTTCTTCCCAGTTCTTCCTTGATATGCTTAATATCATAATCCTTCTGTTTGGCATCATCGAAGTGAATGTTGCGGATAAGGTTCATGATATAAGCAACATTGATTCGGTCACTTTCCATCAGCTCAATGCAGAAATCCACATCGTTCAGGACGGAAACAACTTCACGATCTTTCTTTTGCTTTGCATAAAGCATCAGATACTTGCTCTTATAGTCCTGGTATTCCTGCTCGCTCATGATGAGAGAGTCATGGTCGAAGCTGAACTCAATGAAGGTTTGGAGCGATTGCAAATACTTGGTCAGCTCACGGAATGTCTCAACGAAAAGCTTCTGGTCATCCTCGTTTTGCATGGTGTCAATGTCCGCTGGAGTCTGAGCGATTTCTTTCAAGCGAGTAACCATTTCATTGTACTTCTCGACGAAATAGGGATAGTCAGGAACAACAATGCCAGAAGTATCGTGGCTCTGAGAAAATAGGGTAAGAGCGTCATCTGTCCTCTTTTTCAGATTACGGTAGCAGATGATAATACCAAAGGGTTTCGTTTCCTTTTCAACACGGTTGGTTCGTGAATAGGCTTGCAGTAGGTCATGGTATTTCAAATCCTTGTCCACATAAAGAACGGATAACTGCTTGCTGTCAAAGCCGGTCAGGAACATATTTACTACAAGAAGGATGTCAAGGGACTTGGTTTTCTTGCCCTTTACACGGTCTGAAATATCCTTGTGATAGGCTGAGAAGGTGTCTGTCGAGAAATTGGTGCTGTACATCTCGTTATAGTCTTTGATGATCCGTTCCAGAGCGTCCCGACTATGCTCATCTTTACCTTCTGCTTCTTCGTTCTGTCCATAGGAGAAGATACCGCTGATATTCAGGTCATGATTGATCTTCTTGAAAATGTCATAGTATTTGACCAGAGCTTCAATCGAAGAGACAGCAAAGATAGCTGTGTACTGACCATTTCTTGTCTTCGCTTTATGGTTTTGTACAATGTGGTTTGCGATCATCGACATCCGCTCCTCGGACATATAGAGTTCGCCTATATCAATTCCATCTGCCATTGTAGGATCATCCCAGTCGAAATTGCCCTCCATAGTCTTGATATATTCGATATGGAAGCCGAGAACATTGTTATCAAAGATTGCGTCTTTGATAAGATAGTTATGTACGCATTCCCCGAAGAGCATTTCTGTGGTCTGTGTGATCTTTCCTTCCGTCTTTCCATTGACCTCAAAACGAGGCGTGCCGGTAAAGCCGAAGAACTGTGCTTTCTGGAAGTGCCGCACGATGTCCTTGTGCATATCTCCGAACTGACTGCGGTGACACTCGTCGATGATGAAGACAACCTTCTCATCCTTGTAGGTATCCATAATTTTAGCATACTGAGGACGCTTCACGGCGTTCGCCATTTTCTGCATTGTTGTAACGATAAGCTGCCGGTTTTTGTCTTGCATCTGCTTTACAAGAACATCAGTACGGTCAGTGGCATCAACAGAGCCGTTTTCAAACTTGTTGAACTCTTCTGTGGTTTGGGAGTCCAAGTCCTTCCGGTCTACAAGGAAGATGACCTTTTTGATATTGGGATTGGCTGCGAGGATTTGTGCCGTCTTAAAAGATGTCAGCGTTTTTCCTGCGCCGGTTGTATGCCAAATATAGGCATTGCGATTGGTGAGGGTGGCTTGCCGGACAAGAGCCTCTACCGCATACACCTGATAGGGACGCATCACCATGAGCAACTTGTCTGTGTCATTCAAGATGGTGTATCTCGTCAGCATCTTGATGATATGGTCTCTGGCAAGGAAGGAGATAGAGAACTCTTTCAGGTTGGTGATACGCACATTGTTGAAGTCCGTCCAGAAGAAGGCAAGACTGTGAAGCATATCTCTGTCGGAGTTGGCAAAGTATTTTGTATCAACGCCATTGGACACAACGAAAAGCTGAATGAAGTGGTACAGTCTATTGTAGGAATGCTTTTTATAGCGCATCACTTGGTTGACGGCTTCTCGAATATCTATGCCACGCCGCTTCAACTCCACTTGAATGAGAGGAAGTCCATTGACAAGGATCGTCACATCATAACGATTCACATATTTTCCGACAACCGTTGTCTGGTTTGTCACCTGAAAGATATTCTTTGTGTGGTCGGCATCGAAGAAAGAAAGGTATACTTTTGTCCCGTCCTCACGCTCCAACACGAACTTATCTCTGAGGATTTTTGCGCTCTGGAAAACTGATTTTCCAAGCATGATGTTGAATACACGCTCCCATTCTTTGTCTGTTAAAGGATGGTCGAGCTTTGCCGCATTGAAGGCTGCAAATTGTATTTTGAAATTTTCGAGTAGTGCATCGTAATCAGGAATAGACACAGGATTGTATCCCTGTTTATTTAGTTGCTCTATAAATTGCTGTTCAAGAGCTGCTTCGCTTTGGTATGACATATCTTCAACTCCTATACTTGAGGATTCTTTTACAAAACAGATTGCTTTTTAAGAAAGCCCATTTTTATTTTCAAACTTATTCGTCAACAAATTCCATGATGTCATCTATTGTGCAATTCAATGCCATGCAGATTTTTCCCAAAACATCCGTGGTTACATTGTCGCCGTGGTTTAATTTATTGATAGTATAATGACTAATTCCAGCAGCTTTTTCTAAATCTCTTTTTTTCATATCTTGATCAATTAGCATTTTCCAGAGTTTTTTATAGCTTACTTTCATTCCTATGCCTCCATTCAAGGAAAATCATAACTACCTACAGTATAGCACTATTAGGATAAAAACTCAAATATTGTGTTTGCTATCGCTGTAATATAATTCGAAAAAATAGCTGTATTTCTAAAGAGAAAACATCCTTGACAAATCTCATCTCAAAAGAGGATTTTGGAAACCTATGCCAAACAGAATGGATTTTCTAATCTGCGCTGGTACACCGACGACGGTTATTCCGGTGCGAACTTTCAAAGACCCGGATTTCAAGCCATGCTTGCAGACATTGAAGCAGGGAAAGTCGGGACAGTTATCGTCAAGGATATGTCGAGGTTAGGGCGAAACTACTTACAGGTGGGAATGTACACAGAAATGATTTTCCCACAGAAAGGTGTCCGCTTCATCGCTATCAATGACGGAGTGGACAGCGCACAGGGGGAAAATGATTTTGCCCCGCTGCGGAACATTTTTAACGAATGGCTGGTGAGAGATACGAGCAAGAAAATCAAGGCAGTAAAACGCTCTAAGGGCATGAGCGGAAAGCCCATCACAAGCAAGCCCGTCTATGGCTACCTCATGGACGAGGACGAAAACTTTATCATTGACGAGGAAGCCGCCCCGGTGGTACGGCAGATTTACAGCCTTTGCCTTGCCGGGAACGGTCCGACCAAGATAGCCCGTATGCTGACCGAGCAGCAAATCCCCACGCCGGGGACGCTGGAATACCGCAGGACGGGCAGCACCCGCCGCTACTACCCCGATTACCCTTACAGATGGGCGACAAATACCGTTGTCCATATCCTTGAACGCAAAGAGTATCTGGGGCATACGGTGAACTTCAAGACCGAGAAAATCTCTTACAAAGTGAAGTCCAGCGTAGAAAACCCGGAGGAAAAGCAAGCGGTATTCGAGAATACCCATGAGCCGATTATCGACCTTGCCACATGGGAGCGTGTGCAGGAGTTACGCAAGCAGCGCAAACGCCCCAACCGCTATGATGAAGTGGGCTTGTTCTCCGGCTTGCTGTTCTGCGCCGACTGCGGCAGCGTCCTCTACCAGCAGAGGTATGAGAACAAGACAAGGCGGCAGGATTGCTACATCTGCGGGAACTACAAGAAGCGTGTCAAGGACTGTACGGCGCACTTTATCCGCACCGACCTTTTGACCGCCGGAGTGACCGCCAACCTGCGGAAAGTGACCGACTATGCGGCAAGGCACGAAAAGCAGTTTATGAAGCTGCTGATCGAGCAGAACGAGGACGGGGGCAAGCGCAGGAACGCCGCCAAGAAAAAGGAACTGGACGCAACCGAGAAGCGCATAGCCGAGTTGTCCGCTATCTTCAAGCGGCTTTATGAGGACAGCGTGACCGGGCGCATTTCTGATGAACGGTTTGCGGAGTTGTCGGCAGACTATGAAGCGGAGCAGCGGCAGCTTAAAGAGAGAGCCGCCGAACTGCAAGGGGAACTTGCAAAGGCGCAGGAAGCCACAGTAAACGCAGAGAAGTTTATGAACATTGTCCGCAAGTACACCAGCTTCGAGGAACTTACCCCTACCCTGCTGCGGGAGTTTATCGAGAAAATCGTAGTGCATGAGTGCAGCTATGACGAGAACAAAAACCGCAGGCAGGAAATTGAAATCTATTATTCTTTTGTCGGCAAGGTAGACTTGCCCGAATAATGCCCGACCTGTCTGGCACAATGCGCAAGTGCCGGATAGGAACGGCAAAAAATTTTACACTTCTATTGCTTCTTTATCTCACACAACCAAAAAGCCAGGGCATTAAGCAGTTCATGGCTAATTAAAGGGAACAAAAAGAAAGGAAAAGCACAATCCAGACGGTATCAGCGGCAGGCTACAAGAATAAATTGTGATTTCACAAGATTGGTGTTATAATAAGAGAAAAGTTCCTGCCGGGGCGGCCGCCCC
>ENA-OPNR01001228-OPNR01001228.1-human-gut-metagenome-genome-assembly--contig:-NODE-1228-length-10401-cov-2.472550_pt1 | contig 10401 bp, 8 predicted proteins | sample MGYA00241543_ERZ501783 | MGnify/ENA primary metagenome ERZ501783 (study PRJEB25962, sample SAMEA2042557) | human gut metagenome | biome: human gut; feature: human-associated habitat; material: faeces... | reverse complement strand
CTACCAGCTCTACAAACGGAAGATTTATATAAAAATATAACAATTGGTGATGTGTGATCAGCAATTGGCTATCAGCCACTAACCACCCATCATTAATCATCAATCACTAATAACCAAACAACTATAAAGATATGATTCTAATAGCAGACAGTGGCTCTACAAAAACCGATTGGTGTGTTGTAGAAAACGGACAACCCATCCAACAGATATCCACGAAAGGAATTAACCCTTTCTTTCAGTCGGAAGAGGAAATCAGCAATGAGATCGCAACATCACTGTTGCCTCAGTTAAAAACAAATGCATTGGATGCCGTATATTTCTATGGTGCAGGATGCGGATTTCCCGATAAAATAGCTATGGTCCACCGCGCCATTACCAAGCATCTCCAAATAAAGAGAGAGGTAGAAGTCAATACAGATATGCTTGCTGTTGCTCATGGACTCTGCCAACACGAGGCCGGCATTGCCTGTATTATGGGTACAGGCTCCAATTCTTGCTATTATGATGGAAAGCAGATTGTTTCCAATGTGTCCCCGTTGGGATTCATACTTGGAGACGAAGGCAGCGGTGCCGTACTGGGCAAGTTATTGGTAGGTGATATACTGAAAAACCAGATGACTCCCGAATTGAAGGAGAAATTTCTCAAACAGTTCGGCCTGACACCTGCCGACATTATAGACCACGTTTATCGCAAACCATTTCCTAACCGTTTTCTTGCGAGCCTTTCGCCTTTCCTCGCACAGAACATAGATGAACCTTGCATACATGCGCTGGTACTGGGAAGTTTCAAATCATTCCTCAAACGCAATGTCATGCAATATGAGAACTTCCGTAATAGCAAAGTACACTTTATCGGTTCGGTAGCTTTCTATTATAAAACAATATTAGCAGAAGCTGCACAGGAAATGAATATCCAGTTGGGCACTATCATTAAGAGTCCAATGGAAGGACTGATTAAATATCATAGCGGAAAGTAACCTATAAGGTGATAAAATAGTAAACAACAACCCCCATAAAGTAAATAGACCTATGTTTATAAAAATTTCAGAGCAACCCTCGCTCTACAACGACCTGGAAAAAAAGTCCGTCCATGAAATACTGGTAGACATCAACAGAGAAGATCAAAAAGTGGCGCTTGCCATACAAAAAACAATACCTCAAATAGAGAAGTTAGTGACGCAGATAGTTCCCCGCATGAAACAGGGCGGACGTATTTTCTACATGGGTGCCGGTACAAGCGGACGCCTTGGCGTGCTCGACGCTTCCGAAATTCCACCGACATTCGGCATGCCTCCAACATTGGTTATCGGCCTGATAGCCGGTGGTGACACAGCCCTACGCAACCCGGTGGAGAATGCGGAAGATGACATGCAACGTGGTTGGGAGGAACTCGTAGAACGCAATATTACGGATAAAGATACGGTCATCGGCATAGCTGCATCCGGTACTACCCCCTACGTAATCGGCGCACTGCATGAAGCACGCGAACATGGGATTCTGACAGCCTGCATCACCAGTAACCCCGACTCTCCAATGGCAGCGGAATCAGACGTAGCCATTGAAATGATTGTAGGCCCGGAATATGTTACGGGAAGCTCCCGAATGAAATCGGGTACAGGGCAGAAGATGATTCTCAATATGATTACCACTTCCGTAATGATACAATTGGGGCGTGTAAAAGGTAACAAAATGGTAAACATGCAACTTAGCAACAAGAAACTAGTAGATCGCGGAACACGTATGTTGGTCGAAGAATTAGGACTTGATTATGGAAAAGCCAAAGCTCTCTTACTCATGCATGGCTCTGTGAAAAAAGCCGCAGATGCTTATCGGATTAAGGAGTGACGATCTATAATCTTTTACCTCTAATCCTGCTACCATTATGAGAACATATCTAAGTTTTCTTTTCCTTTTCTGCGGACTACAAATAACCATTGCGCAGCCATTGCAACATGTAGTCCCCGAACAAGCGCACCCTACTCCGCGTATATATACAGAACATTACTACAAACGGTTCATTCAGTTCATGGACGAAGCTCCTATCAGCAACAAGGACATCGTAATGTTAGGCAACAGCCTGACAGAAAACGGTGGTAATTGGGCTGCCCGCCTCGGTAACAAGCATGTACGCAACCGCGGCATCATCGGCGAAGGAAAGGTGGATGAAGTGATGGGTGTATACGACCGTCTCCACCAAATATTGCCGGGACATCCTGCCAAGTTATTCCTCCTTATCGGTGTGAACGACATCTCCCATGGCCTGACAAGTGACAGTATTGTCAGCATGATTCGCACAACGGTAGAACGCATTCGGAAGGAATCTCCCGACACCAGACTCTACCTGCAAAGCCTGCTTCCCATCAACGAGAGTTTCGGCCGCTATAAAAGGCTGACGGGAAAAACAAGTATGATACCCGAAATCAATAAACAGTTAGAAGCTCTTGCCAAAGAAAAAGGCCTGACATACATCAATCTCTTTCCTCTGTTCACAGAAAAAGGAAGCAATGTGTTACGAGCAGATCTGACAACCGACGGACTGCATCTAAAGGAAGAAGGCTATAAAATCTGGGTAAAAGCCATTAAAAAGAAGATATAACAAAAGGCATCTGATAAGTCCCTGATTATAAACAGAAAAGGTGATAAAGAGCAAACTTTATCACCTTTCTCATTCATATCAATTCGTTTTTCCTACACAATTCCTTTCAAATATACATCAAATGTCAATGATGAATAACCGGGAATGGATGAATTACCACTCGAACCATATCCGCTTTGCCAAGGGATATACAGTAGCCAACGTTCGCCTACCTGCATATACTGCAAAGGCCATGTCCATCCGGAAATTACTTTCGAAACAAAAAATTCAGAAGGAGAATTAAAATCCGTAGGCCACTTGGATTCGGCAAGTAATTCGGATGACTCGGACGAGGGCGACGACAAAGGCAATGGTAGCTTACTGTCTGTTGCTCCAAAGCCGTCAAAATTACCGTCAAATTCCTCCCCTGTGATGAAAGTACCGTAATAGTAAGTGCTTACCTCGTCTGTAAATAGCGGGTATGCTCCTCCATCTTCTTTCCATAGCTTCTTGCAATAGACATATTGGGGCTTGGAATTACCATCAACACTGACACCCCCAGTTTCGACTTTTATAGCATACAGTTTTCCAATTTCCATATTCTTTGCATCTTCCAACGAAGCTACAATGCTATTACCGGTCTCGGCTTTTATAGAATCAATAAAAGCTTCATTACGTGGCACCCAGTTATCATATTTTCCAGCCTCCTCCACTTCTTCGCAAGCTACGAATGCACCTGCCACGAAGAGCAAGAAAGGCAAAAACAAAAAGAACGGTCTCTTCATCTAATTAAAAAATTATAGAATTACTATTATTTTATATTCACTATCCGCCGATCTTTGTAACACCCCGAATGGCGGACAGCTAAATATTTTCTTATTGCAGCGTTTTCAGCAAAGACGTGATGCTTACGCGATCTGCAATGATATTGTTCAGTTCAGAGATAGCTACACGTTCCTGTTGCATTGTATCGCGATTACGTAACGTTACGCAATTGTCTTCCAGCGTCTGGTGATCCACAGTTACACAGTACGGAGTACCGATGGCATCCTGACGGCGATAACGCTTACCGATGCTGTCTTTCTCGTCATACTGGCAATGGAAATGGAACTTCAAGTTATCAATAATCTCACGAGCTTTCTCAGGAAGGCCGTCTTTCTTCACCAGCGGCATAACAGCCAGTTTCACCGGAGCCAATGCAGCAGGTAACTTCAGGACAACACGAGTCTCGCCATTCTCCAACTGCTCCTCACAGTAAGAAGCCGACATAATGCTAAGAAACATACGGTCTACGCCAATAGAGGTCTCGATAACATACGGAGTATAACTTTCGTTGGTTTCCGGATCAAAGTATTTAATGTTCTTACCGGAGAATTTCTCATGTTGAGACAAGTCGAAGTTCGTACGACTGTGAATACCTTCCACTTCCTTGAAGCCGAAAGGCATCAGGAATTCGATATCCGTAGCAGCATTGGCATAGTGAGCCAACTTGTCATGGTCGTGATAGCGATAATGGTCATCGCCGAAGCCCAATGCCTTATGCCATTTCAAACGGGTTTCTTTCCAAGTCTTGAACCAGTCGAGTTCAGTACCCGGTTTTACAAAGAACTGCATCTCCATTTGCTCAAACTCACGCATACGGAAGATGAACTGGCGTGCAACGATTTCGTTACGGAAAGCCTTACCGATCTGTGCGATACCGAAAGGAATCTTCATACGACCGGTCTTCTGTACATTCAGATAGTTCACGAAGATACCTTGAGCTGTTTCCGGACGAAGGTAAATCTTCATTGCACCTTCAGAAGTAGAACCCATTTCAGTGGTAAACATCAGATTGAACTGGCGAACTTCCGTCCAGTTCTTCGTACCGCTGATAGGGCAAACAATTTCCTCATCCAATATAATCTGGCGCAATTCATCAAGGTTATTATCATTCAATGCTTTGGCAAAACGTTCGTGCAAAGCGTCACGTTTAGCCTGATGCTCCAGCACGCGGGTATTTGTACTGCGAAACTGTGCTTCATCAAAAGCTTCACCGAAACGTTTGGCAGCTTTGGCAACTTCTTTGTTTATTTTGTCGTCATATTTGGCGAGTTGATCTTCAATCAACACATCGGCACGATAACGTTTCTTGGAATCGCGGTTATCAATCAAAGGATCATTGAACGCATCTACGTGTCCGCTTGCCTTCCAGATTGTGGGATGCATAAAGATAGCCGAGTCAATGCCTACTATATTCTCGTGCAGCAGCACCATACTTTGCCACCAGTACTGTTTGATGTTATTTTTCAGTTCCACACCCATCTGACCATAGTCATACACAGCTCCCAGTCCATCATAAATCTCGCTGGAAGGGAACACAAAACCATATTCCTTACAGTGTGATACGAGTTTCTTAAAAACGTCTTCTTGTGCCATTTTCTGTTGTATCTAAATTAATTTGAATCTTATTTTCAGCTAAAAAGCGCCACAAAGATAGGGATTTATATCGTAAGTAGGACACGGAGGGTATTAATTTATCTTATTACCAAATAAAAGAAGAAGCTACCTCATAACTCCGAGGCAGCTTCTTTCCCAATTTTACCCAATTACAATTAATTTACCTAAGCACTACAAATCAACCTAATCACAACCAAGAATAATATTATACTCACCTTCAGCGTTTTATCGTATTAACAGTCTCTTGTGGTTTCAATATGTCATTTGTTTTTTCCACAACTGATACCACATCAACATCAAGTACAGCCTTAATATCCTTGGAAGAGGTTCCAATCAAAAACTTATAATTTCCAGCATCCACTACCCATGAAGAAGAAGCTTCATCATAAGAAGCCAAATCCGTAGTGTTCAGTTTCAAAGTGGCAGTAACAGTCTCACCTGGCCTCAATTCCTTAGTTTTGGTAAAAGCTTTAAGTTCTTTTTCCGGTTTGTTCATCTGAAACCTATTGGGAGCGGAGACATAAAGCTGAACAACCTCTTTCCCTGCAAACTTACCAACATTCTTCACATCAATAGAAACAGAATATATACCATTATCAACTTTGACAGACGGATTGACATACTCGAATGTTGTATACGAAAGACCATAGCCGAAAGGATAAGACACTTGCTTTCCGAAACTATCGAAATAGCGATAACCGACAAAAATATCTTCTTCATAATCCGTATAGTCTACATTCTTCACTGAAGAGCTTTTGTCCTCCTTATTCCTCACATCTGTATTAGCCCTAGCATCCATAGGAAAATTGGTCGAAGAAGCAACGTCCATCAACTTGTTCGGGAAAGTCATTGTCAACTTACCCGATGGAGATACCTTACCGCTCAACACATCCGTCACACTATTTCCACCCTCCTGTCCTGCCTGCCAAGCCAGCAAAATAGCATCCGGTAGTTTTTTCCAAGAAGCTGTTTCGATTACACCTCCGATATTCAATACCACCACCACTTTCTTCCCAGCAGCATGGAAAGCTTGGCTGACGGACTTCAGCAGTTGCAATTCTTCCTCACTCAGTTCAAAATCACTGACATTACGGTCTACAAATTCACCGGAAGTACGTCCCAGCGTAACCAATGCAACATCCGCTTTAGCAACTTGTTCTGACAACACCTTTGTAGTAGGGATAAGTTCTGTCGGGCGAGGTACCGGTATAAATCTGGAGAAAGGCTGAGACGAGTCAGGAGTATTTTTCTTATTCTCGGCCTCAATATACTGTTCATAATCGGCCTTCAATGCTTCATCTATCTGGTATCCAGCATTCTTCAAACCATCCAATAATGAGACTGTATAGGCACGATTCACATTACCTGAGCCGGTACCTCCTGCTATGAAATCATAGGAAGTACACCCGAAAAGAGCTATATTTCTGACCTTCCTTTCAAATGGCAAAGTTTCGTTATTATTCTTCAACAAAACCATTCCTTCAGTCGCTGACTGGCGGGTAACTGCTGCGTGCGCCTTCAAATCAGGTTTATTGGAATATTTGTATTCTTTAAAATGAGGAGTTTGGAGAATAAGTTCAAGAACACGCTTCACATTACGATTCAGTATGGATTCATCCAATTTTCCGGATTTCACCCCTTCGATAATCATATCATACTGGTTAGCCCTTCCCGGTTGGAGCATATCATTACCTGCTATCATCTGAGCCACGGCATCCTTCCCTCCAAACCAGTCAGTTACCACCATACCCTCGAAATTCCACTCATCACGCAATAAAGTGGACAGCAAGTCTGTATTCTCAGAAGCATAGGTGCCATTAATATGATTGTAAGAGGACATTACTGTCCATGGTGCCGATTCCTTCACTGCAATTTCGAACCCCTTCAAATAGATTTCCCGTAAGGCACGGGGAGTGACACGAGCATCATTGGCATTCCGATTGGTTTCCTGATTGTTGACAGCAAAATGCTTGATGGAAGTTCCCACTCCATTGCTCTGTACCCCTCTGACATAAGCGGCAGCTATCTTGCCGGATACAAGCGGATCTTCGGAATAGTATTCAAAATTACGCCCGCACAACGGGTTCCGATGGATATTCAAGGCAGGAGCCAACAAGACATCCGCACCATATTCCAGCACTTCATTACCTATCGATTTCCCGACTTCCTCCACCAAATCTTGATTCCAAGTAGAAGCAAGTAATGTACCGATAGGGAAATGCGTACAATAATAAGTAGCAGAATCGCCTTCGCGGACAGGATCGATACGCAGGCCGGCAGGTCCATCTGCCAACACAATGGCCGGGATTCCCAAACGGGGTATCGGATAAGTGGTGCCCGCAGCACCGGGAACCAGCTTCTTGGTAGTGCCAATCACCGTGCTGTCACCCGAGGTACCCGCCATTCCGGTACCGATAACCAAGCGCGCCTTTTCTTCCAGCGTCATAGCGCCAATGACATCCTCAACGGAATCTTTACCCAGTTGGGGAGCCGCCGGTCCACACGCGCTCAAAACGCTTGCGACCAACAGCAGACTGAATAGTTGTTTCTTCATGGTGTGTTATGATTTATTTGAACAACTTGGGAGCAAATACAGAGAGATAAATACGCCAGCAAGTCCATACATGCCCACCGGGAGTTTCCATAAACTCATACTTATATCCCTTCTTATCCAAATCGGCGCGATAGGCGGCATTGTTCTTATACAGGAAATCGTCTTTGCCGATACCCAGCCAGTAGAGTTTAGGAGCTTTTCCAAACTGGACAGCCAGCTTCTTGTCCATATCCTGATAAACCGGGCTATTCCGCTGGCCTGCACTCTGGACATTAAGAGCGGCAGAGAACAAACCTACATAATCGAACATATCGGGATAGTTCAAAGAAATATTGGCAGAATGAAAGCCACCCATTGAAAGGCCTGCAATGGCACGGTGTGCCTTGTCTGCCTGCACACGGTAATTACTTTCTACGAACTTCACAATCTCGGGGAAATAGGTTTCAAATGCACCGTCCATGGTTCCGTTCTTCATGTGGTAGGGCTTATAGTAACCCAGGCTGCTTTCACCCGGTGCAGCTTCCATGGCGGCATGTCCATTGGGCATCACGACAATCATCGGTTCAGCCTTGCCTTGTGCTATCAGATTATCGAGAATCTGTGCCGCACGTCCGAAAGTAGTCCATTCGTCTTCATCACCGCCCATGCCATGCAACAAGTAGAGCACAGGATATTTTCTGTTACCGGACTGTTCATAACCCGCCGGTGTGTAGATGTTGATACGGCGATCCATTTTCATGCCATCAGAGTGATACCAACGGTGGGCCAATGTTCCATGAGGCACTTTATTGACCTTATATAAATCAGCCTTGCCATTCCCTACGATGAATACATTGCTTGTTGTGGCAAAGTCACGATAGACATAAACATTGTTGGGGTCTATGGTCGGTACGCCGTCTACCATGAATTCATAACTGTAGAGTTCCGAGTCCAGCGGTTTGGTGGTATAGGTCCAGATTCCTTCGGCATTCTTCGTCATGTCTATCAGGCCTGCGCCCACCATACCGCCAATGTGTTGTCCCTCCGCCCTTTCGGCAAAGTCACCTGCAATCTGTACCTTCTTGGCATCGGGAGCCTTGAAGTTAAAAGTCACTGTGTTGTCTTTATTCACGATTGCAGACTCGAGGTCTTGCGCAACAAACAAGTTCTGCTGGGCAGACATTTGCAGTCCACAAGCTGCCATAAATGCAGCCAATATAATCTTTTTCATTTCAGTTCTTCAAATTAAAGTTCATTGATTCAAGTTCATTCTGCCACTGTAATAATCAGGCGGTGATAGCGGTTCATCTGTGGCGTACCGTTATCCGTAGCTTCCAAAATCAAGTGGATGGTATCACCGGGGTTGGCATCAGCCGGAACAGTAAAAGCTGTATTTGCAGAAGCAGGGTCATCTACCGTTACTTTGCCCCGATATGTACCGGCTGACACATACTGCCACCATTTAATGGTAAGGGCATCCTTATCCGGATCGGTTACAGTGTATTTAAGTTTCAGCTTCTCACCCGGCTTGGCACTCATGGCAAGCGCCCCTTTTATCACTGGCTCATGATTTGCGTCGGCATAGTTTGGAGTGACCGACCATTTAAAGCGGGCAGCCAATCCATTCATTACCGGAGCTGTGAAGTCGGGCAAAGGATAGTGCTCGGCTCTATACTTCATCTGCTCCATGCGCGGAAGATTCTTCACCGAATCGGGAAGGACGGTTCTTCCACCGCACCATCCCCCATAAGTGGGGTCTTCGTGACCACGCAGGCCGTTACCTATCAAATTCAGGAAACAGTAAGTATCGCCTTCAGCCAGATAGGAGCCTTTCGGCTGGATTCCGGTCCAAACCACATAGCCTTGCTTTTTCAATTCATCAACCGTATAACCCGACAAACCGAAGAAATCGAACTTATCACCTTTCACCATCTGCTTACCGTCTCCCCAGACCCGATACATTTCACCGAAAGGACCTTTACTGCGGATGTTCTCCTGCATCCATTCCGGAGAGTAGAAAACCTGATTTTCCTTGGAGGCTCTTAACTGTGCATTATAAGCCAGGCCGACTGTCATCCCCCCCATCTCCATTTGTCTGAGTTCCGGCCAGAAAGGTCGGATATACCGTGCATACGTATCATCCTGATCACCCGAAAGGGAAAGGACCACTTTTCCTATTATCTTCTCACGGATGCCTTTCCAGGCATCGGTATGCTCATAAATATCCTGAATGGACTTCAAGGCACGGGCGATGGTGCTGCCACCTCCCCAAGCATTGATGAATACCGGATCCGTACAATCATCGAGCAATACAGCTTTAATCAGCTCCGACCCCGGAGTGTCCTTGGAAATATCACCGTCGAACTCGATATTACCGATACGCACTTTAGACTTCAGGTATTCGGGAGTCGGATAAGACGGGTCGTGCACTTTCAGATTGGGATATACTTTCTCGTAAGCTTCCACGGCATCGTCAATGAAACGTTCATCCGGATCCCAACGCCAGCTTTCCATAGGTCCGTAGTCTATGCCATTACGGGAATATTCACGTCCAGGCACATACCACTTCGTGCCGTGCCCGTCACCTTTCCAATGGAACTGGCTGCTGGCATAAATCAAGCCTTCCACACGGAAATCCGTACTGAAAAGCAGGAAACGTATCAAAGAGTTCAGGTCATCAAGTTCCGGGTCACAAGTAATGATGACACGCGGTTTTGACGATTTTTCACCGGGCGTCTGCTGTCCGCTCATGCAAACCGGCATCACAGCCATAAGGCCTGATAGGAATAAGCATTTTAATTTAACCCGTTGGCGGAATTAATTCACTAAAAAATGTCAGGAAATAAGTTGTGCA
>ENA-OPNR01001226-OPNR01001226.1-human-gut-metagenome-genome-assembly--contig:-NODE-1226-length-10407-cov-2.566171_pt1 | contig 10407 bp, 7 predicted proteins | sample MGYA00241543_ERZ501783 | MGnify/ENA primary metagenome ERZ501783 (study PRJEB25962, sample SAMEA2042557) | human gut metagenome | biome: human gut; feature: human-associated habitat; material: faeces... | reverse complement strand
CACTATGCCTATGCGCGGCTCATTGCTCGCGTAACTTTCCAGTTACCGTAAAAAGCCGTCTCACATTTTTGTGAAGCGGCTTTTTTAGTGCGCCCGGCGGAGCAGGTTGCTAATCGGTTATTTTTTACTATTTAGTCTGCATTCAGCTGTCCGAGGATCTCGTCTACCATATCCTGGGTAGTCTTAACATAATTGTCCATAGCGGCATCTACATCTCCGCCCTTTACAACAACCTCGGCGATGACTACGTTTTTGGCATCATTGATCGTACCGCCGTAGTTGGTAATACCGTCACAGGAAGCAGAGTGGGGAGCGTCTACGCTGTGTTCGGAGAAGAACTCGTTACATTCCTTGGTCAGATCGGTAGCGGATTCAAAACCATTCTCTAAGGAGCAGATCATGGAAGAAGGATCGATAGCATTCTTTTTCCATAATGCACTGGGATCGGAAGGATTCAGACGCAGATGGAACTCACCGTCTTTGTATTCATAGGTCTTGGCATTGTCAGTACCTTCACCGGTAACAATAGTCTCAGCCTCAGTAGACCAATGGTAGCCTTCTGCACCGTATACCCACAGGGTCTGTACAGTACCGCCGTCGAACATGGTCTCGAAGACTGCATCGAAGATTGCCTGTTCTCTGGAATCATCGCCGTCACCGTCATCAATGATGCAGTATACAGGAGATTCTCTGTTCAGGTAGCCATCCATTTCAGCGATGGGGGCCAGTCTTGCCAGTCCGGAATCTACACCGTTCTTATCCATGTTGTTAACCAAGTTATCGTTCCAGTAACCGGACCAGTAGGTGAAAGCACCGAAGGAACCGGACTGATCGGAGGGGAGAGACCACCATTTTTCACGGACATCCTTGGTACCCATGGTCAGGGATTCGGGATCGATGACACCGTCTGCGTAAGCCTGCTGTAAACGAAGCAGAGCATCTTTGGTCTCCTGGGTGTTGAAACCGTCATACCATACACCGTTCTCATCATAGGTGAAGCTGGGATATGCGTTCTGCCAGAACTGAGGCAGATAGTTGGTGTAAGGAGCCTCGGAACCGATAAAGCCTGCTGCAGCTACGCCGTAGGTATCGTTCTTGCCATTGCCATCGGGATCCTGCTCGGTGAATGCCTTTAACATTGCATAGTAGGAATCCCAGTCGGTAATATCCTCAGCCTTCATGCCGACTGCATCCAGCCATGCCTGCTTTACATAAGTGATACAACCGCCGCCAAGACCGGTGGACAGACCATACTGTCTGCCGTCGATACGAACGCTCTGGTTAACTGCGGGCAGTACCATATGGCTCTGGAATTTTGCGTTATCATAAGCATCTGTCATATCCCACAGAAGACCTGTTTTTGCATATTCTGCATACTGACCGGCATTCAGCAGAATGACATCGGGGTAATCACCGCTGGCAAACAGACGGCCAACGCCATCTACATAGCTGGAATGGTCTAACTGCTGGATATTCAGACTGATGGGATGGCCCAGTGCTTCACTGACAGCTGTGTCCCATTGTTCGACGAATTTGTCCTGATAAGCATCCACAGATGCATTAAAGGTACCGTCTACGACGAGAGTGACCTTGTCCAGTACATAACCGTCATCGGAAGAAGCGGTACTCTCGGCAACAGAAGAAGCGGTGCTTCCGCTATCGGTGGTGGATGCTGCGGGGGTGCCGGACCCCTGGCTTCCGCAGGCGGTGAGTGCAGTCAGCATGGAAACTGACAGCAACAGGCTTAAGATCTTGTTTCTTTTCATTGTAATCCTCCTTGTTTTCCGAAGGAAAATCCGAGCCCCTATGGCGAGGAGAGGATTTATCCTCCTTGTTTTAAAAATACATCTCTCTATAGCAAATGGTTTACCACCATAATGCTCATTATAAAGTGACCGCGAATACCTGGCCTCTGTTGCCTGTATAGATCTTCTGATCTTCTTCTGTGAGGTCCGGCTGGGAAAATCCCAGATAAAGTGTAGCAGAAGTGCCATCAAATACTCTGTTGCCGGAATTGTCTACCGTGGTAAAGGCCATGGGCGGAATGGTGATCCGGAATTCTTTGCTTTCTCCGGCATCCAGACGGATCCGTTCGAACGCAGCCAGCTTGTGGTTGGGAACTTCGTTGGAAGAACCGTTTACATGGACATAGACCTGTATGACATCACTTAAGTCACGATCCGTGGGATTCTGGCAATGTATTGTGATTTGTGCGAAAGGAATCTCCTTCGTGTAATCAACTTCAGTTACTTTTGCTTCTGTGATCTGTAATTCTCCGTAGGTGAGTCCGAAACCAAAAGGCTTCCAGGGCCTGCCTTCAAAATAACGGTAAGTGCGTCCGGTCATATGATAATCGGTAATGTCTGGCAGCGGTCCGTCATTATAATAGAAGGTAAGGGGCAGCTTGCCGCCGGGAGATACTTTGCCGAACAGGATGTCTGCAATGGCCCGTCCGCCTTCTCCGCCGGGATACCAGGCATGCAGTATTGCAGGCACCTGATCTTCGTAAGCGGACAGATCGATGGGGCTTCCGGCCAGATCAATCAGAATCACCGGAGTACCGGTAGCGATGACCTGTTCTACCAGATCCCTCTGGATCTTGGGAAGCAGCAGATCTGGCTTGTCTCCACTGGCAAATGCATTACCCACATCTCCCTGTTCTCCTTCCAGTGTGGAGTCGAGACCGACACATACAATGGCTAGGTCACAGGATTCTGCCAATGCCACAGCTTCGGGGATACGGTAGTTCTGAAATACCTTTCGTACGGAAGGGTCATCATAGAGCAGACATCCCTCTGCATAAGTGACATCCCAGCCGGTATCCTCGCAGATTCTTGTAATTCCTTCCACTACAGTGATGGAACGGGGCGGGGTACCGTTGTAGTTACCAACCAGTGCGGCATGACTGTCGGCAATGGGGGCGGTGACAGCCATGCGTTTGTTATCTTTCAAGGACAGAGGCAGTGTACCGTCATTTTTCAACAGAACACAGCTTTCCACAGCGGCCTGATAAGCCAGTTCCCGATGTTCTTTACAGCCCACCACATTGTAGGGAATTTCGTCCAGGGAACTGTGATCGAAGAGTCCTAACAGGTATCTGGTGGTGAAAAGACGTTCTGCACTGCGGCGGATTTCTTCTTCGGTTACCTTTCCCTGTTTATATGCCTGTAAAATATATTCATAGGTACAGCCGCAGTTTAAATCACAACCCTTTTCCAGGGCAAGAGCGGCGGAATCCTCCGGAAATGCAGTTACATGATGTCCCTCGTGGAAATCACGGATCGCCCAGCAGTCGGAAACGTAATGTCCTTCAAAATGCCATTTGTCGCGAAGCACTTCCTCCATAAGATAGGAGTGAGCACAGCAGGGTTCCTCGTTGGTACGGTTATAAGCACCCATGACAGCTTCCACATCAGCCTGTGTCACCAGAGCTTCAAAAGCGGGAAGATAAGTTTCCCACAGATCCTTCTTCGTAGCTTTGGCGTCGAAACTGTGACGCAGAGCCTCGGGACCGGAATGCACCGCAAAATGTTTGGCACAGGCGGCAGGGGTCAGGTAACCCTCTCTTTTGGTCTGTAATCCTTCCACAAAGGCACAGCCAAGGGAAGCGGTAAGTACGGGATCTTCTCCGTAGGTCTCCTGGCCTCTTCCCCAGCGGGGATCACGGAAGATATTGATATTGGGAGACCACATGGTCACACCTTTGTACCGGGTGCGGTCTCCGAGGCGGGAATAAGCGTTATATTTTGCCCGGGCTTCCAAAGCGATGGAACCGGCGATTTTCTGTAATAATTCACGGTCAAAAGTTGCACCCAGGCCAATCGCCTGCGGATAACAGGTGGCAGTACCGGCTCTGGCAACACCATGAAGGGCTTCACTCCACCAGTCATAGGCGGGAATGCCCAGACGGGGAATCGCGGGAGACGAGTGTAACAGCTGGGAAGCAGCTTCTTCTATTGTCATTTGTGCTACCAGTGCGGTAGCTTTTTCTCTGGCTTCTGTACGATTCATAATATATCTCACTTTTTGTTTTTTAAATTGGAACTGCTTTCATTTAAGCTTATTGTAAGTGAAAAAAGTGTGGACTGCACGACAAAAAGAAATTACATATGGGACAAAAATTGCTATTTTTAACAAAACAGGTAGAAATTCGGGACGGAATATGGTATGTAGAATACAGAGAGCTTTAAATTTTGTGCCTGCGGCCTAAAGTTTGCAGACTGTGAAAGGTATGGGGATTGGTATGAACACAGTAAAACCGTTTTATGAGAGCCGGAAAAAGGTCTATGACTGTCATGTCTGGTGGCACCCGAACTTCCCGTTTCATCTGCATAAACATATGGAATTCGTCCATGTGACGGAAGGGGAGATGGATGCCACGGTAGCTGGTGTGAATTATCATCTGATTACAGGAGACTGTCTGATGATCTACCCGAACCAGATCCATTCCTACAGTTCTGTGGGAGAGGTGGGAATGCTTCTGATCATTGCAGATATGGATTCCATCGGGGAATTTCAGGAAGAACTTACCTATTATGATATGGAGTCTCCCCGTTTTCAGAAAAGCATGCTCAGCCGTTACGGACAGATGGTACTGAACATTCTGGCAGATATTGGTCTGCATAAGGAACTGCGGCCATTTCGGCAGGACAAGGGACTTCTGATGGCACTGTTGGCGGATATGTATGAAAATATCCCAGTGATCAAAAAGGACAAGCCTTCGGATCTGAATATCACGCAGAAGCTTTTGCAATATATCAACGACAATATCACCGGGGAACTGACGGCACAGAAGGTGGCAAAAGAGTTGGGTATTAGTCCGTATTATCTGTCCCATATTTTTTCCTCCCAGTTAAATATCTCTTTTCCTTCCTATGTAGCGCAGCAGCGGATGATCCTGGCCTGCAATCTGTTGAAGGACAGCAGAAAGACGGTGACAGAGATCAGTTACGAATGCGGATTTCCCAATATGCGGACCTTCCACCGCTGTTTTCAGAAAAGGTATGAATGCACCCCTACTCAGTGGCGGGAGCGGAGTCACAAGGGAACGGATGAAAAAATACGACACCAGCTCTGGAATCAGGAAAAAGTGGAAAGTGAAAATTCTCTGGAGTAAAATATTTCCTTTTCTCCGCCCGAGAAGTGTAGTATACTGTCTGTGGGAAAGATATAGGACAAGTGACAGCGAAAGGCGGTAAAGATATGACAGCGGAGATCATCTGTGTAGGTACCGAATTATTACTGGGGAACATTGTGAATACGAATGCAGCTTATCTGGCGGAAAAGCTGGCGGGAGCCGGACTGGACTGTTACTACCAGACAGTGGTGGGAGATAATGTGGAGAGACTGGCAGGTGTGTTGAAATGTGCCATGGAGCGTTCGGATGTGATCCTGTTATCTGGTGGACTGGGACCCACGGAGGATGATCTGACCAAGGAGACTGTGGCGGAAGTCTGTGGAAAGAATCTCTCAGTGGATGATCACAGCATGGAGCGCATTGCCGAATTTTTCGCAGTCAGAGATATTCAGCCCACGGAGAACAACTGGAAACAGGCCATGGTGCCAGAGGGAGCGAAGGTGCTGGACAATGATAATGGAACAGCGCCGGGCATTATTCTGGAGACGGAGAAGAACCGTATTGTGTTGCTGCCGGGACCCCCTGCGGAACTGGTTCCCATGTTCGAACAGCAGGTGCTTCCTTATCTGGATACACTGACTCCCGGGGTGATCTGTTCTCAGATGGTAAAGCTTTGTGGTGTGCCGGAGAGCCAGGTGGAGGATACCCTGAAGGATCTGATCGACGGACAGACCAATCCTACGATAGCTACCTATGCCAAGACGGGAGAAGTACATATCCGTGTCACCGCTTCCGGGGAAGATACCAAGGCAGCTGGAAAAGCCATTAAACCTGTGGTGAAGGAACTGAAATCCCGTTTCGGAGCGGATATTTACAGTACCAAGGCGGAGACTACCCTGGAGATGGCGGTAGCAGATCTGCTGATGGCCAATGATCTGACGGTGACAACCGCGGAATCCTGTACCGGCGGCATGATCGCGGCAAGGATCATCAATGTCCCCGGGGTATCGGAGTGCTACAAGGCCGGACTGGTGACTTATTCCAATAAGGCAAAACGGAAATTCCTGGGAGTGCGTAAGAGCACGCTGGACAAATACGGTGCCGTCAGCAGCAAGACTGCCTCAGAGATGGCAAAAGGAGCCGCACTGTTAATGAAATCGGATGTGGCTGTGGCAGTGACCGGATTTGCGGGACCGGACGGCGGAACCGAGGAAAAGCCGGTAGGACTGGTATATATCGGATGCAGCATAAAGGGAGAAGTTACGGTGAAAGAGTATCATTTCTCCGGAACCCGCAGCCAGATCAGAGAGGCAACTACCTCTGCAGCACTGATTCTTATGCGCAGCTGTATTCTGAAATACTTCAGTAAAGTTACTTTTGGTAAAAAGTAACAGAAAAATATTTTGTGAGATACCCTCAAAACGAAGGGGTAAAAAATTGTAGATAGTGACGAAAACACAGGAAATGTATCATGCGTCCTTGCGGGAAGCGGGGATGTGTGATACATTCTTTTTGTATCTTTTATCTCTGATTATCGACAGACATTTCAGGATGTTCAGGCATTCGCCAAAATTTCAGACGATCATCGGAACGAAAAAATAAGGGGGAATGCTTATGAGGGAGCTTTAATGTACACAAAATATGTATAATAAAAATAGACATTGACAAACACGAACAAATGTTTTATCCTAAATAAAAAGCAGAACATTTGTTCCTTGAACAAAAAGGAGATTGACATGGAAAAAGACGATAAGCTTAAAGCATTGGATGCGGCGCTGAGCCAGATCGAGAAGCAGTACGGAAAGGGCGCGGTAATGAAGCTGGGAGATCCCACGGCACAGATGAATGTGGAGACCATCCCCACCGGTTCTTTAAGTTTGGATATAGCGTTAGGACTGGGCGGTATTCCCAAGGGAAGAATCATTGAGATCTACGGACCGGAATCCAGTGGTAAGACCACCGTTACCTTACATATGATCGCAGAAGTACAGAAAAGAGGCGGTATTGCCGGATTCATCGATGCGGAGCATGCTCTGGATCCTGTCTATGCGAAGAACATTGGCGTAGATATTGACAACCTGTACATTTCCCAGCCGGATAACGGTGAGCAGGCACTGGAGATCACGGAGACCATGGTACGCTCCGGAGCCATTGACATTATCGTAGTGGACTCCGTAGCCGCACTGGTACCCAAGGCCGAGATTGACGGTGATATGGGAGACAGCCATGTGGGTTTACAGGCACGACTGATGTCCCAGGCGCTGCGCAAGCTGACCGCTGTGATCAGCAAGTCCAACTGTACGGTTATCTTTATCAACCAGCTGCGTGAGAAGGTAGGTGTAATGTTCGGTAATCCTGAGACCACTACTGGCGGACGTGCGCTGAAGTTCTATTCTTCTGTACGACTGGATGTCAGAAGGATCGAAGCTCTGAAGCAGGGCGGTGAAGTGATCGGTAACCGTACCCGTGTCAAAGTCGTTAAGAATAAGATTGCACCTCCTTTTAAGGAAGCAGAGTTTGATATCATGTTCGGTGAAGGTATTTCCATGGTAGGAGATATTCTGGATCTGGCAACCAGCTGTGACGTTGTGGCAAAGTCCGGTGCCTGGTATGCCTACGAGGGCAACAAGATCGGACAAGGCCGTGAGAATGCCAAGCAGTATTTAAAAGACAATCCCGCCATCTGCGATGAGATTGCCGAGAAGGTCAGAGATCATTACGGACTAAAGGCAGATGTCACTGCCGCAGCAGAGAAGGAAGAGTAGATCCATGCTGGTAACACAGGTTACGGAACTTTCCAAATCGAGAAGCAAAGTATATATTGATCAGGAATTCGCCTTTGTATTGTACAAAGGCGAATTGCGTCTTTACCATATAAAGGAAGGACAGCAATTAAGCGAGGAAGACTATCGGACTATCATGCAGGAGGTACTTCCCAAGCGGGCGAAGCTTCGTGCCATGAACCTGTTGCAGGGAAGAGAATATACGACGGCACAGCTGCGGACAAAATTACAGCAGGGCTTTTATCCGGCGGAGATCATAGAGCAGGCTATCGTCTATGTGGCGGGCTTTCATTATATTGATGATCTTCGATATGCCGTGGATTATATTACTTACCATGAGGACAGCCGCAGCAGGCGGCGGATCGAACAGGATCTGCAGGGCAAAGGAATCTCAGCAGCTACCATGGAAGAGGCCTGGCAGGTCTGGCGGGAGAACGGTGGGGAGCAGGACGAACAGCGTATGATCCGGGAACAGCTTCATAAGAAGCACTATGATCCGGAAGCAGAGACAGACTGGAAGGAACGTCAGAAAATCTACGCTTTTCTGGCCAGAAAGGGATTCTCCGCAGAAGCTATCCGCAAAGCCATCGGTGGCATGCATAGCGATGATTTCTGAGAATACCGGACGACACATAACAGCAAGAAATAATGCACAAAGATTGTTTTGATATAGGAACTATTTTTGGACTAATTGCGACTTGTACTTGACATGGGTGTAATTTCAGTTTACACTAATACTGTTGTGAATTGCTTGTTAGAATGTACATAAATTGCATTCTATTATGAACGATAATTTGTATTATCGGAGCAAAATGTACAATGAAAATTTCATAAGGAGGTGCTCCTGTAGTGGACACTAATATTGTAATAGTATTAGTGGTTTCTGTTATTGCCATTATAGCTGCAGTGCTGATCACAGCAAAGGTTACCACGAACCGTCTGAAGAAGAACGCGGAGGGAACCATCGGCAACGCAGAGGAGAAGGCAAGAGAGATTATTGATGAAGCTCTGAAGACTGCAGAGAACAAAAAGCGCGAATCACTCCTGGAAGTCAAGGAAGAGTCCATTCGTACCAAGAATGAACTGGACAAAGAAATCAAGGAACGCAGAGCGGAAGCCCAGCGGTATGAGCGCAGAGTTCAGCAGAAGGAAGAGAACATCGATAAGAAAGCAGATGCCATCGAGAAGCGCGAGGCAAGTTTAGCATCCAGAGAAGAATCCCTCAATCGCATGAAGGAAGAAGTCTCCAGACTGAATGAGCAGCGTGTGCAGGAACTGGAACGAATTTCAGGATTAACCTCTGAACAAGCAAAAGACTACTTATTGAAAATTGTTGAAGATGAAGTGAAACATGAATCGGCCGTGATGATCAAGGAAATGGAGAGTCGGGCCAAAGAAGAAGCAGACAAAAAGGCAAAGGAATATGTGGTTAACGCTATACAGAGATGTGCAGCAGACCATGTCTCTGAGACTACAATTTCCGTTGTACAGTTACCGAATGACGAAATGAAGGGACGTATCATCGGACGTGAGGGACGCAATATCCGCACCCTTGAGACCATGACAGGTGTAGACCTGATCATAGATGATACACCGGAAGCAGTAATCCTGTCCGGATTTGATCCGATTCGTCGTGAGGTAGCGAGAATTGCGCTGGAGAAGCTGATTGTGGACGGACGTATCCATCCGGCCAGAATCGAAGAGATGGTAGAGAAGGCGCAGAAGGAAGTCGAAGTAATGATCAAGGAAGAGGGAGAAGCCGCAACTCTGGAGGTTGGTGTACATGGCATTCATCCCGAACTGGTAAGATTACTCGGTAAGATGAAATTCCGTACCAGCTATGGTCAGAACGCATTAAAGCATTCCATCGAGGTTGCACAGTTGTCAGGTCTTCTGGCAGCGGAGCTGGGACTGGATGTGAGACTTGCCAAGAGAGCGGGACTGCTGCATGATATCGGTAAGGCAGTAGACCACGAGATGGAAGGTTCCCATATTCAGCTAGGTGCTGAACTGTGTCGGAAATATAAAGAGAACGCTACGGTTATCAATGCCGTGGAATCTCACCATGGCGATGTAGAGCCTACTTCCCTGATTGCATGTATTGTACAAGCTGCTGATACAATATCCGCTGCAAGACCGGGAGCTAGAAGGGAAACACTGGAAACCTATACTAGCAGATTAAGACAGTTAGAAGATATCACAAACAATTTCAAAGGTGTAGATAAATCTTTTGCTATTCAGGCAGGTCGTGAAGTTCGTGTTATGGTAGTGCCCGAGCAGATTTCAGATGCCGATATGGTATTGTTGGCAAGAGATATTTCCAAGCAGATCGAAGCTGAATTGGAATATCCCGGACAGATCAAGGTAAATGTGATCCGTGAGAGCCGCGTAATTGATTACGCCAAATAACTGACCAGTCAGAAATGACAATTTCATACGAAGTAAGAAAAGCTGTTGTGCTGTTAAAGCACAGCAGCTTTTTTGATAAAATTTGTAACTATTCAGAGCCATGCAAAACTGCGTTCTGCGAATGCTTGCATTCAGGCA
>ENA-OPNR01001212-OPNR01001212.1-human-gut-metagenome-genome-assembly--contig:-NODE-1212-length-10488-cov-2.934151_pt1 | contig 10488 bp, 6 predicted proteins | sample MGYA00241543_ERZ501783 | MGnify/ENA primary metagenome ERZ501783 (study PRJEB25962, sample SAMEA2042557) | human gut metagenome | biome: human gut; feature: human-associated habitat; material: faeces... | reverse complement strand
TGGAAAAAGCATTATATTAAGACAGTTTCATCAGAAGAAATGCAGAAAGGCTATGTAAAACCTGACATCTTCTGTAATCACCGCGAAGCTGGTTCCATCGGTATGCGAAGCCTTCCTCTTTTTTACGCTTCCAGAGAAATTAAGGAATTGGGCCCGGAGACCACGAAGATTAGGAACTCCCGCAGCATGGGCATCCTGATGGCACCGCAATGTGTCTATGTCCTTTATAACACGGGAAACGGAGTCCTGAAATGGGAATATCGAACGGAAGTCCGCTTAAACGCCTTCCTGCAGCATTACCTGCAAGGCTACCCTTACAACGGACATCCACAGATCCGGGCAATCATGACCGGAACCGACATGGAAATGGCTTTCCGACTGTTTACCAGTACCGGAGGCTACAAAAAGAGCCTGTTTATGCTGGACACCTCCTTCGAGCATTTCCATTACCTTCCCAATACTCCGGAAGGGGAAGTGCTTTTAAAACTGCTGGTTCACCCTGAGATCATGGAAAAGCTGGACAATCTCCTGCTGTCCGATCTGGGCTGCCGCAGCGATTCAATTCCACTGGAACATGATGCCACGGATGCTTCCGGGAACCCCATCCTTCTTGCTTATGATTTTGACATGCAGCGAATCAACCGGTTCAATACCGGCTTAAATGTATACGGCAGATCCGGGAACCTGATCTGTTTCGATTTTCAGATTCCGGTCCTGAAAAAATACTTAACTGCCACAATCCATTTCTCCAGTATTGACCTTTGCAAATTCAAAAGGGGGTTTTTACATGAACCGTAAATGGTGGAAGCTCATTTATATGCTTCCGATCACCTTCTGCACCCTCTATGCAGGAGGCTATGTTGCTCAATTTATCCGCAACTATCAGACCTGGGAATCTGCCGGCAATTTTGCGGGAAACGGAACTGCCCCGCAGATCCCCTCCCCGCACCCGCTCGCCTGTCTGGATGCCCTGACTGCTTTCCCGTACAATCTGTATGGGATTTTTCTATGTCTGGCAGCTTTTGGACTCCTGACCTTCCTTCTCATGCGTATGGGATTTGACCGAAACGGGGAAATAACAGACCGGGACCGGAACCTGAATTATTCCACAAAGGGAACCTATGGGACTTCCGGTTTTATGACTTTGGAGGAAATGCATCAGGTACTGGAGCTTACGAATGATGTCAAGAAACACAAGGGAACCATTCTTGGAAAACTGAACGGAAAAGCCGTTTGTCTCCCGAAGGATACCCGCATGAACCGGAATATTGCCGTTTACGGTGCCAGCGGTTCCATGAAAAGCCGGGCCTTTGCACGCAACATGATCTTCCAGTGTGTTGCCCGCGGGGAAAGCCTCATCATCACCGATCCAAAATCGGAATTGTACGAAAGTACAGCCACTTACCTTGAGAATACCGGATATATCGTGAAATCCTTTAATCTTGTAAACCCGGAAAACTCGGATAGTTGGAATTGTCTGGGTGAAATTGGCGGACAGGAAACCATGGCACAGGTATTTGCTGATGTCATCATCCAGAATACCGGTTCTGCCAAAGGCGATCACTTCTGGGACAATGCCGAGATGAACTTATTAAAAGCTCTGATTCTCTATGTGGATCAGGGATTCCCACCGGAGGCAAAGAATATCGGACAGGTATACAAACTCCTGACCATGAGTTCGGAAAAAGAACTGAACAGCCTCTTTGACCTGCTTCCGGTCTCCCATCCGGCAAAAGTCCCCTACTGCATCTATAAGCAGGCAAGTGACACGGTACGTTCCGGCGTCATCATCGGACTCGGTTCCAGACTTCAGGTATTCCAGAACAAGCTGATCCGCCAGATCACTTCCTATGATGAGATCAACCTGACGCTGCCGGGAAAAGAAAAATGTGCATACTTCTGCATCACTTCGGATCAAGACAGCACTTTTGATTTTCTTTCTTCCCTGTTTATGACCTTCGTATTTATCAAACTGGTCCGTTATGCAGACACCTATGGGGAAGATGGAAAACTGCCGGTTCCGGTACATATCCTGGCTGATGAGCTGGCGAATACGGGAGCAATCCTATCGCTCAACAAAAAGATTTCCGTGATCCGAAGTCGAAACCTCAGTATTTCCTGCATTTTCCAAAACCTGCCTCAGATGCAGAACCGGTATCCCTTAAACCAATGGCAGGAAATCATCGGGAACTGCGACACTCAGCTATTTTTAGGCTGTACGGATGAGGTAACTGCTACATTTATCTCTAACCGCTCCGGTGATGTGACCGTTGGTGTCAGCAGCGAAGCCAAACAATTAAATAGCTGGAGAGTATCCGATTATACACCGGAATACCGCCAGACCAGATCCATCGGGAAACGAAAGCTCTTAACTCCGGATGAGATCCTGCGCCTGCCTCTGGATACCGCACTGATTATCCTGCGTGGCCAGAAAGTACTGCAGGTAGAAAAATACGATTACATCCTGCACCCGGATGCCCAAAAACTCATTCCCCGGAAGGCTTCCGAACATATTCCGGAATGGAGAAAAGGAGCATGTAGTGAAGAATATACGTACACTCCAACTATTCCTGCTTCCCACCCGAAAAAAAACGCTTCTTATGGAAAGCAGAAAAAGAAAAAAGCTGAACCGCACTTTGACCAGCAAAGCGTTTATCAGGAACCTGGCTATCACGATTTCCCGGATGACTTCTCAGCAGATAACTATTCGGATCACACAGACATGGTTCCTTTAGATAAAGATTCTATCATGTCATAATTTGAAAGGAGACACTATGATGCCAAACGAAACAACCAACACACCTATTTTAACTCTGAATTCCGATGCGAAGCTGGAAACAGCCCAGTCCATTTCAGACCTTACCTGGCATGAGATCCAGAATGCCTACCGTACCCGCCGGATCTTAACCGGAATGCTTGGCGGTATCGAGAAAACAGAAAACGGCAGCCTCATTGCCGTGGTTTACTACAAGGATTTCCGTACTGTCATCCCAGTAACTGAGATGATGATCCATCTCATGCAGGATGAAGCACACGATTATGGGGAGCTTGCTCTGCGGCAGAACAAAATCCTCAACAATATGCTTGGATGTGAGATTGATTTTCTGATTAAGGGATTAGATCCAAAGACACGCAGCATTGTCGCCAGCCGGAAAGAAGCGATGCTGAAGAAACGCCAGATCTTCTATCTGGATAAAGATGCTTCCGGAATGCCGAAAGTTTATGAAGACCGTATCGTGCAGGCAAGAGTCATTGCTGTTGCGGAAAAGGTAGTCCGGGCAGAAATTTTCGGTGTGGAAACCTCCATTCTTGCCAGAGACCTGTCCTTCGACTGGATGGGTGATGCCAGAGAACGCTTCCAGGTAGGCGATCACATCCTGGTACGCATCCTGGATGTGCGGGCAGACTCACCAGAGCAGATTACGGTTCACGCAGATGTCAAAAGTGTGGAAGGCAACACCAGCAAGGAAAACATGAAAAAATGTAAGATTCAGGGAAAATACGCCGGAACTGTGGAAGACATCCATAAAGGCACCGTCTTTGTCCGGCTCTCCATCGGTGTCAATGCCATTGCCCACTCCTGCTATGACAGCCGGACAGTCGGGAAAAAGGATCAGGTATCCTTTGTGGTGACGCATATTGATGAAGAGCGTAATGTTGCCCTCGGCATCATCACCCGCATCATCAAGCAGACCATATAAGGCTTCCACCTTATTTTTAAATAGCTTTTTTTCATATACAGCACCAATTAGTCCAGCAAATACTCACGATACAGCTACATAAGGTGACAGAATAAAGTATTTTTCAGACCATTACCTTATTGTACTGAAAACGGTAACGTGTTATACTGATTCGGTATTACTGAACCGGAAAGACGGATGCATTTCGATTTTGCCCTCTAGTATCCAAGGAGGGTGATGCCCATGAATACAATGGAAGTATTGACTTTACTATTGGTAATTTTTGCGGCTTTGACTTATATAGATCGACATAATAAGAAATAGCATCCACGACCCTAGGAAAGTTTTGGATGCTATGACTTATACATAGAATATAAAATTTAACTGAGGGCATCAGATTTTGCATCTGAATACCTTTCTTGAGTTCATTATACACTGGGGGATTTGAGAAATCAAGTCCCCCTTTTTATTATGACATTGATTAGTATCTGCATTAAACATCAGAAATTTATATTCTTACTCACTGAAACGAATTCTCTCTATCAATGAATCTTTCCTTACTGACTTTGCAATGAATATTGCCAATAACATCTGTATCACAAACAATGTTAAAATTATAATAATAGCTGCTGTTACCGGATAATGGTATGTGCTGATATCAAACATTCCTGTACGCTTTGCATATAAAAACAACGGATATCCTGCAAGACTTCCCACTCCGATACTGATAATAAGAGTGCCTACTGTATAGAATATACCTTCCAACTGGAGCATCTTCATCAACTGACGGTCCGACATTCCGATTGCCTGCATCATGCCAAGCTCCTTTTTTCGCACATGGACACTATTGATCATTGTGTTAATCAAGTTCATAATGCTGATTGCTGCCAGAATGATGATAAATGCATAACATGCACCTCTAGTCATCTGTATGGCATTTTCCCATGTATCGTACTCATTCTTCCAGGTACGCATCTGCAGTCTGCCTGATCCATCCACAATAGCCTGTAGAGATGCTTCCAGTGCCTCATCATAATCCTTATCTGCAATCACCTGAAAATAGCTGGAAGAATTATTTATGGTAAGTTTCTCTGCCCCTTCTTTTGCCATGATAAGACAGTTATAGTTTGTCAGACCTCTTCCATATTCACCAATTGCTGCCACTTCAATCTCTTTTTGAAAGGTATTATCTCCATCATGAATATTGAGTTTCAGCTTATCTCCCACTTTAATATCTGGATACCAGTGAAGTAGCGAAGTAGCGCGCGGTCCAGAATCACTTTATCCCCGGATTTCAATTCCTCGTATGTGACATTGCCTTCAGTGATTCCTTTTTTCAGCTCTTCTGCGTATTCTTCCGGCACTCCATTGATAAATTCGGTTCCAATTTTTTCTTCAAAAGGTCCTCCTGATACCTTCAACGCGGTAAACACATCTACCCGCTCAACACCGTCAAGCTCCTCTATCTGCTGCTTTAGTCCTTCATTTAATGGATTATTCTTTTGAACCTCCGCCCATTCATATTCAGGATGCTCTTTATTCCCGGATTCCACAATTGGAGAAATCTCATATTGCCCCACAATCGAACTCTTTGCACTTTCCATCGGATTTGCACAAGACAGCACCGTTGCTACCATCATGACAAATATTCCGGTAACGGCCATAGATACAATCGTGATAGTACTCTTCTTTTTATTCTCTGCAAGATTTCTCTTGGTCAGTCGTCCGATATTCAGAAATTGATATCCCTTCCTGCTGCTTTTCTGTCGCTTACTGCCTCCCTGGTAACGCATAGCTTCTATTTCTGATACCTTCGCCGCCATACGCATAGGCTTCATCAGTGACAGATACACTGTACACAGAGTCACTGCAATTGCCAACAGATAAATCCACCAATAATAAAGTTGGACTTCTCCTTTAGCTACAACCTTGTATGCCTCTGTTATAAGTACGTTTGAATCCTTTGCATGTTCTACAAACTGGAGAAGTACAACTTTCACAGCAACTGTTCCGATCAAAAGTCCTATCGGAATGGCAAACAACGCCACTCCCATTCCCTCTCTTAGTACGATTTGTCTAAGCTGCCGTTTCGTAGCCCCGATTGCCTTTAACTTTCCAAATTCCCGAACCCTCTGGTTCATAGATACATAATAAACACTATAAATTGTGATAATGCCCACCAATACAACAATAAGCATGATTCCTACAATCACCGGAATTGTAGCCGGATCCACATAATTTGCTGCAAGATACTCTTTATTAATATTCATGTCATCCTCGGAAATCCCGAACTGTCTGGCAATATTCTGTATCGTCTCTGTATAATCTGCAGTCGTATTTCCTTTCTGTCCATTCACCTGAAGTAAAAACCGATATTTCACCTGTTCTACCGGTATCTCCGCTTTCAGAAAGGCCTCTGAAACCAATGATGTATATTGTTTTGTTCTTTGCTGCTCTCATTATCTGCTAAAAAACCACAGATTCGAAAGTCTTTCTCCTTCGTATAATCCAGTCCGTCATCTTTCAGAATCTGATAAGGTACTGTGATAGTGTCACCGATTTTCCCATTCTGTCCTAATGCTTCCAGTATTCCTTTTGAAACCACAATATCATTTTCTTTCTGCGGAAGTTGCCCCTCTTTCAGCTTCACTTTATAAAGTTCCATCCCTGTTCTGTCCATATACATCATGGAAACCGTCGCATCTTCCAGATTCATGTACCCCGCATCGCTGCGGAGTCCGTAAGTTTTCACATCATGATGTGCCGCCAGTTTCATAACTGTACTCTCGTCCACGTTCCGATAAAGGGCATGCCATGTTGGATAAATCTTATTGATTACCGCAAAGTTCACTTCCACCATATCTTTTCCGATTGATGGGATTACGAACAGCAGTAATGTTGTCAGGATAATGGCAATTCCAATCAGTATGTTTTTGCTCTTATAATGCCGCATATTGCAATATGCAACTCTGGTCGTCATCTTCATTATCTTCTCACCGCCTTGCCATCTTCAATGATAATCATTTCATCCGCCATCTGGGCAATCGTTTCATCATGGGTAATCATGATAAGCGTCTGCCCGAAATCCGACACGCAGCTTTTCAATAGGCTCATAACCTCTAGCTCAGTCTGGGAATCAAGGTTTCCAGTCGGCTCATCCGCCAAAATTATCGCCGGTCTTGTCACCAATGCCCTGGCTATCGCAGTTCTCTGTTTCTGTCCACCAGACAAAGCAGACGGCATCGCATCTTTCTTATCCTGCAGTCCGATTTTTTTGAGAATATCTTCCACTTCCCGCGGCTTTACCTTGCGATTATCAAGTCCCAGCGGAAGAACGATATTCTCCCACACATTCAGCGATGGAATCAGATTAAAATCCTGAAAGATAAATCCTATCTTCTTTCTTCGAAACTGTGCCAGTTTATCATCTTTTCGAGAATAGATATCGGTTCCATCAATCCATACTTTGCCGGAATCCGGTCTGTCAAGCCCTCCAATCAGATGCAGAAGTGTAGATTTTCCGGAGCCGGAACGTCCTACGATAGCTGTAAACTTGCCTCTCTCTATCTGTAAACTTGTATGATCCACGGCTCTCACCTGATTCTCGCCTTCTCCATAATACTTTACTAGATCTTCTACTTTTAAAATACTACTCATATCTTCAAGTCCCCGTTACTGAAAACTTATAAAAAGTTACAAACTTCTATGTTTCATTCCTACTTCAACGAGTATGCTTTTGATGATATAAATATCTATCTACTCACAAGTTCTTGTACTCTCCATAGGCGTAAATTCCGGACTAACGTATCCGTACATATTTGCATTAACGTTTCAGTGTCAGCTTGCAAATCGTTCTCCATAACCCTTAAGATTTATTGATGCCTGGAAATCTCTGTCAATTATATTCCCACACTCACATCTATATTCCCTGTCAGATAATTTCAAATCTTTTTTGATATTTCCACAACAGCTGCAAAGCTTTGATGATGGATAAAACCGATCAGCCACAATAAGCTGGATCCCTTTATCACTGCATTTGTTTTCAAGCTGTTTTCTAAACCCAAAAAATCCCTGTTCCTGAACTGCTTTGGATAAATGTCTATTTTTCATCATTCCTCTGACATTCAAATCTTCAATACATATAAATCTTGGCTTTCGATTTACGATCTCCGATATGGTCTGATTCAAATAGTTTTTACGGATGTTTGTTAATCTGTGATTTCGTTTTAATAAAAGTTTTTCCTTTTTGATTACATTATTTGTTTTACAGTAACTTTCTCCTTTCTTATTTTTCTCGTAAGAACGAGAGATACTACGCTGTAATCTGCGTTTTTGTTTTTCTAATTTCTTTACTTTCTGACTCTTATTGATGTTCTTATACTTAACAGCATCAGAGCAGACAGCTAAGTCTTTGATTCCTAAGTCTATGCCGACTCCATCCTCATTCAGCGTTTCCCTGCAATCAGGAAATTCCACACATACACTGATCCACCAGTTCACCCCATCAAAGGATATTCTCGGATTCCTATATTTAGCATCTGTCGGAATACGTCCATGTTCTGCAAGTCTTACCCAATTCCTTTTTTGCTTATTTGCCTTCCTGCTGGAAGAAAAGCCTTCAAATTTAACGTGGGTATTACTGAATTGTATCTTAACGTTGTCCTGATAGAATTTCGGCATGGATCTCTTTCTGGACTTGAATCTTGGGAATTTTTGCAAACCCTTGAAAAAGTTCTGATACGCAGTACAGGCATCTTTAATTGCCTGCTTGGTTACATTGTTAGAAATATTCAATAACCATGCGTATTCCTCAGAATGTCTAAGCCTTGTAAATTCTTTTCTGAGTTCTGAATCCGAAATGAATTTGCCGCCTTTTTCATAAGTTTCTTTTTCCCTGGCCAAAGCCCAGTTATAAGCAAATCTTGAAGCACCTGCGTACTGAAACAGCTTAGTTTTCTGTACATTGTTTGGGATCAACATTACTTTTATGGCTTTTACCATCGGTCTCCTCCTGCATCAATTCTCGGATAAATTTCTTCGCTTTGTTCGCTCGTTTTCCTTGTAATTTGCAGCTGAATACTGTGATTATTTGAACCAGATCTTCAACAAATTCCTTCCGTTCAGATTTTTCAGTATTATCCATCTGTCATTCTAAATTTGTTTATGGCTGGAAACGCGACAATATCCAATTGTAATGCGGTTTTTAGGCTTTACATTTATTACCTGGTTGAGTTGCTCATCAGAATAATATTTACTCAAAGTATCAACTTCTTTCAATAATATTCTGCTCTAATATCTCAGAAAACTCAACATCTACTTATATGATTTTATAATTTATATTTAACTGTTGATAACCTCCTTATTCCGGGAATTTCTATTCCGATTTTCTGCCATTTTTGTATGTTTTCGATAATTTTATAGTAAAAGATCGCAATTTAATTGTCAATCTGTTCTTTAGGATTTTATAGAATATTTTATTTTTTTATGAACCACAACCTTTTCATTTTCAACTGCGCCTTTTTCCTGTTCCAGCTGCCTCGTTTTGCGTACAACCGGAAAAACACCGATCCTTCCAGTGATGAATAAAAAACAATAAAAAACAAAAAAAGCGGCCGCACATTACCGCACAGCCGCCTTTCATTTCTCTTCTTTTCGTATTTCCTGTCCGTCAGATCGTCACGATAACGCCGCCGTCATTGGCATACATGCTGCTGACGCCCGCAGTATCCATAATCACAACATCCTTTACAGAAACCTTGGAGGTCACCATCCGCTTCACGCTTTCTGCACGCTCCGGGCAATTACAATGGGTGATCATCAGGGTCTTTTCCTCCGGTCTTGCCACATTGCGCACCACTGCGTCTGCCATCTTCTGCAGACCCTTACGGATGCCGATTCCCTGCCCGATCTGCTCGATCCTGCCGTCCATCGTGCCTGCCATAACGGGCTTGATGCTCAGAGTAGATGCAACCAGTGCCTTGATACCGCTGAGTCTGCCGTTTTTACGCAGAGTTTCCAGATTATCCAGGACAAAATACGTATTCATCTCACTGCGGAACGCTTCCAGACGGCTTACCACCTCTTCAAAGGGAAGTCCCTGTTCCTCCAGGGAAGCTGCCAGCAGCGCAAGCTGTGTCTCTCCGCAGGAAGCCGAACAGGAATCCATGACGTAAATCTGTTTGGACTCGTCCTCTTCCAGATACATCTGCCTTCCGACCATGGCACTGTTATAGCTTCCGCTCAAATTGCCGGACAGCGTTACCACATAAATATGCTCTGCCTCCGATTCAAACGCCTGCCGATAGCTCTCCGGCGACGGACAGGAGGAACGCGGGCACTGGGGACATGACGCAACCTGCTCCAGAAATTCTTTCTGATTAAAATGCTCATCGTCCATAATCCGGTAATCGCCGACCTCCAGACCAAGCGGTACGATTTCAAAATGCGGATCCTTCTTATATTTCTCCGGCAGCTCACAACAGCTGTCCACAACGATTTTATAACTCATGTTTTCCTCCATACCGCAGGCGCTTTGCGCCTGCCGCACCACGGCTTCTCGTATATTCTCAAAACCAATCCATGTAGTTTTCATTACTACATATGATAACACGTTCTGACTGTTCCTGTAAAGGGTATTTCCAAAAAACCCCATCTCTGATATACTGATACCACAGTTCACTCGTGGATTTTTGAAGGAAGATTTCGTGCTCGCACGAAAATCTGACTGAAAAAAGCTACGAAGGGAGCGCCGCTTCATGAGCAAAAGGAGCTGCGAAGCAGCGGAAAGCATCGAAGATGCGAGTTTGCG
>ENA-OPNR01001209-OPNR01001209.1-human-gut-metagenome-genome-assembly--contig:-NODE-1209-length-10497-cov-2.365830_pt1 | contig 10497 bp, 9 predicted proteins | sample MGYA00241543_ERZ501783 | MGnify/ENA primary metagenome ERZ501783 (study PRJEB25962, sample SAMEA2042557) | human gut metagenome | biome: human gut; feature: human-associated habitat; material: faeces... | reverse complement strand
GGCGGTAACTCCGGCAGTCCGGTATTCAATGCCAAAGGTGAGCTCATCGGTACAGGTTTCGATCGCAATTATGAAGGACTTACAGGAGATATAGCCTTCCGCCCCTCTTCACAGCGTGCAGCCTGCGTAGACATTCGCTACACTTTATTTATCATAGAGAAGTATGCCGGTGCCTCACATATTATCAAGGAGCTGACTATTGCGGAATAAATAAAAGGAAGTATAAAAATATCACTCGGATATTCAAGTGAACCATAATTCGCCCCTGCAAGTAAAGTGAATAACTAAAGTCAATCACAATGTTTGCAGGGGCGAAATGTTTTCATTCAACCATAGTACAACAGTTACCCACAGAGCACCCAGGAAAGAAATCAGAATCATTTGATAAATTTTCCGATGGAAAATGTTTCAAAATTGAAAGTATTCTAAAAAATACCCAAATATGCCATTTTAATAGTATGAAAAGCAATAGATCGTGAACAAAAGACACCACAAACTGTTTCACTATACAGACAACAACACTAATATTGTATTTATAAAAAAAATGAATTAATAACAGAAAGGAAAAGATTATGGAGAAATTTGAAGAACTTATACAATCAGAAAAACCTGTTTTAGTAGACTTTTTTGCAACTTGGTGTGGCCCATGTAAGGCAATGCATCCCGTATTGGAAGAGCTGAAAGGACAAATCGGTGATGGTGCCCGCATCGTGAAAATCGATGTAGACCAACATGAGGAACTGGCTGCTAAGTATCGTATACAAGCGGTACCCACTTTTATCGTATTCAAGAAAGGTGAAGCCGTTTGGCGTCATTCCGGAGTTATTAAGGGCAGTGAGCTGAAAGGCGTCATTGAACAAAATTCATAAAGAACAAACATTATGAAGAAAGTACTAACCTTTGCCATTCTGATTTTTGCCAGCGTACTGACATTCGCCTGCAAGGATGGAGCAAAAGCACAACCCAATGAACCGGAACAAAAAGAAGCCAAGAGCGGAGAAGTAATCGTAATGAACAAGGATATGTTTATTAAAGATGTATTCGATTACGAGAAATCCCAGGACTGGAAATATAAGGGTGACAAACCCGCCATCATTGACTTGTATGCCGACTGGTGTGGTCCCTGCCGCATGACAGCACCCATCATGAAAGATCTGGCAAAAGAATACGCCGGAAAGATCGTGATCTACAAAGTGAATGTGGACAAAGAACGTGAACTTGCCGCATTATTCAATGCAAGCAGCATTCCTCTCTTTGTATTCATTCCGATGGAAGGAGAACCTCAGCTTTTCCGTGGTGCAGCTGATAAAGCCACTTACCAAAAGGCAATTGAAGATTTCTTGTTAAAGAAGAAATAATATATAAGAAAAAGTCACTGGAGTTATGTATGAATGATGAGTGGCATATCTTTCCACTCATTATTGTACATCTCCGTGACAGTGTGATAACCGGACGCTTGCAGGGCCATCAAAGCTTGCAGGCGTCCGTTGTTTATACGCTCCGGGTAGTGGGAATCACTATTAACCTGTACACGGATTCCCTTTTCAAGCAATACAGGGAAGTAGCGTTCATTAGGATAGAAAGTACCCAATTCCAGATAAGATTTTGTATTAATCTCTACGATATATCCTTTTCGGGCAATAGCATCAAAATATTCCTGAATCAAAGCATCATACCAAGGCTCATCCAGTAAGCCGGGATGATAAGCAGATGCGTTATAGTGCATTTTGTCAGCATGACCGACAATATCAAAACCACCCAGTTCCACCATACGCATCAAACGGTCATAATAAAGATGCACCACTCTCACCAGGTCACCATTGAAATGTTTATTCACAAGTCTGCGGAATTTATCAGCCGTCACATCCACATCCACTATTTCTCCCTTATCATCATAAAGCAAGTGCACAGAACCGATACGGTAATCCAACGGTAATTCGCGGAAACGGACAACAGACGGATTGCTCTCTTCATTCAGATAGTCAATCTCCAGACCGATATAGAGTTCTATTTGTCCGGCATACTTAGCCTTCAGACGATGGAATTCGGCCAGATAGTCATCCATAGCGTCCCACTCCATAGTCCACGCTGTAGAAAACGGCAGAGGGGCATGGGAAGAAAATCCATAAGAAGTAAATCCTTCACTCAGGGCAAAGCGGATAAAGTCTTCCATATTAGCACGTCCGTCGCAATATAAGCTATGACTATGATAGTTCGTTAAATTTCCAGTTCTGTTGCTCATAATTTTATCATCTTATCATTTATCATCTTATCAACCATCTTATCACCCTATCATTCTTCTATCTCACTAAGTTCCAGCCAACGCATGGTCTTTTCATCAATCAAATCCGTGATCTCGGGCAAACGCTTTGATTTCTCTGTGAGTTCTTCTACGGATAAGGTGCCACTGCACAGGGCAGCTTCAATGGTTTTCTTTTCGTCCTCCAATGTAGCAATTTCCTGCTCCAGCTGTTCAAACTCCCTTTTCTCTTTAAAGGACATCCGGCGTTTTTCATTCAAACGCACTTTAGCGGTTTTATCTTCCTGCGGTTTAGAGGCTTCTTTTTCTTTCTCCTTTTCCAGCCGGGCTTTTTCTTCCTTCCAGTCACGATACTGGGTATAATTTCCGGGGAAATCACGGATATCCGCCTGACCGTTGAAGACTAGCATATGGTCTACTACTTTATCCATAAAGTAGCGGTCGTGGCTTACTACGATAACACAACCCTTGAAATTCTGTAAATACTCTTCCAGTACATTCAGGGTAATGATATCCAGATCATTGGTAGGCTCATCCAGCACAAGGAAATTAGGATTACGCATCAATACCGTACACAGATACAGGCGACGGCGCTCTCCACCACTCAGTTTATAAACATAGCTATGCTGGGTTTCGGGAGTGAAGAGAAAATGTTGCAAAAACTGGGAAGCGGTCAGCTTTTTACCATTACCTAACTCTATGACTTCGGCGATATCCTGTACCACATCAATCACTTTCATCTGCTCATCGAACTGTAAGCCATCCTGCGAATAATAACCGAAACGTACCGTTTCTCCGATATCAATCGTTCCGCTATCGGCTTTCTCCTCTCCCATCAGTATTTTGATAAAAGTAGATTTACCGGTACCGTTATTACCTACAATGCCCATCTTTTCATAACGGGCAAAAATGTAAGAAAAGTCTTCTAATATTTTAAGGTCACCAAACGACTTGTACAAATGGTCTGCTTCGAATATCTTGCTACCGATGTAGGAGGCCTTTACTTCCAGTTTCACATTGTCGTTATTAAACCGCTGTTTAGCTACTTTCTCCAGTTCATAGAAAGCTTCTTCGCGATAACGCGCTTTATGCCCGCGGGCTTGCGGCATACGACGCATCCATTCCAACTCAGTGCGATACAGATTGTTGGCACGGGTTATTTCAACATTCGTTGCATCGATACGCTCTTGACGTTTCTCCAGGTAATAGCTATAATTTCCCTTATATTGATAGATCTGACGATTGTCTATTTCAATGATTTCGGTACAGACACGGTCGAGAAAGTAACGGTCGTGCGTCACCATGAGCAGACTGAGGTTTGTGCGGCGCAGGTAATCTTCCAACCATTCAGTCATATCAAGATCGAGATGGTTGGTCGGCTCATCCAGAATCAGCAGGTCAGGCTCAGTGATAAGGGTATTGGCAAGCGCCACGCGCTTCAACTGTCCACCAGAAAGATGCTTTACTTGCTGATCGAAGTTTCTTATCTTCAACTGGGAAAGAATTTGCTTGGCCTTCTGTTCATACTCCCATGCTTTTTCATGATCCATGCGCACCAGGATTTCGTCCAAACCAGGATGTCCTTCTGTTTCCATGCAGCGTTCGTACTCCTTTATCAGTTCTACCGTACTGTTGCCATGATGGAAACAAGCTTCCAGAACGGTCAGTCCTTCGGGATATTGCGGGTCTTGTTCCAAATATCCGACCCTAAGGTCACGACGAAAAGAAATGGTTCCACTGTCATAGCCTTCTTTTCCGGCAATGATATTCAACAAAGTAGTTTTACCACTGCCGTTTTTGGCAATCAGTCCGATACGTTGCCCTTCGGCCACACCGAGCGAAGTATTCTCAAGCAATACCAAATCACCGAATGACTTGGTCAAATTTTCTATCTGAAGATAACTAATCACAGTTTAAGATTTATGATTTATAATTTATGATTTATGGCTGGTTGGCAAATGATCAGAGTAAGGATTTGTAGGTTTCTGCCAGATTGCAAGGTTCCCCTGCCTTCACTTTGCTCCACACTAATTTCATGGGGTCAATCCATTCTCCTGTAGTAAGATTCTGCAATACAGGAGCTTCACGATTACCATCTATCAGAGTCATCCATTCTAACCCATCTACTTCATTGGCAAGAATCACACAGATGGCAATACCAAATGAAAGCCATGCTTCTTTCTTCTTCGGACCGATAGTTCCACTATCAATGACCTGTTGCATACTGTCCAAATCTTCTTCCATACCCTGGAAATCTTTTTTCAGTTGTTCTTTTACAGTAGTGGTCACCCACTCAAAAGCCTCATTAATCTGGTAGATTTCGGACAGGCGGACAGATATAAGCTCTGCCGGATATTTCACTCCCTCTTTACGTATTTCCAACGAGGCGATAACGACTTGCCACAGATGCTCCCTTGCTTACCGTAAAGGAACATTCAAAGGCAACATCATCCACACCTGTAATCCAAAGATGAGAAGTATAATAAGCCCCTTCTTCTTCAAACATCTCCTTACTGTAAGCACATGCCAAGCTTCCTATTTTAACGGAGACTGCCGAAGGATTGTCTTTCAGTTCCTGACGGGTAACTTCCCGACCATACATAGCGTTACCTTTATATGCAGAAATACGAAAATTTCCAGTCCATTCACTTGGATTATAGAAGAGAAAAGAGCCTTCCCCATCTTCAAACTCATTCCAGTCTGCGGGATACAACATGGAAAACCATACTCCCGGAGAGATAAATTTCTTGCTTTGTGCCATTGCTATTCAGAGGTTAATAACGAGGCCACCTGACCTCGTTCGGCAAAAGTAACATTACATCCGTTGATATGCAAACAAACAGAAACAAAAAACAGCCGATTCTCACGAACCGACTGTCCCAATCATCATCTATGAATGAAGACCGTTACAGTCTTCAATATCTTATTAAATCTCTATGAAACTTCAAAGAAAATCATATTTCTGTTTCCGAGCGCAAAGATAATCAATGAAATATATAGATTCCCAATATTTTAAGATATTTAAATTAACGTTCTATAAACTATGGAATTTTATAGATTAATATGCAAAAAAGCAGCGATTCTTAATAACTAACCTCTTGGTATCTTCTATTTTCCAATAGGCTGTATCTTCCTTCTCACATCCTTAGAAATCTCCAAAAACATGTAATTCAATTTCCCGGAATGTATTCCTTCTTCATTTTGCTTATACTTATTATTAGCGTATTGCTTTGACTTATCGAATGTCAGTCGTGACATTTGATTCTGTGATTTACCTACCATCGTTGAATCCAGCTTCTCATCCGGAAAGAAATCATCCAGATCCACATCTCCAATCATAGTAGTTTCAAGGAAGTTCATATTCTTGCGACCGGCATCTGTATAATACCCCACAAACATGTGTCCCGGAGTACGAACTAATATTGGCTCTATATTAATAGCACGAAGCAAGGAAGCAAACAACACGCTACCATCCACACAGTTAATCTGCGAAGACTCCAGTGCATCATCAAACGTACGAACACGCTGGGAAAAGACCACATTACTGGACAAACTGGTATTGGAAACAGAACTGTAACGGAAATTACGCTTTTGAAGTACATTCCATAGAGCATAGACTTGCTTGTCCACCACTTCAGCATTGCCACCTTGATAGCCTAGGAAACGATTGACAATACGGGTGTTCAGTGCTTCACGCAACAGTTTATCAATCATCGGATTTTCCTCATTAACGTATGCCGCAAAGAAAATTCCTGTATCATGAAACTTAGTTCCATTCGTAACATAGCCCAACAGACATTCATTGATGCTGCGAACAGAAAAAGTACGAACCCGCTGCCCCAAATCCTTATCATTCATTTCCACCTTAACAGCCACACTTACCGGTTCCGCCTGGTTATTATTCTTCAGCGCTTCGTAATTCCAGATAATATCGGGATAGATCGTATATTCCGTCCGTGGTTTAGCCAGCACAAACTCAGATACGGAACGGGAAAAGAACGGAGTTTCAGCAACTTCAATACGCACCCTGCTATACGCCTTCCCCGAACGAATCCGGATAGAAATGCAGGATTTAGAATTACCCACATATAAGGAATCAGCCGGAACAATGACTTGCGCATCCGTCGTCGCTACAGAAAGAATACTGGAAGGAAAGATGTTGCCTCCCAACTCATCCGTTATCTCAAACCCGGAACGGAACGGAGCCGTATTCAGCCAAAAGGAACCTGCCACAACCACCACCAATAAAGCTATCAGAGCGGGCAAACGCCATTTATATCGCCGAAAATTTATATTAGTCAACTCTTTCATACCAATGTTATTTATATTAAGACAAAGGTAAGTATAAAAACTGAAAAACTGGAATGCAAAAGTAATAGTTTACAGTTCTTCACCTTACCAAAACCGTGTCAAAGCCTTACCAACTCCGCGTCAGGTTCGTACCATCTCCGTGCCTATACGCTTGAACCTGATACGGACCCAATACGGAGTTAATACGGACCCGGTACGGAGTTTCTACGGATCTGACACGGAGTTGGTACGGACTTGGTATGGACCGGATTACCTTCAGCACATACAAAAATGTAATCAAATTGTAACACGTGTTTCACTTTCCCGTAACAAAAACACCGCACCTTTGTCGCTGAAAAGAAATAAAGTATAACTTTGTGGTAGGAGAATTTGTTTTGAATACCTCATATTAATTAGAAAAAGCAATGAACGATTATCGTATTTTAGTTGTAGACGATGAAGAGGACCTTTGCGAGATCCTGAAATTCAACCTTGAGAATGAAGGGTATGAAGTGGACACGGCCAACTCTGCCGAAGAGGCGTTGAAAATGAATATCGGTAGCTACAACCTGTTGCTGCTGGACGTGATGATGGGAGAAATATCCGGTTTCAAAATGGCCAGCTTACTAAAGAAAGATAAGAAGACCGCTCAGGTACCTATTATATTCATCACCGCCAAGGATACGGAAAATGATACGGTAACCGGCTTCAATCTGGGAGCTGATGATTACATCTCCAAACCTTTCTCTCTGCGTGAAGTCATCGCACGCGTCAAAGCTGTATTGCGTCGCACCCAACAGGGAGAACCGGAACGGGCACCGGAGCAAATCAGCTACAAGACGTTAGTCATTGATATTGTAAAAAAGAAAGTAAGCATCGACGGGGAAGAAGCCCCTCTTACCAAAAAAGAATTTGAGATATTACTTTTACTCCTCCAGAGCAAGGGACGCGTATTCTCCCGCGAAGATATACTGGCACGGATATGGAGCGACGAGGTCTATGTGTTGGACCGCACCATCGATGTGAATATCACTCGTTTGCGTAAAAAAATAGGTATTTATGGTAAATGCATCGTAACTCGCTTAGGATATGGATACTGCTTCGAAGCTGAATAATACCACACATTTCCTGTCGTTCAGCCGGAAGTTATTTCTTTCGGTCATTTCACTGTTTCTGGTATTTGCCGGATGCTTCCTGGCATATCAATACCAGCGTGAAAAAGAATATAAGATAGATCTGCTGGATATACAGCTACAGGACTATAATGAACGACTACACCAGGAACTTTCTCACATTCCAGACAGTCTGTGGGATAAGACTTTGGAACGATATTTGCAAAAGTACGTCAAACAGGACTTACGTATTACGGTAGTGAACGTACAAGGTGACGTATTATATGACAGCTTCGAGAATCAGAAGTTAGGCAATCACGTCAATCGCCCGGAAGTACAAAAGGCACTGGCAGAAGGAAAAGGATATGATGTACGTCGTACTTCCGAAACAACAGGAGTACCCTACTTCTATTCAGCCACACTCTATGAGGGCTACATCATACGTTCCGCCCTCCCCTATGACCTGAACCTTGTAAGACACCTTGCAGCAGACCAGCACTACATCTGGTTTACCCTCATCGTATCATTGCTATTAATTTTCATCTTCTATAAATTCACCTCTAAACTGGGGACAGCCATCAATCAGCTACGCGAGTTTGCCAAACGTGCCGATAAGAATGAGCCTGTGGAAACAGATATGCAGTCCGCCTTCCCACACAACGAACTGGGAGAGATTTCACAGCATATCATCCAGATATACAAGCGACTGCGGGAAACCAAAGAGGCACTATACATTGAACGGGAGAAATTGATCACCCACTTACAAACCTCGCATGAAGGATTGGGCGTATTCAATAAGGACAAGAAAGAAATCCTGGTCAACAACCTGTTCACACAGTACAGCAACCTGATTTCAGACTCCAACCTACAAACAACAGAGGAAATATTCTCTATCAGTGAGTTCCAGAAAATCACGGATTTCATCAACAAGGCTCCCAAGCGTCCGGGCAAGGAAGAAAAGCGTATGTTTATCAGCATCAATAAGAATGGACGTATGTTTATTGTGGAATGTATTATATTCCAGGACTTAAGCTTCGAGATATCCATCAATGATGTCACCCAGGAAGAAGAGCAGATCCGTCTGAAACGCCAGTTGACACAGAACATCGCACATGAACTGAAGACCCCGGTCAGCAGTATACAGGGCTATTTGGAAACCATCGTGAACAATGAAAACATTTCGCGGGAGAAGATGCAGCCGCCCTGTCTGCTCAGTGCATCATACATTCCTACCAGTCTCGGCAACATATATTGCAGTCTGGCTGTCTCCACTTGTAATTTTGCCTCTCTTGTCTGGGCCCGGATGGCAAATATATCCAGGATCAGATTCGTCCGGTCGATGATCGGCAGTTCCAGTTCATTTCCCAGATTTCTTACCTGCGAAGGTGTCAGAGAATTATCAAACACAATCTCCTGTGCCCCGCATTCTTCTGCCAGCCTGCGCACCTCTGTCACTTTTCCGGTGCCGATATATAACGCTTTATTGACATGATCCAGCCGTTGTACAATCTGACCGGCCACTTCTTTTTCCGCAGCTTCCGCCAGACTTGCCAGTTCCTCCATGGAACGCTCAAAATCCGGTTCTTCACCGACATCCACACCGACTAACAGTACCTTTACCGGTGCCTCCTGTATCTGTTCTTCCCTCATATAAAAATATATCCTTTATATTTACTATTTTGTCTCTAACTCAAACCAGAATTCCACGCCGTTGTTGTAATTGTTCACACCGAATTGCTGGTTCATGGATTCCATGATGGCCTTCACGATAGACAATCCCACACCGCTGCCTCCGTATTCTCTGGTTCTGGCCTTATCCACCTTGTAGAACTTCTCCCAGATATGGTGGATAGAGTCCTCCGGGATTGGTTTGCCTGTATTGAATACAGATACCCGTACTTTGCCGTCCTTTTGTTCCATTTTCACTTCGATGATCTTATCATCTTCACAATGATTGACCGCATTGGAGAAAAAGTTCATGAACACTTCTTCTATTTTAAATTCATCCGCCCATGCATAGATCGGCGGATACTCTTCCATCCGCACAGTGATCTCATGCTGTTTTGTCAGAATTGCCGCTGACTGGATATAATTTTTCACCAGCGCCGTAAGGTCGAACCGCTCCATGGCCACCACATCATTACCAAATTCCAGCTGGTTCAGGGTCAGAAGCTTTTTCACCATGTTGTTCATCTTCGCCGCTTCGTCCACGATGACATCACAATAGAACTGCCTGCTCTCGGGATCGTCATTGATCTCCTCCTGCAGCCCTTCCGCATAACCCTGAATCAGCGCAATGGGGGTCTTGAGTTCGTGGGATACATTGGCCAGAAATTCCTTGCGCATTTCGTCAATGGCTTCTTTTTTCTCCACATCCCGTTGCAATTCATTGTTCGCTGTCTTCAGTTCCGAAATGGTTTTCTCCAGGGAATCGGACAACTTATTGATATTCTCTCCCAACAGATCGATCTCATTATGTGCCTTCCCCTGATATTTTGCCTCAAAATCCAGCTGTACCATCCGTTCCGAAATATTATTCAGTTCCAGGATCGGCTTGGTCACACTTCGGGAGACGAACCAGATAATAATACCACCCGCCATTGCTCCCAGACATCCTGCAAGGGCATAGAAGCGGTTGGCGATCTTTGCACTCTCCTGAATACTGGAAAGAGGTGTCTGCATAATAAAAGAAATGCCGGTATTCAGTCTTCCGTAGATTTCCAGATATTCCTTGTCCTCCTGTCCGGTTCTCTGGATCACATAGTCATCGCCGTTCTCGATCACCCTCTGGTCATTGAAAGGTATGCTGAGTCCAAATACATAACCGATCAGGCG
>ENA-OPNR01001201-OPNR01001201.1-human-gut-metagenome-genome-assembly--contig:-NODE-1201-length-10545-cov-1.543661_pt1 | contig 10545 bp, 9 predicted proteins | sample MGYA00241543_ERZ501783 | MGnify/ENA primary metagenome ERZ501783 (study PRJEB25962, sample SAMEA2042557) | human gut metagenome | biome: human gut; feature: human-associated habitat; material: faeces... | reverse complement strand
CGTCACCGACGGCGCGAAAGAGATTGTCGGCGGCATTATCACGGATAAAAAAATCAAATATACAAAGAATAACAAGACAATGGCATTTCTCACACTCGAGGACCTCGTCGGCAGTATGGAAATCGTCGTATTCCCGCGCGATTACGAGAAAAACGCACCGATGATGCAGACCGATGCGCGTGTCTTCATCCAGGGCCGTGTTTCCGCGGAGGATGATAAGCCGAGCAAGCTGATCTGCGAGAAAATTTTCCCGTTTGCTGGCATCCCGAAAGAGCTCTGGATCCAGTTCCCGGACAAGGAAACGTACGAGAGAGAAGTGGCGGATCTGTACCAGATGCTGCATGAATCCGACGGCAAGGACAGCGTGATTCTCTACATCAAATCGATCAAAGCGATGAAAAAACTGCCGCCGAGCCGCAATGTGCAGGCAGATGCCCGTCTGGTGGCGTCACTTCAGGCAAAATTCGGTACCGGAAACGTGAAAGTTGTAGAAAAGAGTATTGAAAAAAGGGCCTGAATGCTTTAAAATAAAACTGTGTGTGATTAATAAATAAAACTACTCGTTTATTAATGTGTGTGATGAGATGGAGGAATTCATATGGCAACGACTAACAAGGTAAAGACAATCGGAGTGCTTACCAGCGGTGGTGATGCACCAGGTATGAACGCAGCGATCCGTGCAGCCGTAAGAAGAGGTCTGCAGAAGGGCGTTCAGATGAAAGGTATCCTGAAAGGCTACGACGGACTGATGAACGAAGAAATCATCGACATGACAGCCCGCGATGTATCCGACACCATCGAGCGCGGAGGTACCATCCTTTATACCGCCCGCTGCGCAGAGATGCGTACACTGGAAGGCCAGAAACGTGCTGCAGATGTCTGCAGAAAACACGGCATCGACGGACTGGTAGTTATCAGCGGAGACGGATCTTTTGCAGGAGCGCAGAAACTGGCAGCTCTTGGAATTAACACCGTAGGTGTACCGGGAACCATCGACCTGGATATCGCCTGCACAGAATATACCATCGGTTTTGATACCGCGGTAAACACTGCAATGGAAGCCATCGACAAAATCCGTGATACATCGACTTCCCATGAGCGTTGCAGTATTATCGAGGTTATGGGCAGAAATGCAGGTTATATCGCGTTGTGGTGTGGCATCGCAAACGGTGCGGAAGACATTTTACTGCCGGAGCGTTATGACAATGACGAACAGGCATTAATTAACCATATTATAGAAGCAAGAAAGCGCGGAAAGAAGCATCATCTGATTATTAATGCAGAAGGTATCGGACATTCTACCGGCATGGCAAGAAGAATCGAGGCAGCCACAGGCATTGAAACAAGGGCAACCATTTTAGGCTACATGCAGCGAGGCGGTTCACCGACCTGCAAGGACAGAGTCTATGCTTCTGTAATGGGGGCATATGCGGTGGATCTGCTCTGCGAAGGCAAGAGTAACCGTCTGGTAGCGTATAAAGACGGTAAATTTGTCGATTTTGACATCGATGAAGCACTGGCAATGACAAAGGATATTGACGAATACGAGTTTAATATCAGCGCATTGCTTTCAAAATAACAGATAAGGATACAAAAAATTATGATTACAAGTACAAGCAGCAGTCAGGTAAAAACAGTTGTTTCCCTGCAAAAAAAGGCGAAAACCAGAAAAGAAACGAAACAGTTTGTGGTCGAAGGCATGAAAATGGTGTCGGAAGTACCGCAGGACAGACTGGTGAAAGTCTATTTTTCGGAAAGTTTTGCAGCGGCAAATGTATCGTTTTTAAACAAATTTGCAAAAGAACAGACAGAACTTGTCAGCGATATCGTTTTCGCGCAAATGTCAGATACCAAGACACCGCAGGGTGCGCTTGCCATTGTAAAAATGGCACAATATACGGTGCAGGATATGATGAAAGATAAACCGCTGCTTCTGCTTATTGAAAATTTACAGGACCCTGGAAATCTGGGAACGATTGTGCGAATGGCAGAGGGTGCGGGTGTGACCGGCGTGATTTTAAGTCCGAACACCGTGGATATTTACAATCCAAAGACTATCCGCTCCACAATGGGTTCTGTCTATAGGGTTCCGTTCTTTTATGCAAAAGATTTTACACAGCAGCTTGCGGATTTAAAGCAGGCAGGTGTGCGGCTCTATGCGGCGCATCTGGACGGAAACTGTGAATACACACAGCCGGATTATACCGGCGCCAGTGCATTTCTGATAGGAAACGAAGCCAACGGATTGACAAAAGCTTCGTCTGATGCGGCAGACGTACTTGTAAGGATTCCGATGCAGGGACAGGTCGAGTCTTTTAATGCAGCAGTTGCCTGTACGATTCTTACATTTGAAGCAGTCCGCCAGCGCCGGACAGGGGTCAGGTAGAACATGGATTTATAATGTGTTGTAATTAAGAATTGTAACTTTTTTTAACAAATTTGTAATAATTTTGAAGGGATATGGATATAGTTATCTGTGTCCCTTTTTTAGTGCGCACTTGCGGTATATACCGCTTATGCGGTTAAAACGACCTCATGGGCAGCGCCAAAATCTTGATAAAAGACAGGCGGATTTCTAAAAAGGCGGTTTGTAAAATTAAATTTTTTATAAAAAAATCAATGAAACTGTCGGGGGATAAACGGAAACCCTAGAATTTATGCGGTTTTGTAACGAATTTGACAAATAAGTGTAACTTTGGTATTATACTTTCGTAACAAAATGTAACAATTCTGTAACATTTTGTTAGGTGTCGGAAAGGACACCGGAAAGGAAAAACTTTATGAAACTTAGAAGTAGCATAGCGGCGAAGTACGCTGGAGTAGCAATGGTGATGTGTCTTATGCCAGTAGTGCCAGTAGTAGCCGACGCACAAACTACCTATGAGCAGCAGCAAAGTACAGAACAGAATAATACATCAAACATTCAGGTATCTTACGTAGAAAAGGTATCCGATATTGTTGCAGCAGGTTACGAAACAGTATATGAAACTAATTTTGCAGGCGCGCAAGATTACGCAGCAGAAGCCGTTGCTTTAACCGATTCTTATATTGAAGTCAAAGCAGGTGCTGACGAAGATGCCGAAACAGTCGGAAGATTATATGACTATTCTTTAGTATATGTGGATGAAACAGGTACAGAATGGACAAAGATTACTTCCGGAAATGTTACAGGCTATGTAAAAAATGCGCAGTTATGTTTCGGACAGGAAGCCCAGGCAGTAATGCAGGAGAGTGAAGAACAGGACAAGGAGCTTGTTGCCGGTTATACGCTCGAAGAAGCAGAAGAAAAAGAGGCGAGAGAAGAAGCAGAACGGATTGCAGCAGAAGAAGCTGCAAGAAAAGCAGAGGAGGAAGCAGCCAAGAAAAAGCAGGCGCTTTCAAGTGTCGGCACGACATACGGTTCTTCTGTGGATGCATCCGACGAGGAAGTGTGGCTTCTGGCATGCATCATAGACTGGGAAGCAGGAAGCGAAAGCTATGAAGGAAAGCTTGCAGTTGCAAATGTTGTTTTAAATCGTGTAAAGAGCGGCAAGTGGGGCAGCTCCATTACATCAGTAATTTATGCACCAAAGCAGTTTTCAGGTGTATCAGACGGTAACGGCAATCCATCCGCAAAATTTGCAGCCAGATTGTCAAGCGGTCCGAACCAGGCATGTATCCAGGCAGCAAAGGAAGCTTTATCCGGTGTGAACAATGTAGGAAATTATACATTTTTCCGTTCGCTTTCCATTGCAAATTATTCATCTTATGACAGTTATATGATTATCGGAAGCCATTGCTTCTATTAATCATTTAAATAATAGTAGTTTTTATGGAACGGTATTTTTGTATACTGTATTCAGAAATAATGAATACAGTTCTACAGAAGTACCGTTTTCTTTATATTATTGGAATTTTCAGATACAAATCCATGTATTTTCATGGGAAACAGTGCTTGAATATTTACAGCTTTTTGATATAATATGAATAAATATAATGTGTACATGAGGTGATTCATATGATAAATATTAAAGATTTTTGTGATATGGAGCAGTTTGAACAGATTATGTCCAACTGGGCGAAAGCTACGGGACTTGCGACAGTCGCTGTAGGTGCTGATGGCAGATACATTTCCGAGTGTTATAATTTTACGGAATTTTGTATTGATTTGACAAGAAAAAGTCCGGAAGGGTGCAGACGATGCGAAAAGTGCGACAGGGAAGGCAAGGGCGTATATTTCTGTCATGCAGGACTGATTGATTTCGGTATCGAGTTAAAAATCGGGGACGAAGTGGTTGGCTCTGTGATTGGCGGACAGGTATTGTCCGAAACACCGGACGATGAAAAGTTCCGTGCGGTCGCAAGGGAAATTGGTGTCAATGAAGACCGGTATATTGCAGCATTACATAAGGTCACAATACGCAGTGAAGAAGCAATCCGTGCCAGTGCAGAACTGCTGGGGCAGGTTTTAAACAACTATATTAATGCCCAATATATGGAAAAGCACAATAAACAGATTATTGGAAAGCTGGGTACAGGCGCAAAGGATGCCGAAGAGCTGGTCAACAGGATTAAGGAAAAGACGGTACAGCTAAATACCGTTCACGGAAAGCAGAAGATTCTTGCGTTAAATGCGAGTATTGAAGCGGCAAGAGCCGGGGAGAACGGCAGAGGTTTTGCGGTGGTTGCCGGAGAAGTCGGAAAGCTGTCCGATTTTATCAATGATATTAACAAAGATATCAATAAGCTTGTCGGAGAAATTGATACCGTTGTTCATAAAATGAATGAATAAGAAAATGAGAACCCGGTCGTCAGGCAGGGGATAGGAGGACACATGAACTTAACAGGACGCGATTTTTTAACATTAAAGGATTTTACACCGGAAGAAATTCTGTACTTGATTGACTTATCCGCAAAGTTAAAGGATATGAAAAAGAAAGGCATTGTAGAACAGCCGCTGCGCGGTAAAAATGTTGCATTGATTTTTGAAAAGACAAGTACAAGAACACGCTGTTCCTTTGAAGTAGCAGCACATGATTTAGGCATGGGCGTGACCTACCTTGACCCGCAGGGTTCCCAGATTGGCAAGAAAGAAAGCATTGCAGATACGGCAAGAGTGCTTTGTACAATGTTTGAAGGCATTGAGTACAGAGGATTTGAGCAGACGATTGTGGAGGAACTGGCAAAGTATTCATCTGTACCGGTATGGAACGGTTTAACTAACGAATACCACCCGACACAGATGCTTGCGGATATGCTGACAATCCGTGAAAAGCTCGGCAGATTAAAGGGCGTGAAGTTCGTTTATATGGGCGATGCAAGATACAACATGGGTAATTCCCTGATGATTGTCTGTGCAAAGCTCGGACTGCATTTCACAGCCTGCACGGCAAAAGAATATTTCCCGGATAAAGAGCTGGTAGCACAGTGTGAAGCATGGGCAAAGAGAAGCGGCGGTTCAATTACATTGACAGAAGACGTAGAAGAAGGCACAAAGGGCGCTGAAGTTTTATATACCGATGTATGGGTATCCATGGGTGAACCGGACGAAGTATGGGCAGAGCGAATCAAGGCACTGTTACCGTACCAGATTAATAAGAAAGTTATGGAAAATGCAGCACCGGATGCAATCTTTATGCACTGCCTGCCGTCTTTCCATGATTTAAAGACCAAGATTGGCAAGCAGATTCATGATAAGTTCGGCTTAGATGAAATGGAAGTAACGGACGAAGTATTTGAGTCTGAACAGTCCGTTGTATTTGATGAAGCAGAAAACAGAATGCACACCATTAAAGCGGTAATGGCAGCAACACTGGGTGCTTATTAATTCAAAAAAAGAAACGGAGCAGAAGATGTATTATACCACGAGTGGAGCATACCGGAAATCTAAAATGCTGATTGACTATGCAACGATTGCACTGACGGCAGTGATTATGATTTTATTTATCTTAATCCTGTTTCTGCGCAGTAACAGCGGAATCTTATTTCCAATCGTTTTCCTGGCAGGAGCGCTTATCAATGGCTTATCCGGGATAAAAGCATTTATGAATAAAAAAAGGCTGTCGGGAGTATTTCTGATAATTGCCGCAGTGATTCTGCTGATTGTAAGTGCAGCAGTCGGACTGGCAGTATTGTAAGATGTAAGAACCGGCAGAAGCATCAGCCGTAAAAATGGGCTGCCGTACTAAGAGAGAAAAGACAGATTCTTAGTGCGGCAGCCCTGCTATATGAAAGATTTTAATGGAGCAGGGATTCATGAAAACAAAGATATTAAGACAGTTAAGAACAACAAATGAATATGTTTCCGGTCAGATGTTATGTGATGAGCTGGGGGTGTCAAGAACTGCCGTATGGAAAGCAATCAACCAGTTAAAAGAAGAAGGTTATACGATTGAGGCGGTGCAGAATAAGGGCTATAAGATTACGGGATATCCGGATATTTTAACGGCAGAGGAAATTGAGAGCCAGTTAAATCCCGGCGATACGGTAAAAAAAGTGGTCTATGCGCCGGAAATTGATTCCACCAACAATGAAGCTAAAAGAAATGCAGAAAACGGAGCAAAAGACGGCACACTTTATATTACGGAAAGCCAGACCGGCGGCAGGGGCAGGCGGGGCAGACAATGGGTATCTCCGTCAGGAAGCGGAATCTGGATGACATTGCTGTTACGTCCGCAGATTAATCCTGCCAATGCCTCCATGCTTACAATCGTTGCAGCGATGGCAGTGACTATGGCAATCCGCCGTGCAGTTGCAGAAACAGGCGCAGACGTGGAATGTCATATTAAGTGGCCCAATGACGTCGTTATCAATAAAAAGAAAGTCTGCGGCATTTTAACAGAGATGAGTGCAGAGCTTGACTGTATCCACTATGTAGTGATTGGTATTGGAATCAATGTCAACACAACGGAATTCGCAGACGAAATCAAAGAAACTGCATCGTCTCTTTTTGTCGAAACAGGAAAGAATATCAAACGAAGCCGCATTGTAGCACTGTTTGCCGAAGAATTTACAAAATACTATCAGAAGTTTTTAAATACAGGCGATTTAAGCGGTTTGGTGCAGGATTATAATGAAATGTTAATCAATGCGGGCAGGCAGGTGCGGATTTGTGACGCAAAAGAAGAATTTAACGGTGTTGCGGCGGGGATTGACAGCCATGGGAAACTGCTTGTGACCAAAGAGGACGGCACACAGGCGGTCATATCGGCAGGAGAAGTATCAGTGAGAGGATTATATGGATATGTTTAATGAAAATGTAGTGCTTTGCGCATCCAGTGCGTATGAGAAAAAGTTTTATCTGAACGAAGCCTTTGACAAGCTTCCGGAGGATATTAAAAATGAATTAAAAATTATGTGTGTGCTGTTTACCGAGGAAGTCGGCGGCATTTTAACACTTGAATTTGACGAAAACGGCACGCTGTTATTTAAAACTGAAGCCGATGAAAATGACCTGCTCTATGATGACATTGCCTGCGGTATGCTGATTAAGAAATTACAGTATGAAAAGCGGGATTTGTTAGAGTCGATGGAAATGTTTTACCGGGTGTTTTTCCTTGGAGAATAACGAATAGGAGAGTGTGAATGTTTATAGGAAATGTAGAAATACAAAATCCTGTTGTACTGGCACCGATGGCAGGCGTTACAGACCTGCCATTTCGTCTGTTATGCAAAGAAATGGACTGCGGTCTTTTGTATACGGAAATGGTCAGCGCAAAGGCAATTTTATACGGCAATAAAAATACAGAAGCATTAATGCAGGTAACACCGAACGAACACCCGATTGCATTGCAGCTGTTTGGCTCAGATCCGGAGGTGATGGGTGAGATTGCAAAGCGTGTAGAGGAACGGCCGGTTGACATTATTGATGTAAATATGGGATGCCCGGTTCCAAAGGTTGTCAATAACGGTGAAGGCTCGGCACTGATGAAAAATCCGGTGCTGGTCGGAAAAATCGTAGAAGCCATGGCAAAAGCCGTTCAAAAGCCGGTAACGGTTAAAATTCGTGCGGGTTTTAACGATGAAAGCATTAATGCGCCGGAAATTGCCCATGTGATTGAGGAGTCCGGCGGGGCGGCAGTTGCCGTACACGGGCGTACAAGAGAACAGTATTATTCGGGAAAGGCAGACTGGGACGTTATCCGCAGGGTTAAAGAAACGGTTAAAATTCCGGTGATCGGAAACGGTGACATTTTAACGGGACAGGACGCTATCCGGATGTTTGAAGAAACCGGCTGTGATGCCGTGATGATTGGACGCGGTGCGAGAGGCAACCCATGGATATTTTCACAGGTGAGCCGCTATTTAAAAGATAAGACGGTGCTTGCACCGCCGGCAACAAAAGAAATCTGTGATATGATACTGCGCCATGCCAAAATGCTCATTGAAGCAAAAGGCGAATACACCGGAATCCGTGAAATGCGCAAGCATTTTGCATGGTACACGGCAGGCATGAAACATTCTGCGGCACTGCGCGGCAGGGTCAATCAGGTGGAGCATTTTGAAGAACTGGAACAACTGGTGGATATGGTACACGGGGCTGATGAAACAAAGTGAAGTTTGATACAGCTGATTGACAGATGAATATGATTAGGCTATAATATTATGACTAGTTTTAAAATGTTATAAATGTAGAAAGGGATAGATGAAAATGGCAGAGAAACAGTTTCTTACAAAGAAAGGTTACGAAGAACGTGTTGCATTACTGGAGAATTTAAAGGTTGTCAGAAGAAAGGAAGTTGCCCAGAAGTTAAAGGAAGCAAGAGAGCAGGGCGATTTATCTGAAAATGCAGAATACGATGCAGCCAAGGACGAACAGAGAGATATTGAAACACAGATTACAGAGCTTGAAGCAATTTTAAGCAATGCAGAAATCATTCAGGACAATGATAAGAGTACAGACCGTGTTAAAATGGAAAGTGTTGTAAAGCTGCATGACATCGAATATGATGAAGATATTGAGTATGTTATCGTCGGTTCTTCCGAAGCAGACAGCTTAAACAATAAGATTTCCAACGAATCACCGCTCGGTGCCGCTCTCATCGGCAAGAAGGTTGGAGAAATCGTAAAGGTAGAAGCACCGGCAGGCGAAATCGAGTATAAGATTGTAGAAATTATAAATGAATAGTCGATAAGGAGAAAGAACAGTGGCGGAGAAGAATAATACACAGATGCCTGATGTCAATGAACAGATTAAGAACCGTATGGATAAGTTAAAGACTTTGCAGGAAGAAGGCAGAGACCCATTTGAGATTACAAAGTACGATGTGACAAACCATACACAGGATATTAAAGAACATTTTGAAGATTTTGAAGGCAAGGAAGTATCCATTGCAGGACGATTAATGGCAAAGCGTGTCATGGGTAAAGCCTCTTTCTGCAATGTGGCAGATTTAAAGGGCAACATTCAGTTATATGTAGCAAGAGATTCTGTCGGAGAAGAACCGTATGCACGTTTTAAGAAATTTGACATCGGCGATATTGTCGGCGTAAAGGGTGAAGTTTTCAGAACACAGAAGGGTGAAATGTCTGTTCATGTATCTGAAATCACACTTTTAACAAAGAGCTTACAGGTGCTTCCGGAAAAGTTCCATGGCTTAACAGATACAGAAGTGCGTTACAGACAAAGATACGTGGATTTAATTGTAAATCCGGAAGTCAGAACAACATTTATGAAGCGTTCACAGATTATCAAGGAAATCCGTAACTTCCTTGATGGCAGAAACTTCATGGAAGTAGAAACACCAATGCTCGTTTCCAATGCAGGCGGCGCGGCTGCCAGACCATTTGAAACACATTACAATGCACTGGACGAAGATGTAAAGCTTCGTATTTCACTGGAATTATACTTAAAGCGACTGATTGTCGGCGGCATGGAACGTGTTTACGAAATCGGCAGAGTATTCCGTAATGAAGGTGTGGACACCAGACACAATCCTGAATTTACATTAATGGAACTGTATCAGGCATATACCGATTACAACGGCATGATGGAACTTGCAGAAACCATGTACCGTACAGTATGTGAAAAGGTAAACGGTTCACCGGTTGTAAAATACGGTGATATCGAAATCGATTTTTCAAAGCCGTTTGAGAAGATTACAATGGTTGATGCTGTTAAGAAATATGCAAATGTGGATTTCTCAAAGATTGAAACACTTGAAGAAGCAAGAGCTGTTGCAAAGGAACACAATATTGAATTTGAGGAAAGACATAAGAAGGGTGACATCTTAAATTTATTCTTTGAAGAATATGTAGAAGAACATCTGATTCAGCCGACATTTGTTATGGATCACCCGGTAGATATTTCTCCGCTGACAAAGAAAAAGCCGGATGCACCGGAATATACAGAACGTTTCGAGCTGTTTATGAACGGCTGGGAAATGGCAAATGCGTACTCTGAATTAAATGACCCGATTGACCAGAGAGAACGTTTTGCGGCACAGGATGCGCTGGCAGCAGCCGGTGATGACGAAGCCAACCACACAGATGAAGACTTCTTAAATGCGCTGGCATACGGTATGCCGCCAACGGGTGGTATCGGATTCGGTATCGATAGAATGGTTA
>ENA-OPNR01001199-OPNR01001199.1-human-gut-metagenome-genome-assembly--contig:-NODE-1199-length-10565-cov-2.881922_pt1 | contig 10565 bp, 8 predicted proteins | sample MGYA00241543_ERZ501783 | MGnify/ENA primary metagenome ERZ501783 (study PRJEB25962, sample SAMEA2042557) | human gut metagenome | biome: human gut; feature: human-associated habitat; material: faeces... | reverse complement strand
ATAAAAATTTTGCGAGAAATCCAAACAAAAACGAGGTAATCTCTAATTAATTTCTTAACTTTGCAAGCAAATTAGAAATACTATGGATATTAAGAAACATATTACAGCGTTGGGATTTGTTCCAAAAGACGGAACGAATGGCATTTATCATAAAATATATGTTGATTATGCCATAGAGATTGACTTTGAAAAACAAAGCATTAACTACGGTGGTGGGGTTACTGCCGATAGTAAGACTACTCAAAATTTTTCTGATGCGGAAAATTTTGTAGTACTTGAGTGTGTTGATAGATTACTCACAAAAGGATATAAGCCTCAGAACTTAATTCTTGAGAAGACATGGCCATCTGGACACGGAACATCAGGACGATTAGATATTTGCGTTAATCGTGAAGATGGTACACCTTATATGCTTATCGAATGTAAGACGTATGGTAAGGAATACAATAAGGAGTTAGCAAGAATCCGTAAGGATGGAGGACAGTTATTTACTTATTTCCAATTATCTGGTGGTAAGGCTGATGTACTAATGTTGTATGCATCAGAATTGAAAGGAAATAAGTTTGTCTATGTTAACGAGATTATCAAGATTGAAGATGATTATCGCAATGGTGATGTTAAGGACATTTATGAAAAATGGAATAAGCTCACCAAGGATAACGGTATCTTCGGTTCTTGGGTACAACCATATAATTTTCAAAGCAAGGCTTTAACAAAAGAGCAGTTGAAGGAAATTAAAGCCGATGATTCAAGCTTTATCTTCAATCGTTTCCTTGAAATACTACGCCATAATGTAGTATCAGACAAGGGCAATGCTTTCAACAAAATATTTACACTCTTCTTGTGTAAAGTTTATGATGAAACAACGACGGGCGAGGGAGAAGAGTTAAAGTTCCAATGGCTTGAAGGACGAGATAACCACGTTGATTTCCAACTTCGCTTAACAGACCTTTATAGCAAAGGTATGAAAAAGTTCTTGGATAGAACTGTTAGCGATTTCAACAACGAGGATTTCGACAAGCGTTGTGCTAACCTAAACGAAGATACCAAGCAGTATCTTTTAAGAGAGGTTAATAAACTTCGTCTTGAAAAGAATAATGAGTTCGCAATCAAGGAGGTATATGACAATGCTTCGTTTGAAGAAAATGCAAAGGTTGTAAAAGAGGTTGTAGAGTTGATTCAGGGATATAGAATCCGATACAACAAGAGACAGCAATATTTGTCAGACTTCTTTGAATTACTTCTTACTACTGGTCTCAAGCAGGAGGCTGGTCAGTATTTTACACCCGTACCTATTGCACAATTTATTATAAAGAGTCTTCCTTTGGATTCTATTATGGCAGAAAAATTATCTCGCAAGGATGGTGAGATTTTGCCATATATGATTGACTATGCGGCTGGTAGCGGTCACTTTATCACAGAGTTTATGCACGAAATACAAGACATCATAAACGCCTGTGATACCTCTAAATATATTGAGGAGACAAGAAAGCACCTTATCAATTGGCAGAATTGCCATTTTGATTGGGCTACAAACTATGTATATGGCATAGAGAAGGATTATCGACTGGTGAAAGTTGGTAAGGTAGGATGCTATTTACACGGTGATGGTTTGGCAAATGTTATCTTAAGCGATGGACTCGCCAACTTCTGCAATAACAAAGAATATAAGGGAAAACTACGCAAACAGGTAAATGACGGACAAAAGGATAATCAGCAATTTGATATTGTATTGAGCAATCCTCCGTATTCTGTTTCATCATTCCGTCAGACAACTCGAGACTATTATACAGAGCAAGATTTTGAGTTGTACAACTCATTGACAGATAATAGTTCTGAAATAGAATGTTTGTTTATTGAGCGTACCAAACAATTACTCAAAGATGGTGGTATAGCAGGTGTTATACTACCAAGTTCTATTTTGAGTAATTCGGGCATATATACCAAAGCTCGTGAAATTATATTGCAATACTTTGATATTGTCTCAATAGCAGAGTTGGGTAGCAATACTTTTATGGCGACCAACACAAATACTGTTGTTCTGTTCCTTCGTCGTAGAGATAACTATTTTGCAGCCAACACAAAGAGTGCAGTTGATACTTATTTCCGCACATTGAATGATGTAACTATTAATGGCATTGAAACACCCGCCTCAAAATATGTAGCTCATGTTTGGGAGGGACTTGATTATACCGATTATATTACATTGTTGCAAAAATTGCCAAATGACAAGGTAAAAGCACACGAAATATATGCAGAGTATAAAAAGAAAATTTCTGCAAAGAACGATGCTAAGTTATATGAGGCAATCTTAAATATTGAGGCTGAAAAGCTTTTGTACTTTATTTTGGCATACTCTCAAAAAGTTGTTATTGTAAAGAGTGGTGAGAAAGATGTTGAGAAACGCTTCTTGGGTTATGAGTTCTCAAATCGTAGAGGTAACGAGGGTATTCACGCTATACAAAAGGGCAAGAACATTGACGAGTGTACTCAACTCTTCGACACTAATAGTTATGACAATCCCGAAAAGGCAAGTTCTTATGTCTATAGAGCTTTCAAGGGAGATTACACATCGCCAATAGCGGAGGGAATGCAGTCTCATATTAGTCGTGTATCATTGATTGATATGCTTACTTTTGATAGACCTATTTTTGAAAAAGGTATAAACTTAAATTCAAAAAAAAAAGTAGCTTTTGATAGTCGCTACACCTTAAAGCCAATAGATAAACTTGCAAGTTTTCAAAGCGGTCTTTGGAAAGGTGAAAAAGGAGTATTGCAAATGACAAAAGTCTTGCGCAATACAAACTTTAAATTAAACAATGGTTTTTTAGATTATGGTGATGTTGCAGAAATTGAAGTAGAAACAACTCAACTAGCAACACGCACATTGCAGTATGGAGACATCATATTAGAGAAATCTGGAGGTAGCGATACGCAAGCAATAGGACGGGTTGTATTATTTGATAAGACCGATAATGAAACATACTCATACTCAAACTTTTGTTCAAGAATAAGAGTACTGGATGCCTCCGAAGTAGAACCATTATACTTATGGAGTGTTTTACACAATTTTTATTGTAAAGGAGGAACGATTCCTTTGCAAAACGGTATAAGACTTCTCAATATTGATATGAACGGGTATTCTAAGATAAAGATCCCCGTTCCGCCTATTGCTGTTCAGAAACAAATTGTAGAGGAAATCGCCAAAGTTGACACATCTGTTTCAGATGCTATGCAACGGATTGATAAGTATGAAAGTGATATAGAGAACTTGCTATCTTCATTAAATAATGCAGATAGTACACTAAATACTATTGCTCCATTTGCCACTAAGTCTATTAAGTATGGCGATATAGAGTCTGAAACATATATCACAACCGACAATATGCTTCAGAACAAATTGGGCGTTCTTCCATTTGAAGGGGTTGCAAATATATCATCTATCACGGAATATAAGCCGGAGGATATATTGATTTCAAATATTCGTCCATACCTTAAAAAGATTTGGTTGGCAGACAAGGAGGGTGGATGCTCGAAAGATGTTCTTGTGCTCAGGTCGGCTGACACGAGTAAATACCTACCCAAGTACATCTTCTATATGCTTCGTAGAGATTCCTTCTTTGACTATGTAATGGAAGGCAAAAAAGGTATTAAGATGCCACGAGGCAATAAGGAAGATATTATGAAGTACAAAATTCCGATGCCTAACATTGATGAACAAAAACGCATCGTAGCACAAATAGAGACATTAGAATTAGAGATTACTAAGGCTCGCACTTTGATAGAAAATGTTGCGAGTGAGAAACAAGCAATACTTGATAAATATTTGTAATTATGGAAACAGCTGGTGCTATACAGGAAACATATAATATTTGGAGTTGGTTGTTACCACTTATCAGTGGTGCAATCGGTGCTTTAATCGGCACTTATGGAGGTTCTTATTTTTTGCACTGGAAGCAGGAAAAGAAAATCAAGAATGTACGTTCAATGGCTGTTAAAGCATTAGATATTTTCAAGGAGTATGCTCAGCAAAAAAGAACATATGCAGATACTACAAATGAGTTCAATACCAAGCTTAGTATTTCTGAGAAAAGAGCAGTCGTTGTAGCCTTGCATAAACTTGGTGTGCCTTTCGAGACTCCAACAAGGGATGCTTTTGATATTAAAAATATAAGATTCAAGGATATTGTTATAGACAAGGATGAAATCACTACAATGATAGTGCAAATCAATAAGGGTAATTGTGATAATCATTTCTTTACAGATATTGAATCATATTTTACTTCAAACTTACGACTTAACGCAGTGAGAAATGTTGGTAAGAAATATGTTGAAGAAGTTCATGCAAAAAGTTGGGTTGAGAAAGAAAAACCAAATACGATTGCGAATCCTGTAGATTGGCATAAACAGTTTACGCCAGGAGAACTTCAGACAATATTAGTATTGAGAACACAATTAGCAAACACGGACTACTTTTCTCAAAATGGACGGGCTGATTCGAATAAGATTAAGGATTTGATTAGAGAAATTGAAATTGGACTTTGGGACAATTATCTATTCTATGATTATGAGTCTTTTACAAATATTCAAGCGCAGCATAATTTAGCGAATGTTGTACAAAGTATGATAATGATGAATCAGCAGCAAGTAAATGCACAAAATACCCAAGCAGAGGTTTCTGAGAGCAAATAAACAACAATGGCGACCACTTGATGCGGTCGCCATTGCTGTTTACAATTTCATTCCCCTGCTTTTCTTTGGCTGTATAGGCTGTCGGATTGATTGTCGTAGTTTGTCGTATTGCTCGCTAAACCATTGGCTGAGGGGTATTCGATTTGCCGTTAAGGTGAGCCGTCTGTCGTTATCTCGCAGAATTTGTAGAGGGGTATTATCCGTAGCAAACCATCGGTTATGCTCAGAGGAGAATAGTCGACCTATAAAGTTCAGAACCCTACCCTTAATCAGCTCGGCAAAATCCATTGCCGAAAGTCCGATTTGCTTGGCAAGACGTTCTAATCTTAGGAGATTGGCAAAATCGGGATACCAACGATGAGCGGTATTGATCATCGAATTGAGAGTATTGGCCTCCTCCTTATGCTCTGCTCCCTTTGCTTCGAGAGCCTTGCGATGCTCGTTATCCTTGTTCATCATAGCCCTGCTATGTTCTACCTCCATTCGCTTGATGTTGGATTGTAATTGCTCAATGGTCTCATCTCGGATTGCGATTTCATCCCGTAAATCTTCGTTCTTGCGTTCCAATGATTTCATCTTACCGCTGCCGAAAAGCGAACTTACTCCGCTTGCAAGTGCTGTGGCTGCATCGGTGGCTACGCTTTTGAGTTTGTCGGTGCGTATCTCCGATTTCACCTGTTTTAGTTCTTGCTCGGCAAGATCTATCTGGTGTTCCTTGTGCTGTCGTTCAGACTCTATGCGCTCAAGTTCGGCTCGTTGCTTCTCGATGATAAAGTCATTACGCTCCAAATGTTCCTTGCCTGTCTCGGATTTGGATTGACCACGCTCCATTGATAGGATTTCGGATGCCAATGTCTGCATCTGCATCATATCATCATCGTTGAGTTTGCGACTTTTCCTGTATCGTAGTTCATCCAATCGAAAACGATATGAGCGTGATAATTGGGTTTGAATCAACGACTACCGATTTGAAAACTCTCCTTATCGTCTGGGAGGGCTCTCCAGCGAGCCAATGCCCTTCGTCTTTGTGTAAGAATATTTGTAACGGTGTGATGCCCCAACGCTCTTGGCACTCCTCGCCAAATCTGCGAACATCCTCCAATGTGGTGTCGGGCTTGATGAGGAGCACACCCTCACGAATGGGTGAGCATCCCGCTATCTTGACAATCTTGCCACTCTTGGTTTTGCGTTCCCGCTCTTTCTCTTGCATCGCCCGTCCTGTCTTCGTTTTTACCATCTGCTTGATGTTATCGTAATGCGTCTGCAAATCGTAATCACCAAAGCGTGGATTTATCCAACACTCGTTGTCGGTAACAAGTTGGGGTATGAGGTAGATTTTAGACTCTCCGATGTTACGCATATACTCGGGAGTTCTGAGGTTATGAGCCTCGCTCGATGATATGTTGCAAGGCTTGATATGTATGCTGCTTTTTACTGCCATAGTTATTCTGATTTTATTGGTTGCACTAATGTCTGTTGGTCATTTGGTCACTTGCTTCCGCTGTCGGGGTTCTTAGGGGCGAAGCCCATAAGCGGAGTGCAGAGAGGTCACTCTGCACCCTCGGTAGAGCCCACAACTACTTTAAGCGAAGCGTGTAGTTATAGTGGGCTATAACCTGAAGCCTCGTTTCTTCTTCGGCTGCGGTTGTGGCATCCGTCTTGCGGATTGGACTTGCGACTTTTTCTCTGCTTGTTTTGCTTGGTTTCTGTGGCATAAGTAGTCGTTCAAATCCTTGTGTCCTGCGTAGTGGTGCGACATATCTTGAAGCCTGTTTCCAAACATCTTTTTCAGATTCTCATACGCTCTTTGCCCAGCTTGGTCGTTGTCGAGAAAGCTACCTATTCGGGTGTATGGGTGGAGCAGTTGCTCGGCTTTTGAGAGGTTTGTAACGGAGTTCAGTACCATATAATCCTGCTCGCTTGTGCGAGATTCTTCGGGATTATTGTTTTCTCGGATTGTAAGGAACGAGAGATAATCCATAAAGCCCTCGAAGAGATAGCACACATCTCGCTGCTCGCCCTGCTGTCGGATATGGGTAATATCCTTTGGAGCAAGACACCCTTTGAAGTAGCGGTTACGGAGCTCATAGCCACCAGAGATATTCGGGAAGCCGATAGCGAAATATGGTTTGCCGTTATGCTCAAATCGTAACTCCCTACACTCTCTTTTGGCGAGTTCGATGTTTATGCCTCGTCCTCGCAGATAGTCGATGAGGGCAGGAGAAGATAACTCGCCAACCTGTACACCTTGAAAGCTGCTGTTATGAGTTTTCTGCTCGCCAAAAGAGAATGATGCCGGGCGAATGTACGGTGTTCGCTCCGCTATGCGTTCCAACAGATAGGCTACATTCTCGCTATGATAGAGTTCCGCTGCCAATGCGATGATGTTGCCACCCTTGCCGATACCGAAGTCGTACCATTGATTGAGTTCTGTGTTTACCTTGAACGAAGCATCGGTTTCGTTCCTCAGCGGTGATTTATACCATAGGCTCCTGCCTTGTTGCTTAACAGGTGTATAACCCAAACTTTGCAGATAGTCTGCCAACTTAATTTGTTTTGCGTCTTGGATTGTCATATTACATACGGTTTTAATGTTGATGAAAATTTGTTGATTTGATGAATTGTTGATGTAATATGCTTATATACAGACTTGTAACAGCTCAACATATTCTCAACAAGCCACTCACCAAAAGAGAAATCTACAATTTGGTGTGCAGTATCTCAACTTCTCTTTTGGTTTGTTGAGACTTTGTTGAGAGTGTATATTGTTTATTATCAGTGTGTTTATACTCATATTCAACAATTCAACAGAAAAATGATAGTGTTACAAGGATTCGAGTTGCTCCCTTGTGATGGTGTAGTAGCGTCCCACTCTCCTTATCGGCTCATAGTGGCAACTTTGATTGTAGTTGCCTTGATAGGTGGTGTAGGTAAGCCCGTTGGGTGCAGGTGTCAGTTTCCAACACTCTTGCACCACTTTACGCACTTGATGTTTCTCTACCTTTACCTGAGAGTGCATCAACAGCACAATAAGGTCGTTAAGGCAGAATGAAACGCTATCCACATTCATAGTTGCCATAATGTCGAGCAGCAGCTCCGACATCTCTATCTCCAATCGGTTGCGGTTACTGCGGATAATCCTCTGCAATGCTTCGGTATGCAGCAGCGATGGACTGAACCACATTCGGCTCTCCCTCTCGGTAGATAACGTTCGATTAGTGAGGAAATGGAGAAATGCTGGTATCTCCGCTTTCAAGCGTTGCAGGAAGTTGGTATCATCGGATTGCAAGCGGTTTATCTTGCGTACCCAATAGCGTGTTTCACCTGCATCAATGATTACGGGCAGATACTCGTTGTTGGAGCATAGTACGAATTTGGCAAAGAACGCAATTTCATCACGGTCTTTGCCTTTGGCTTCTACCTTGTAGGATAGTGTGGTACTCAGATTCTTCAATCGTTCGCTGTCCTCCCTTCGATTGAGCAATACCTCATCAACCACGATAAGCAGTTTGCCGGCCCAATCGGAATTGAATTGACTGCGGAAATCCTCGTTGGTGTTGAATGTTACATTGTTCTGAAAGAGGGCTTTTAGAAAATTAAGGAATGTACTCTTACCCGTATTGCGTTCCTCCGATACCAATAACAGGATTGGCAACTTCTGAACGGGTTGCAGGTAGAGCAGTTGCAGATAGTCCATTCCCAACTCGTATTGCTCACCGAAGATATGCTCCACCAATGAACGGATAGAGGGAAAATCACCCTCTTGCGGTTGGTGGTCTATCGGCTCATAGAGGTTAAGGAATTTGCCGATTACAGGGCGATAACCGATGTGTTCGGGTACGGTACAGAATCCGTCATACTTGGGAACGCTGCCGATGTAGTCCTTGCCATAGTCTTGGCGGAGCGTTTCATTGTTCCAAGGGATACGCTTCTTTACATATCCACCGTTCAGTCTCGGCTGCTCCACAATCTTGTAGAGCGTTGTTCCCACTCGGATAAATTCTTCTTTTGCCATACCACCATCTGATGGCGGTTTATGGCTTGCGATTACTTTGTTAGCTTCCATTTTCAAATGCTTTTAAGTTCAAAAAATGTCAGCTACAAAAGTATAAGTGATTGACGGATAAGTTGCTACGCAAATCATGGCAGAATAGCGAATAAAGTACTATGGGGATAGGAATTTGAGGGGTGCATAAACAAAACAAGCCCGAAAACAGGTCAAAAACCTATCTTCGGACTTACCTTGACTAACTAATCAGTCGATATGCCGATATTACGACATACCTATTGGAGAGTTGGCAAGCGAAAAGAGATAACATACTTTCTCTTTTCGTCTGTATATCCTCTTTAACACCTCACCGCGTATCTTCTCTGCACCGTATGAATGGATGCGAAATGCAAGGGCTATAATCATATCCATATTGTAGAGGGTAGCCCAATAGGTATATGGTATTACTTCGCAATGTTGAGTGTGTTCTGCTATCACTCCGCTTTTGTGTATAGCTCGGATTGCAACCTTTAGTGTGGGTGCTGCCACATCGAACAGCACCACAAGTTCCGTAAACGACATCCATATATTGCTATCAGGAATGTTCACTTTGCCTGATTCGCTGATTGTTATAACTGCTCGTTCCATATCCATATATATTAGATTGCAAACCTTTCACAAACTCGACTCTCAAACATTGATATATCGTGTTCAAGTTTGATATTAGTAACCTTTGCGTAAATCTGCGTTGTGGTAATGTTCGTATGTCCGAGAATCTTGCTTACACTCTCTATCGGCATTCCATAGTTCAAGGCTAACACTGCGAATGTGTGCCTACTCAGATGGAACGAAGTTCGCTTCTCTATACCGCATAATTTAGCCACTTCTTTTATACGTTTGTTTATAGTGTCGTGGCTACCGATATTAAATAGATTGTTGCTTATTCTGTATGGCTCATATCGCTTGATAATCTGCATAGGTATATCCATCAACTTGATTTGGAACGGTACACCTGTCTTTTGTCGCTTTGATACAATCCAAGGCGAACCACCCAACATTGTGATATTCTCCGTTGTCAAGTTCTTAATGTCAATGAATGATATTCCCGTCCAACAACCGAATACGAATAAGTCCCTTGCCAACTCCAAGTCGGGATTGTTCAATTCAATAGTTGTAAAGGCTTGCAACTCATCTTCGGTTAGAAAACCTCTCTCCTTATGGTCGGGGTCAACCTTGTATTGGGCAAATGGGTTGCGTGCAATCTTGCCATTATAGTGAGCAGTGGTTACAATGTGCTTCAATGGTATGGAGTATATCCAGACAGAGGATTGAGCCAATCCAACCTCATTTCTCAGATACAAGCAATAATCACGAATAAAATCCTCTGTTAGTTCATTCATCGCAATATCTGTACGCTTGTAGTGTACCTTAATAAACTCGGCAAGATATTTCCTTACGGTGAGGTACTTTTGATATGTACTCAGAGAACGATCCTTGCCAACTCGTTTGGCAAAGGCTTCGTTCTCCTTGTCGAATGCTCGGAGCAGGGTTTCATACTCCGTTCCTATTCCTTGATAGGCATTGCGTACCATTTCGGCAGTTACAAACGCTTCTCTATCCGAAATGCGTTGGTAGTGTTTGATGATTTGAGCCTTGATGTTATCCAAAGCCAAATTGATGTCTCTCGATTCCTTACTCTTGCCTTTTGCTCGGTTGCCTTTCACATCCCATAGGTCTTTATGGATACTCTGCTTGCAACTGAATTGAGCCACAGAACCGTTGATTGTCACTCGTCCCATAATGGGAACAATACCGTTTTTCTCTTTGCTTGCGTTCACGTAGAACAGCACCTTAAATGTACTTCGCATAATCTAATCTTTTTTTT
>ENA-OPNR01001194-OPNR01001194.1-human-gut-metagenome-genome-assembly--contig:-NODE-1194-length-10613-cov-2.265107_pt1 | contig 10613 bp, 16 predicted proteins | sample MGYA00241543_ERZ501783 | MGnify/ENA primary metagenome ERZ501783 (study PRJEB25962, sample SAMEA2042557) | human gut metagenome | biome: human gut; feature: human-associated habitat; material: faeces... | reverse complement strand
TCTTTTGGCACGCTATTGTCATTCTTTGCCTGCGGCTCTGCTTCTGTATATCCTGCATTGGGATCGGTGTAAGAAGATGGACTCTTTTCCTCCCCTTCACTATTCTCAGTTATCTGGTCATTTAAGTTATTATCCATATCCCAAAACCTCCTGTGTATTCATTTTTTTCATCATAGCACACCAAAAAGCTGAAAACAATAGCTCTTTTTGCCAAATTACTGAATTCAAAGACCAGATTCTGAATATCAAATCTATTAGCCGGTTATTTGATCCGCAGCCTCTGACCGACATAAATCAGATTCGGATTTTGTAGTTTGTTCAACCTTGCGATTTCCTGATAAGATGTTCCGTATATCGCTGCAATTTTCGAAAGCGTATCCCCGGATTTGACGATATGATACTTGTTTTCTTCGGCATTGACTCTGCTTTGTACTTCTTCATACCGTTTCCCCAGAACCGTTTTCCGCACTTCCCCGTTGCCATATTTCCCGGCACGCACTTCCTTTGCCAGTGTCTCTGTACTGGCACCGGAAATATAGTCGATCATCCCCTGCACTTCTCCATATCTGGTTCCAAGCCAGCTTTTCCGTTCTTCCCCATTTCCAAATTCTCCACGCATCGTCCGAAAAACCAGATCCAGCGTAGTTCCTTCCTGGTTTTCTTCCTCTTCAGAAGGTTTCTCTGAAGTTGTCTGGTTTCCTTTTCCAGCATACCGGCTCCACGCCTGCCGGTCTCCGTAGAATTTATTCAAATCCAGATTGCCATTCCATCCGCTTAATCTTCCCGAAGAACTGTACTGCCGCATCACACAGGCATATGCACCCTCATTCCATGGATTTTCCTGGTACCCGATTGGCTCCATACTCGCGTACTGCGCTACCCACAGTCCATAGTTTCCGATATTCTGCAATCGGCTCATCATACTTTGCTGCACATAAATCACAGGATTGACGCTGGTCTTTGTTGAAATATAATTACACCAGGCTTTCACCCATTCCCGGTCATTCACACCAAATGCCGGATTGGACCGCCCTTCCCAGTCCAGCACAAGCATTGCCTCCCCCACACGGCTCCCTGCATTCTTCAGAAAATATTCTGCCTCCGCCTGTATATTTCCACCAGACGCATAGTGATAAATGCCCAGGCATTTCCCTGCTGTTTTCGCCTGGCGGTAGGCTCTTTCGTAATCCGGATTTACATAACCGGTTCCTTCTGTCGCCTTAATCACCACAAAATCACACGGGACAACCGCAAGATTGATCCCACTTTGCCAGTTGCTGATGTCAATTCCATTTAATGCCATACCACTTCTACTCCTACTCTTCTTTTCCTGCCTGCTTGATGATCTGATAGATGTAGGTACTCAGTCCTGCAACAACAATGCCCTGCGTTACGGATGCGAAAACTGCGGTCAACACATCCTGTGCTCCTGCGAAATGTGCGGTAGATGTCACCCAGATCCCGCAGATGATAATGCCTGTCGCCCCAAGCGTGATCGGAATATATTTATCTTTGATAAATTCTGCTTGTTTAAGTGCAATTCCGAAAAAGTATAGAACTGCGGTCACAATAAGCAGTTCCGGTTTTACATAATCCATAAGTTGCTCCATTATCTGGATAGCCTGCCTTTCTTTTTGGGGATTTTAAGGAAGATTTCTTTTGAAAAATAATTCGATCAGATGTGGTATTAGTATATGTGAGAGATAGGATTTAGTGATAAAAGAAAGATTTGATATAAAATAATCGGACCGGCAGGTTCTTCTTTGATTTGTATATACAAAGGGAGAGGCGCTACGCCTCTCCCTGTAAATAAATTTCTTAGAATTTACCAGCTTTGTGAGCTTCCTCAATCGAAACAGGAAATCTTGATTTTAAGCCATTTCTTCCAGCAAAATGTAGGAATACTCAAGAAATAAACGACATTTCTACACTTTTTTATACACCGTTTCACCTTGTATTACATTATTCGCTTTATCAAGGATATTCTCCCCCTTTGAATCCTGAAGGGTATCGAGAAACGAATATCTCGAAGGGTAGTCTTTAAATGCGGTCCCTACAATTTTTGTACCGTCCGCTTTATGCGCTGTATAACCTCGCAACAATGTTTCCTCTGTGATTGTATCCTCGGTCAGATCTATGAGGGTCTTACCGCTATAAACGACTTTACTTGTAGCCATTTAAGCCTCCCTTCTACCCGATAGTTACCGTGGTACCTCCAGCGGGATTTTCACTTTCCTGATACGGAATTGCTGCAACTGTAACCTGTGATAAGTAGTTATATCCTTCTTCAGTATCTGGTAATACAGTCTGTTCTGTGGTTTTCGGTGTAACTGTCTTGGCCTGTGGTTTGGCGTCTTCTGTTCCGGACATCGTTCCCTCAACGCCAAGCAACGTAATACCCTCTCGAATATTAGCAGGAACCAATTTTTCTTTTTCTGTATCTACAATTCCAACTTTACCAGAACCATCATGATATCCCTGAGGAACTGTATATTGCTCATCCTTAGAAGAAATTGTTCCAGCCACAGCACTATTGTTTTTCATAGTACCAGTCAGTTTCTTACCTCTTACATAAGCGGTCTTTCCCTGAAGAATTTCAGCAACAGCAGCCGTCGCATCACTAGAATCTACATCGTACTTACAAGTACCGGTGATAGTCTCTCCTTTTTTATCATGAGCTGTAAATCCATCGAGAATTTTATCAGCAGTGACAGTATCGCCACTTAAATCGATCAGTGTCCGTCCACCATAAATTACTTTGTTAATAGCCATATTCGTATCATCCTCTCTTTTAAAAATAAAAAAGAACGGTTTCCCGCTCTAATTACTCATTTTTATTTGCCTGTTTGATAATCTGATTTACATAATTACTGAGACCTGCCATTAAAATCCCCTGAACAATTGCTGTAAAGACCGCCATAGCAATCTCCTGACCGTTACCTAATGGCGATGTTGCCAGAACCCAAATTCCACAAAGAACGATTCCTCCTGCCCCCAGAAGCATAGGGATATATTTATCCTTAACCACCTGTGTCTGCTTCAATGCCATTCCGCAGAAATACAGAACAATCGCTACAACAATCAGTTCCGGTTTTACATAATTCATAATCTGTTCCATGATTGATTCCTCCTACTGATTTTTTTGAGTATATGTTGATTTATGAATGGGTAGTTTGTTGACTTCCGACATAACTTTCTTCGCCGAACCATTTCCTCCCATTTTTTCATAAGGCTTATAGAGATAATCATGCAGATTTTCATATTCATCCTGCGTAATCCAACCCCGATCGATATAGGACATGCCAAGATATACGATTCTGTCATGAGCAAGCCCAATCAACATCTGTGTTCTCACATCTTTTTTCTCGCTTCTCTTCTGGATGTATGCCCAAAAACCAGAAGAAGCGACAACTGCACATACAATCGTCGCTACCATTTGAAACCATGGCTCCATATAGGTACCCTCCCATATTTATCTTGTTTTATCGACTATAATCATCTTTTTATTGACAATCTCAATCGATTTTTCAAATAAATCTTCGTAAAGACCTATTAAATTTTTTCTTTGTTCTTTGGATAGAAGTTTATAAAAACCACCCATCCAGCTTCGAAACATATTTTCTACATTTTCATACGAAATTTCCTCATTCTTCACTTTTACAGCAAGCCTTTTGAGTTTTCTACGCATCGCAGTAACTCTCTTTGGATTGATTCGTTTGATTACTTTACCGGAATCGGTCAAACTATATTTGATTTGCAGAAATTTGTATGTACTGGAAATCTTCACAATTCGAGTTTTCTTCCTATTGATATGGATTCCATATTCTTCTGCAATCTGATGAATATGATCCAGCAAATCTAACAATTCTTCTTTGCTCGGGTTCATGATATACCAGTCATCCATGTATCTTCCATAGAATTTCTGACTTCGCACATACTTGACATAATTATCGATCCGATATGGATAATAAATTCCAATAACCTGAGATAGCTGGTCGCCAATATTAACCGATTTCTCCATCCATTTTTCACCAGTCAACTTTGACTCTGGAATATTTCTATACTCCAACTTATTGAAAGTATCTGTCATACATGTGGCATATTCTTCGTCTGTCATGTAAGAAACATCGATTTTAAACCCGTCAAAAATTTGCGTTAATAACCAATCAATAAATTCATCGTCATCAAATAGCCTCAACAATTCTCGTTTGGCAATTTCATGAATGATGTTGTCATAAAACTTAGAAAAGTCTCCAAACAATATCCAACCTTCATTCCCATACAAACGATAATATTTACGAAGATGAACTTCGAATCTATCTCGCTGATGAGAGATTCCTCTTCCTTTTATCGAAGCACAATTATCATAAATAATATGCTTTTTCACTTCAGGAAGTAAAATCTCATCGCATAAAACATGTCGAATAATACGATCTCTAATTTGAATACTTGTTATAGGTCTTACTCGACCTCTCTCAAACAGCGTGAATTCTTGTGTCGGTCCATTTTGAAGTGTCCGATTTATCAAATCATCTTGAATAGAAAAGATATACCTCAGAAAATTCATCATGAATTTCTGTGTTGTTTCTTTCCATTTGCTGGTTTTGACAGAGGCCTTATAAGCCCTATACAAATTGTTGGCGTCACAGACAATCTCCTCATAGTTCATAAATCATTCACCGTGTTAGCAATACTTACCGTAGTAAATTGCGTCCGGCTTTGCTATTTATCCCTTCGGAAAGGACAATGTCTCCTTCTCTGTTGGTTAGGCAGAGAATCCGGACGAACCCCATAAGAGTACGAAGCGTAGTTGTAGTTCGTATTGCCATTGTTGTTCACATTAGCGAAATTAGCCGAAGAAACGACGCATAATTAGACATTACCCTTTTAACTGTGACCTGATTCGGTTATCTCGTTGACGCCACTTTTTTATCAATCCGATTTCTCGGTCGATAGCTTTAACATAGCGACTATAGAGATTAACATCCACTTCGAATATCTCAACGATTCGTTGTAACTCTTTTAAGAGTTGTTCGCAGTTTACTATGGCTGTATTTTGATAATCTCTTCTTTTCTCATATTCATGCAGCGTGGTCGGATATATAGAATTTGCTGCCCGGATGTTACTCGTTAGCATAGAAGCTAGCTGATCTATTCGATTTTTATAATTCAGCATCAAATATCTATACTTGGAAAAATCCTCAGCGGACTCTTTTCCATAAGCATATTTTACCCGGACAAAATGATCCAAATCTTTTACTCCGAAGCTACGCTGCATCAGCTCGATTAACATATCATGTAATTCAACAGAATAAGTAATCGCTTCAAATTTGGATTCTGTCCGGTCGCTCACTAGGACACTCATGCGTAATCCTTATCCGTAATCTCTTTAAATTCTTCTTCCGTGATCCAATTCATTTTCACGGCATTTCGGACACGCATCTCGTTCCACATTCCCATGTTATAATATGATACGAAGCATTTGGGTTATCCAAATTGATACCGCAGAACCGGTCTACATCTCGATATTTTACCGTCCCATCAGCATACACATAACCATTCTGATCCGAATAGCAAGGGATAAAGAACATCGGTGTTCCTTTGCTTCCAAATCTAAAGCCATTTTCTGGAACCACTTCGAATATCAAGTCATTTTCAAACTCGTATTCTAATGCCAAATCTTCGAGCTGCTCAAAATCTGCATAATTTGTTTCACAACAATCCTGTTCGTGGTCAAATGTGATTCTTGAACCATTATCAAAAAGGATATAATTCGTATTTACTTCCTTGATTTTCATAACATCGCTCCTTCTAAAAATAGTATCTAAGCCATACTGCATAAAGTTTTTGTTGAGAACTACAACCTTCTAGCAATTTCCAAAATTCTGTCAATGATAAAGCTTTTATCTTTATAGACAACATCCATAAAAATACTCGAATACCTACTATTAACTCTTTTAAATACTCTTCGTTCATAATAAACCGCCCATTTGATATAAAAAAAGAAAGAGCCTGCGATTTTTCAACCACAGGTCCTTTCTGACATAATTGCTTCTTGGTTACGCTTCGATATCCCTCTGAGTGTCCTCAATCAACCCATCGAGTTTGGATTTGACTTTTTCGTATTCCCCTTCCTCCAGCAACTCTCTGAGTTCGATAAGAACCCTCAAAAGTTTTCTACTAAACGCAACAAATTCTTTCATATTGTCTTCCATTTACCTGCCTCCTTTAGCAAGCCCTTTCTTTTAAGATAAGGTAAATATACCTTTCATTATAGGGCATGTTATTTTTGCGAATTTTCTTAAATTAGATTTGCTCCTTCGGTACACGAATATAAGCAGAAGCAACAAAGCCTACTCCAGTACCAATCATCACAAGACCAATAATCAATCTGTTCTGAGCAGATGATAAAATTTCTTTACAAGTGTTGATTTTTTCGCTCATAAACTTCTTGACACCCCTCCCAGCCTTCTGTAAAATATCAAACATTCTTGATACCTCCTATTTTTAATATTAACACAAGCTTGGCGGTATTGCTATAAGATTGTTACCACTTCACAAATCTTGTTTCGTTAAAATCCTTCTTCTCCTTTAATGCTTTACTGATTGCTAAATCGATTCCGCTCCGAGATTTCAAGTGATAGTAATACAAATCTTTGAATGGTGTATTCAACCTGTCTATTCGCCCCGCAGATTGCTGCATGATTTTGTAGGAATAATTCTGCGAATAGAATATAATCGTATCAGTTTTAATACAATTCCATCCTTCAGCTCCTGCGTTATATTGGACAAGATACACCCAGCTTTCTGATTTTGGAATAGGTTGATGTTTATGGCCATTCCATTCCGCGATTTCAAAATACATAGTATCTGCATGTGGAATAAACAATTCTTTTAAAAGCTCCTCGTTTGGCTACAATATTATCTTTGTTTCTAGGATCACGGAATGGATTATCGAAATTTGCAGAAGTAAGACCGTAAACAGAATTGATTGCAGTCTTCAAAGCGTTCGCCAAATCCTTTGCCGTCATTTCTCCATCAATTACTTTCTGAATATACGGTGTCAGCTTTCCATCCAGCATATGGTTGACCTCATTCCATGCCTCATGTTTAATGCTGACTCGTCCTTCTACAATATCACGGAATGATTTGGTGAATTTAACCCCGAACAATACCTCCGCAATTGCACTATGCGGATGCATCGAAGAAATATCTAACAGAGCTACATTCCCATACATCCCAGGTTCCGCATAAACATAACCGCCCTCTCCAACTTCTTCTCCCAGATAAGTAGACTTTCCGTTTTCGTACTTGTATCCTGGAAAATATGGTAAAAGACTTCCTTCCTCCCCATGCGTTTGGGACATCATTTCTGGACATGCTTCCGCTAAGAACGAATAAGTTTCCTCATCAAGATCATGTACCGGTTCTGCTAAGTTACGATAATGAAACTGGTCTTGCGGTTTTCGCTCATTCCCAAATATAATTTTCTGAGTAAGCGTATTAGTGGTATCATTGACGGTCATTCCAGCTAAATCCGCCAGAATCTGCCTAGCCGTCCAATCCGCTTTCAAATAATGAAACGCTGCTTCCGTAGCAATCACATCGTTATCACAATACTCAGCAACCTTTGTCCACATGTCTTCCGGTACTGGTTGATCCCATGGAAGTCCCAGCTCTTGATGATGGATTCCCATTTCAATTTCCAACTTTTTCAAGCTTTTTTTGTTTCCAGCAGATGCAAAATCATATACATCCGTATAAGAAACATTGTAGGCTTCTCCAAAGAAACAGTTTGGGCTTCCACTGATAATCTTTTGCGAAAGATTGTATAATTGCTCATTTGTATAACCCATAAGTCTTACCTCCTTTCAACGGCTATTCTAGGATAAGACTTGCGATTTGTTAAAACAACCTCAGTGGCAAAACGATACACACAAAAAAGAAAGAGCCCTTGTTAGGACTCCATTCTTTTGAAGTATAATTTTTGCAATTTTGCTCTCATCCTTGTCAATTCCATTTGGATGTTGTCTACTTGACTTGGATTCTTTGTTCTTAAAAGTATGTCCTCAAACATTCGAATCTTAGTCTGTAAGTGCCGTTCCTCTTTTGACATGATTTTTCTCCTTTCGTTTTATTCTTCACAAAAGGAGTTGTAATTCCTGCGAATTCCTCCATCGAATCATGGTCATTTCACATGGATAATCTTCATATCCATAAGTTTCACAAGTAATAAAACCTTCCAACACACCACGAATCACCTCCGCTTCGTATTGCTTATACGGAAAAATATAATCTGGTAACTCTCTATGTATTTGACCGCAAACGGGACATCGAAAACGTTCAATCTCTATCCACGAAGTTTTTCCGCCTTTCGTCCGTACTATTCTTGAAACCTTATCATACCGTTTTAATTTAGACCCACAATTCTGACAAATTGATTTATCATTACTAACCATATATTAAAACCCTTTAAAATATTGAGTGTAGGAGTTGACAATTCCTACACTAGCATATATGATTACTCATGATAAATCAACATTGCCACACACAAAACTCATTTTAATATCGTGAAGGAGGTATGAAATATGCTGCTAAAATGTCCCGAATGCGAATTACAGATAAGCGATAAAGCTACTTTCTGCCCACATTGTGGATATCCGATACAGCCAGACATCAAACCAAGAAAGCCCCGCAATAAAAATAATAAAAGAAAACGACTTCCTAACGGCTTTGGACAGATAAGTCAAATCAAAAATCGAAACCTTAGAAACCCATATCGGGCAATGGTTACTGTTGGAAAAACATCTACTGGTCGTCCTATATGTAAGCCACTAAAACCGGAATCCTATTTTCCAACTTATAACGACGCCTATGCCGCATTAGTAGAATATAATAAAAATCCATATGACTTAAAGCCGGACATTACAGTGAAAGAGCTTTACGAAAAATGGACTGCTGAGTATTTTAAAAATGCCACAGACAACTATATTAGGACTGTAAACTCGGCATGGGCTTATTGTTCTTCTATATATGATATGCGTGCGAAAGACATCAGATCTCGACATATTAAAGGGTGTATGGAGGAAGGTTTTCGAATTGAAACTCGCGGAAAAAAGAAAGGGGAAAAAGTTTATGCAACTCCAGGAACTAAATCGAGAATAAAATCACTATTCAATAACATGCTAGACTATGCTTTAGAATACGAAATTGTACCAATGAATTATGCAAGAACATTTGAGCTCTCTGGAGATGTTATCGTTGAAATAGAAAAAAACAAGAAAAAGCATTTTCCCTTTGATAATAAAGAAATGGATCTTTTATGGAAAAATGTTGATGATGTTAAATTTACAGACTGGATTATCATACAATGCTATATGGGATGGCGACCTCAAGAACTTGCTACTTTACGCTTAGATGAAGTAAATTTGGAGAAATGGTATATGCAAGCAGGAATGAAAACGGAAGCCGGAAAGCAACGGATTGTTCCTATTCATTCCAAAATCAAAGAACTTGTGAAACGCAATTATGATTTCGCCCTTTCTATAAACAGCGATTATCTTTTCAATGATAAAGGACAAACTCACTCTGGTTCCTGGTCTGTAACATACGACAAATATGCAAGTCGTTTTGAAAAGGTTGTTAAACAATTAAACTTGAATCCCGAACACAGACCTCATGATCCTCGAACAACATTTGTTACGATGGGTAAAAAAGCCGGAATGGATGAATACGCCCTCAAAGAAATGGTCGGTCATTCAATTCAAGATATAACTGAATCCACTTACACCGTACGTGATTTAGAATGGTTGCGAGAGGATATAGAAAAAATAAAATAATATGTTTTTTCAGTGTAGGAATAGGTGTGTAGAAGTAGTGTAGGAATAATGTATGAATAACATACATTTTCCTACTTTTTTCTACTTCTTACAACTTCTTAAACCCTTGATTTTACTGGATTTCTTAGAACTTGCCTTCCTTAGCTGCCTCCTCGATACTTACAGCAACAGCGACTGTCATTCCGACCATCGGGTTGTTACCTGCACCGATAAGACCCATCATTTCTACGTGAGCCGGTACAGATGAAGATCCTGCGAACTGTGCATCAGAGTGCATACGTCCCATTGTATCTGTCATACCGTAAGAAGCTGGACCTGCAGCCATGTTATCTGGGTGAAGTGTACGTCCTGTACCACCGCCGGATGCTACGGAGAAGTATTTCTTACCCTGCTCGATACATTCTTTCTTGTATGTACCTGCTACTGGATGCTGGAAACGTGTTGGGTTTGTAGAGTTACCTGTGATAGATACACCTACATTCTCATGATGCATGATAGCAACACCTTCCTGAACATCATCAGCACCGTAACATTTTACAGTTGCACGAAGTCCGTCAGAATATGCTTTCTCATATACTACGTTTAATTTTGCTGCTTTGTAATCATACTGTGTCTCAACAAATGTGAATCCGTTGATACGGGAAATGATCTGTGCAGCGTCTTTTCCTAAACCGTTTAAGATAACTCTTAATGGTTTCTGACGTACTTTGTTTGCTTTCTCGGCGATACCGATTGCACCTTCAGCAGCTGCGAAAGACTCGTGTCCTGCTAAGA
>ENA-OPNR01001191-OPNR01001191.1-human-gut-metagenome-genome-assembly--contig:-NODE-1191-length-10627-cov-2.926788_pt1 | contig 10627 bp, 15 predicted proteins | sample MGYA00241543_ERZ501783 | MGnify/ENA primary metagenome ERZ501783 (study PRJEB25962, sample SAMEA2042557) | human gut metagenome | biome: human gut; feature: human-associated habitat; material: faeces... | reverse complement strand
GGTAGTTGCGAATGCATCCTACGACAGCTTGTATGTGTCTGCTGTCGGTCAGGTTAAGGTACACTACACTGAACCGTTCGTCTATCGTGACGGCATTTAATCAAGGAGGTAATTATGGTTATTTTTGCTCATAAGCGGGTAGGCTTCCGTAATCCGGAAACCGGGGCGATTTTCGCCACCCGTGAAATGGATTTAATTGATGCCCCGGATTGGATTAAATCCGATCCGATGTTTGACTGGGCGGTGCAGGACGGAATTATCACAATCCCTGACGATAAGCCTGCCTCTGCCGATCCGCTGGACGATATGACGAAAGCGGAACTCATCGAAATGGGCACGAAACTCGGACTTGAATTGTCTGATAAGTCTACCAAAGCGGAACTCATTGAAGCCGTTACCGCGGCCAGAGGTGACTGATGAATATATACGGGATTATCGCTGCTGCGTCGAATATCCGGAGCAGTGATAATAATCCCGAATATACAATGGACGATTTTCTGACGATGTATCCGCAGTTTAAAGACGTGTCGGAAGTCGTCAGGAAAGCATGGCTCAAGATGGCTATGAACTGCCTGCAGTATGACCGCTGGAATGACTTGTGGGAAATGGGCATGGGGTTATATATTGCCCATTTTCTCACGCTATACCTGCAATCGTCGACACCTGAAGGTGCCAGCACGCAGCAGATTATCAATGCCGGATTATCTCGAGGTGTCGCTACCAGTAAATCTGTTGCGGATATGTCCGTCGGATATGATTTCGGCTCGATTGCGAGTGAATCTGCAGGTTGGGGGACATTTTCTCAAACTGTATACGGGCAGCAGTTTGTGCAGCTGGCAAAGCTTGCCGCCATGGGCGGTATGACAATCTGGTAATCTGGTAATGATATGGGTTTGACTGTAGTAAAGAAGCAACGCGCCGATTTTGACTTGGCAGCCCGCATGAAAGAACTGGGAAAAATCGGCGTATTAGTCGGTATACCATCTGACAGAACGGCACGTGACGGCGAATCGGTGACTAGCTCTGAACTGCTCTACCTACATACGCACGGCATCCGCAGAAAATCCATGCGACAGGAAATGGACAAGGATGTGGAGCGTGGAATGAAGTATAGCGAGGCACATGAATTGTATTTACAATCGCACGGGTCGCCGCTCTGGGCTTCGCCGCCGCGTCCTGTCCTTGAACCTGCCATCGCGGCTAATAAAGCCGTTATTGCCCGGGCGATGAATACCGGCGTTAAACAATATCTGCAGACTAAGAATGACCGAGGCTTGCGAAGTGCGGGTAATTTGGCGGCATCGTACGCCAAGAAATGGTTTACCGATCCGCGTAATGGATGGGCACCGAACAGTCCGCGAACGATCGCGCTGAAAGGTTCAAGCCGCCCGCTCATCGATACGGGTGCCATGCAGGAGGCTATCACTTATGTAGTCAGAAAGGATTGATTGTATGCTGAATATTTCGTTTCTGCTTGATGATCCGGATTTCGTCACTACGTTCCAGATTGTTAAAAATCAGGGCGAGTGGCAGGACGGCGAGTATGTCGTATCACAAGCCGCGCCGGAAACGGTCAGCGGTGTCGTGAGGGCTACGGGCAAAGACGATCTGGAGATGCTTCCGGAAGCCGACCGGATATCCGGCTCAATCACATTCTGGACACGCAAGCCGATAGACCTTGATTTAACCGCCAGCCCGCCGCCGCGCCTACGGTATGCGGGCAATACTTATAAAATTATGCATCTTGAGAATTGGCAGGATTCCGGCTATACGAAGATGATCGGAATTATGCTCGGGAGGAACGGGACAAATGAAAATTAAAGCTCTGCAGTCTTTGCTCCGCACGGCAATTTGTGACATTCTTCAACAGCCGGTGAACGGCTCTACGGTGCGGGTGTCGTACCCGACAGACGGCGCACCGGGGTTCAAGATTTCGGATACCGTACTGTTCATGTTCCTGCATGAGGCAGACGATAGTTACGGTAACGACCGAACGCCGGTATATCATACCGAAAACGGTACCGTGTATCGTGACCATGTCGGAACACGGGTCTGGGATATACTGCTGACGTGCTACGGGGCGGATGGCCATGAATGGCTTGACCGTGTCCGTGCAGGGGTATTGTGGGAAAGCACACGGCGCACTCTCGAGAGTAAGAATGTGTGCCTTGTCCCAACGAATCCCGCAATTATGCGTGCTCCGGAACTTTTTAACGGGCAATGGTGGGAGCGGTCTGATATGACGCTGCGTTACAATGAACTCTACATTGATACAGAAAATGTGGGGGCGATTGAACACGTCACACTTACCGTGCCGCATGATTCCGTTCCGCATTCCGGTAATCAAGATGATTTTTCGGGCAATGTTGATATGCCCTGATTATGACAAAGGAGGCTAATATGCCGCTTAAACCGTTAGACCTGACCAGCGTTGTAAAGATTATAGTCAATCTTTCCCAGCGATCTGCAGTCAGAAAAGGATTTAATGTATGCTGCCTGATTGGCAAGACCGATATTATTCCGGCAGCAGAACGCGTCCGCGAATATTCGTCGCTGACTGAAATGCTGCAGGACGGATTCAAAACATCCGATCGTCTGTATAAAGCAGCAGCTCTGCTCATGGGGCAAAACAAAAAACCGGATAAATTCATGGTCGGCTGTATCGCCACAGTGAAGTCTGTAACGGAGACTGCCGTACAGGCACTCAAGGCGTGCCGTGAAGCTAACTATGAATGGTATGTTGGGATCGTCTGTGAAGAACAGACGCCGGAACAGCACTTGGCGAATCTCGAGTATACCAATTCTTGTACGCCGGATACAGTCTATGCGTACACCTCCGGCAATACCGAAAATGACGCTGCTGCTACGGATAACAGTATTTTCGTTAAAGCGAAGAACAAACTGTATCGCCGTTGTTTCGGCCTGTTTTCCACTAAACATCCCGACGCTGTGGCTGCCGCCATCGGAAATGCTATGGCATTTATGACCGGTACGATTAACTCTGCGTTCACGCTAAAATTCAAAACTCTTGCCGGAGTGGAAACGGAGAATGCCACTTCCGTGTTCCCATCAAATTCCGTAACGAAAATCAAGGGTGCAAACGGCAATGTCTATGTGAACCGCGGCACGTACTATAACATGCTTGAGGAAGGCGTCATGGCTGACGGTTCTTTCTTCGATGAAATTATTTTCCTTGATAAATTCAAGAACGACTGCCAGCTTGCGATTATGGATCGACTGGTACAGAATTCCAAGGTTCCGCAGACGGAAGCCGGAATGACGATCCTGCACAGGGCATTAGAGGACGTTTGTCAGGAATATAACAAGATCGGATTCCTTGCAGGTGGCATCTGGAAAGGAAATGATATCCTTGAACTAACCGCAGGCGATACGCTTCCGAACGGGTATCTGATTCAGTCGGAACCGATTGACAAGCAGTCCCAGTCTGACCGTGATAACCGTATCGCTCCGCCGATCTATATCGCGCTGAAGCTCGCAGGGGCTATCCATTCCGTTGTCGTGCAGGTTGATGTCAATCGTTAAGAGGAGGCTATTACATGAGATACTCAACTTATTCTTTCACCGACGTTACCGCCGTTATTTCGCATCCGTCCTACGGACAGTTTTCGGTTAACGGCGAGGGTATCGGGAATTTTTCTGTCAGCAAATCGACGGAACGCTCCCAGCAGAATATTGCTGCAGACGGCTCTGTCATGACCAGCAAGATTGCAGGTAACAATGGCACTGTATCTATCAATGCCCAGCAGACGTCACCTTTGCATAACTGGCTGCAGGGTTTGTTTAATTATCTGTGGTCTGCATCCACTGATGAATGGGCGCAGATCAGCTTGACAATTCGCGCTCCGAAAATGAGCAAGACGATTTCCTGCTCTTACGGTGCGTTTCAGAAGGAACCGGATGAACCGTTTGAATCTCAGGGACAGAATGTTAGCTGGGTGCTGCTTTTCGGCGATATTCAGCGGCTGAATCGGGCGTGAGGTGAACTATGAATTACAAAGATATTGAACTCACGGTTGCCGGAAAGAAGCGTAAATTTCGAATTAATAAATTTGACGCACGCACCGGCAGCTATATTCTCTATACAGTCATGTCGCGTTTTCTGCCGTCCATTCTGCAGATTCACGCGGGGAATCCTGCAGATATTTCTGATATGTCAAAGCTGGTCAATACGGATGATATTGTGTCAAGTATTGCTATGAGTGAGGGAGAATTCGGAAAGCTGCAGACTGAGGCTTTGCGTGCCTGTGAAGAAATTCTTCCTGCAGGTGTTACGCCGGTACTTGATACATCTGGGAATTTTGCAGTCATCGGGCTTGAAAAAGAAGCCGTGGCTGTATTCGTTCTTACAGCGCAGGCACTGGTATTTAATTTATCCGGTTTTTTCGGCGAAGACGGCTTGACTTCCCTGTTGTCAGGGATTCAGCAGGTTACGCCGTCGCAGAGCCGGTAAATATTAACGCTTTTGCTTACTTGCCTGTCATGCAGGGCATGTGGCAGCAGAAAGAAGTATTTGATGGTACCTACACGTTGGACGATCTATTGGATGCTCATGAAATGATCATCTTACAGGCGGAGAACAAGCGCAGGGCGCAGGAGTATGCGGAAATGATGAATGGTGGTGATGCATAGTGGCGGCAAACTACATTGAAGAATATCTGGTCAAGCTGGGTACTGATGTCGACGCGCGGTCGGTTGCGGAGTTACAGAAAGCGGTTAATTCCGTCCATCAAATGGTCGGCGGGATGGAATCGCTGGCTCCGAAACTGGCGAAAGCCAGCGCACTTGTAACGGCGGCGATTAGTGGCATTGTGGCGTCTGGAGTATCACTCGTAAAGTCCATGGGCGATCAGGAAATGGCGTATGAAACGCTGGGACGGACAATGTTCGTTTCCGCCGGGCAGGCGAAGCAGATGAAGATGGCATTGGATGCCCTCGGCAAATCGGCAAATGAAGTACAGATCAATCCGAAGCTCCGCGAACAGTATCGTCAGTTATTGGCTGACAGTGCGGCAATGACTGCGGGTAGCAGCTATAAGGCCGCCATGAATCAAGTGCAGGAACTGGCATTTGAATTCACGCGGCTAAAACAGGAAATCGCCGCCGGTATGCAGTGGGTTGCTTACTATATAGTTAAAGACCTTGCGACGCCGCTCGGCAATGCGAAAAAGACGCTCAAGACCATTAATGAATATATCATCACTAATCTGCCACGCATCACACGAACGATTGCGACCGGTTTCGGTTTTGTCCGGAATATAGCATTTGCCGTCTGGCGGGTACTGTCCGGCATCGGAAAGCGAATTAACGAATTCTGGCAGCGGCTGCCGCATAATGGTAGAGTGGCATTTCTTGCGCTTGGTACTGCAATTGCCGCATTCCTTGCGGGACCGATCGGTGCTATGGCCATGGCGATCGGCGGTGTATTGCTGCTCTTGGATGATTATTTTGCCTACATGGACGGCAAGAAGAGCCTGTTTGGAGAGCAATGGGAGAAGCTGAACCGTGTTTTAGAATTATGTAATAAAGCATGGTCGGTCATGGTTGATTATGTCAGCCGATTTTTTCATTGGATCGGGCATTCCGAACGTTTACAGGCATTTGTCGCTGCGTTTGAGCGATTGGCTAAGTCACTCTATGACATTACGGAATACCTCGGCGAGAGCTTTTTTGATAAACTGTCCGAGCTATGGAGTTACGTTGTCGATACCGAAACAGTCAATGCTTTTTCAGAAGCATTTGATTCGCTCGGCCAAGGTGTTACGTCCTTAGTAAATGGCATATCGTCACTGATTGACGGAATTCTAAAATTCTTCAAAATCAGTGACGGCATTACAAGTAAAACTCGCTCTTGGACGTCATTTAAAAAAGTCCTGAAACAGATTGTTGTTATTATTGCGAAGATGATTTCCGGCATTGGCAAATTTGTGAATATCATCGGGAAATTATTAACCGGAGATTTTGCCGGAGCAAAAGCTCTCATCGGCAATATGTTCTCCAGCGGTGTCGATATTTCGGACCCGCGCCTTGGTGCGCTTTCTCAAAAATATGAGGGCGCACCGGGTACCACAGGGGGTTCCGGTGGAGCGTATGGCAGCTGGCAGATTATTCCGGCGAATATGCCCGATTTTCTAAAACAGCTTGCTGAAACGAATCCGGAATGGTATTCGCGCTTGACTAATGCAGGAGATATCGGGTCTGCAGGGTTTGATCAGGAATGGCGCGATATTGCGAGCGAAGATCCGGAAGGATTCCGCGAAGCACAGCGGCAGTATATTGCAAGAACGCATTATGCGCCGCAGGTCGAGCACGTATTGAATGAAACAGGATTGAATTTAGATCAGCAGTCCCGCGGTGTCCGCGAAGCCGCATGGTCTGTCGCCGTTCAGCACGGACCGGGCACAGAACTCATTGCAAGAGCAATTCAAAATCTGGGCGGTGCCGGCGCAATTGATATGTCGGCAGAATCACAGCAAAATTTAATTGACGCAATTTACAACGAGCGAATGAAATATACCGGAAACAGCGAGGGCGTCACGGCAGAAAATCTGCATGACCGCTGGAATTCGGAACGTGCTGACGCGAAAGCGATTATACAGCAGGAAGCGGACGAATGGGCGCGGAATAATCCCCCGCCGCCACCGCCGCCACAGGAACCGGATGTAACGCCGTCTGAGAGTCCGTCATTGTTGGAAAGGGCGGCTAATACAGGAAAGGTGCTTGAAAACGGCTGGAATGCAATAAAAACGAAGTGGGGCGAGTGGACAGGTACTGTCAGTAATCTTGTGGGGACAAGCAGCTTTGCCGATTCCCGCAGCTCTAAAAATACGGTGAATGCGCCGGTCACAATTAACGTGTACGGAAATGACGCAGATCCGCAGGACATTGGACGTGCAGCGGCATCGGAGATAAGAAAGGTACTGCCGGAACGTGATATCGGTAATATTTACGACAGGGGGGCGGGTATGCAGTGAGTTTAATTACGTCAATCAAAGATTATGGAAAAGAAATCACATCATCCCGTGCCAGCTGGACGGATTTTACTAAAGATGTTGCAAAAGTATTTAACAATCAAACGCTGCTGGATTACACCACTGCGTTTAATAATTTTGAGGACTATATTTTATATACACCGAAATGGACAATTGGCGGAGCTGCATTTTCTGGTATTATGCGTACGAACCACTCTTTATCTGTGGAAGCAACGCATTATCCGGTACAATCCGGCTCTGTTATGACCGACCACGCGATATTGTTCCCGGCGGAAATTGATATTGATGTAATGGTATCGGACGCGGAGGTCTACGCGCGGTCAATTAAAACGGGAAATCGGTTATTTGACACGGTGCTTGATGTTTATAACAAAGCCACCAGCATAATTCCGATTACCAATTTTTTTGCACCGCCCGGCCAGCCTGCAGTTACCGGTGACCGCGGCATATCTGCATGGACATTGTTTGCGAATATGATTATAGCCCGAGTGCCGGTTGATATTGTTACACGGCTGGGAACGTATCATAATATGCTCTTAGTTCACGCAGAAGCTCCCGACGATAGACAGACCCTGCACGGCTTAAACTGTACGCTGCATTTTGAGCAGATTGATGTAGCTCAAGTCGCTGAAGTGCAGGTGTCCGCGCGCTCACAAACCACGGGATCGTCCAATTCAGGTGCACAACCGGTTGATACCGATTCTCCGGCGAATAATCAAAGCATATTATCTGCGATTAACGATTCTATCGGAGGTAAGTGATGTATTCGATTATACCGATTACTTCGAAGCCACGAAATACATTTTCATGCAAAATCCCGGTTGATGGAAAGAACGTCACGCTGGTATTTACTACTCGGTATAACGAGATTGCCGGGTACTGGAATGTGACGGTATCTGACACAAACGGTTTAATTTTAATCAACAATCTACCTATGCTGCCCGGGCAGAATATACTGGAGCAATACTCGTATCTCGAGATTGGTTCCGCTTGCATTATCCCCGCTCACCAGATGGAGGATGAATATCCAAATGCAGAAAATCTTGGTGGCGATTGGTTGCTTGTCTGGAGTGATACGGCATGAGCGCAAGACAGGAAATTACAACGACAGCCAATCTCGGCTTATACGGTCGCATGTGGCATGTACTTATACAATACGAAGAAACCACGGCATTAGACGTATCGAACCTCAGAACTGTCTTTGAAATCAAGAAAAATGCGTTAGGACAACCGTCTATTGCGCATATCGTGATTTATAACCTCGCTCCGGATACCGAAGCGCAAATCATTAAAGAGGGATTCCATATCCAGCTTGAAGCCGGATATGCGGCGCAGTACGGGTTGATATTTGACGGCGACATCATACAAGTATTCAGGAACCGTGAAGACGGCATAAATTATCGGCTGGAGATCATCGCTGCTGACGGCAAGAGTTTTTACGGCGGAAATTTTATTCGTACCACTTTGGCTGCGGGCAGTAAACCTCGAGATGTGATTGAAGCTGCGGCAAAGCTGGCATATTATCCAATTGAAATTGAGCGTGTTTCGGAAAACTTACCAGAGACCACGCTGCCACGCGGCAAAGTATGCTTCGGCTATCCGGCAGACATCTTAGATGATCAGGCACGGACGACCGATTCATTCGTGCAGGTTGATAATGGAAAGCTGGAAGTACGAAAATATACCGATCCGATTCCGGACGATAAATGCTTGTATTTGACGCCACAGACCGGGCTTGTCGGCACGCCGGAATATACAGATGATGGTATCGGAATAAAAATGCTGCTCAATCCTGCAGTCACAATCCACGGGTTAATTAAGATCGACAATGACATTATTCAGCGAACGGCGGTTGACACCGGTCAGATGATGAAGCCGAATATGTTACCGGCGGGCGGTAAAGTCGCAGATCAGAACACCCGATTCGATCTGACCGGTGAATACGAGGTATATTCGTTGGTTCATTCCGGAGATACACACGGCGAAACGTGGTTGACCGAGATTATAGGAATCGGCAGAAACGGGAAATCCGGACTTCCGATTATGGTTGATTCTGCAGATGGGACGGTGAGATCGTGATATCAATTGAAAGCCGAACTGCCGGTGATTTGGATAAAGCTCGGCGGGAGCGGAGTGATTTTTCCCGCACTCTCCGGGTTGCGATTACCGGTGTTGTGACCGAGGTGAATTATTCGGCGCAGACGGTATCTGTGCAGCCGACCATTCGGGAAAAAATAGAAATAAACGGAACGTATCAATGGGTAGAATTACCGATATTGATTAACGTTCCATTTTTTGTATATTCCGGCGGCGGCTATTGCATTACGCTGCCCGTTTCGCCGGGTGATGAATGCTTGGTGATTTTTGCCGATTCCTGCATCGACGCATGGTGGCAATCCGGCGGCGTGCAGAATCAGGTAGAACGCCGCCGACACGATCTGTCTGACGGCATGGCAATTGTCGGGTTCCGGTCGCAGGTGCATACGGTACCGGGATATTCCGGCGATTCCGTGCAGGTTCGGACAGAGGATGGCGGGACGTTCATTGATCTCAAGCCGGGGCAGGTCACGATAAATGCGGATGTGCAAATCAACGGCAACGTAACGACGTCTGCGAATTGTACGATAGCCGACACGCTTAGAGTTGCCGGTATCAATATGAATACGCATGTTCACGACGGCGTCAAAACCGGCGGCGGAAGCACAGGAGGTCCACGATGAAATACAGACGACTGGACGAAAACGGCGACTATACATTCGGAGCCGGATCGGCAAATTATTTAACAGATCGCGAGGCCTGCGCGCAGGCGGTTAAAACCCGGCTATTACTGTTTTTGGCCGAGTGGTGGGAGGATTTGAATGACGGGTTGCCGCTCTGGCAAAAAATCTTAAGTCACAATGACATTAAGGCGGCAGAACAGCTGCTGCGTGACCGTATTACCGGCACCGAACATGTACAGGACATTATTGAATTTCATTCGTACTGGAACGGTGACACTCGGCAGTACACGTTCTCCTGCACCGTCAGTACGGACTATGGCGAAGTGCAGTTATCGGAGGTGACGTTATAAATGGCATATTTTAAGCCGTACATAGACGGTACCGGATATCATTATCCGACGTATAACGATATCCGGGACGACATGATGGATCGATTCCGGCAGATCTACGGGCAGGATATCTATCTGGGTAATGACAGTCAGGATTACCAAATTATCAGTGTTTTTGCTCTCAAGATTTATGACACGTTTCAAGCGGTCGAGTTGGATTATAATAACCGGTCACCGAAAACCGCAATCGGTACTGCATTAGATGCGCTCGTGAAAATCAACGGACTAACGCGCAAGAAGGCATCATACAGTACAGTACAAGTCACACTCACCGGTGATGCCGGGACGCAGGTCGTTGGTGGTATCGTGCGGGATAGTAACGATGTACAGTGGGCATTACCGTATCGAATAGATATTGGTTCGTCCGGCACGGTTACGGTTACTGCTACATGCAAAAAAATAGGTGCCGTCGGGGCACCTGCAAGATCAGTCACGGGTATTGTTACACCGACCAAAGGCTGGATATCTGTCACGAATAACGAGCAGGCGGTATTAGGCCAGCCGATTG
>ENA-OPNR01001182-OPNR01001182.1-human-gut-metagenome-genome-assembly--contig:-NODE-1182-length-10699-cov-2.358700_pt1 | contig 10699 bp, 6 predicted proteins | sample MGYA00241543_ERZ501783 | MGnify/ENA primary metagenome ERZ501783 (study PRJEB25962, sample SAMEA2042557) | human gut metagenome | biome: human gut; feature: human-associated habitat; material: faeces... | reverse complement strand
TATGGTCTTGACAATGAGAAAGAACAGAAGATCATGGTATACGATTTAGGTGGTGGTACATTCGATGTTTCCATTATCGAGATCGGTGACGGAGTTATTGAAGTATTAGCTACAAATGGTGATACACACCTTGGTGGTGATGATTTTGATAACAAGATCACACAGTGGATGATCGATGAATTCAAGAAAGCAGAGGGTGTTGATTTATCTACAGATAAGATGGCACTTCAGAGATTAAAAGAAGCAGCAGAGAAAGCTAAGAAAGAGTTATCTTCTGCTACAACTACAAATATCAACTTACCATTCATCACAGCTACAGCAGAAGGTCCAAAACATTTCGATATGAACCTTACAAGAGCAAAATTTGATGAATTAACACATGACTTAGTTGAGAGAACTGCAATCCCGGTTCAGAATGCCATGAAAGATGCAGGACTTACAAACGCTGATCTTGGTCAGGTATTATTAGTTGGTGGTTCTACACGTATCCCGGCTGTTCAGGACAAAGTAAGACAGTTGACAGGCAAAGAGCCAAGCAAATCCTTAAACCCGGATGAGTGTGTAGCAATCGGTGCTTCTATCCAGGGTGGTAAATTAGCAGGAGATGCCGGTGCCGGTGAAATTTTACTTCTTGATGTAACACCATTATCATTATCTATCGAGACAATGGGTGGTATCGCTACAAGACTGATCGAGAGAAATACAACGATCCCTACCAAGAAGAGCCAGATCTTCTCTACAGCAGCAGATAACCAGACAGCCGTTGATATCAACGTTGTACAGGGTGAGAGACAGTTTGCAAGAGATAATAAATCCCTTGGACAGTTCCGTCTGGATGGTATCCCACCAGCACGTCGTGGTGTTCCACAGATCGAGGTTACATTTGATATCGATGCCAACGGTATTGTAAATGTTTCTGCAAAAGATTTAGGAACAGGAAAAGAGCAGCACATCACAATCACATCCGGATCTAACATGTCCGATGATGAGATCGATAAGGCTGTAAAAGAAGCAGCTGAGTTCGAAGCACAGGATAAGAAGAGAAAAGAAGCGATCGATGCAAGAAACGATGCAGATTCCTTCGTATTCCAGACACAGCAGGCATTGGATCAGGTTGGAGCAAACCTTGATGCAAATGATAAAGCTGAAGTAGAAGCTGACTTAAATGCAGTAAAATCTTTCCTGGACGCACATCAGAATGCAGAAGAGATGACAGACGCAGATGTTGCTGAATTAAAAGCAGCTCAGGAGAAACTGACACAGAGTGCACAGAAAGTATTTGCTAAGATGTATGAGCAGACACAGGCAGCACAGGGTGCCCAGGGAGCAGGTCCTGATATGGGAAACATGGGCGGCGCACAGACGAACAATGCCGGCGCAGCAGATGATGATGTTGTAGACGCTGATTTCAAAGAGGTCTAAAATATAATCAGCATATAAAAAAGGGTTTCCGGTTTTCCGGAAACCCTATATGCGGTAGAAGAGGAAAATATTTGAAGATTTTTGAAAACCGGAAATTGAATCATGCTTTAGACAGATAGCCGGTATGATAAATTTGTACATGATAACAAGGAGTTAAGCGTTATGGCAGAGAAAAGAGATTATTATGAAGTCCTTGGCGTTCCGAAGAATGCGAGTGACGCTGATATAAAAAAGGCATTCCGTACTCTTGCCAAGAAGTACCATCCGGATATGCATCCGGGTGATAAAGAATGTGAAGAAAAGTTCAAGGAAGCACAGGAAGCTTATGCAGTATTGAGTGATGCAGAAAAGCGTAAACAGTATGATCAGTTCGGTCATGCAGCATTCGATGGTACAGGCGGCGGTGCTGGCGGATTTGATTTTTCAGGCATGGATATGGGAGATATCTTTGGAGATATTTTCGGCGACTTCTTCGGTGGCGGTGGCGCCAGAAGAAGAGGCAATGATGGACCGATGAAAGGTGCGAATCTCCGTACCAGTGTAAGGATCACATTTGAAGAGGCTGTTTTCGGATGTGAGAAAGAAATTGAAATGGTTCTGAAGGATGAGTGTGCAACCTGCCATGGTACAGGTGCAAAACCGGGAACAAGCCCGGAAACATGTACCAAGTGCGGCGGCAAAGGAAAAGTTGTGTTTACACAGCAGTCCTTCTTTGGAACGGTGCAGAATGTCCAGACCTGTCCGGATTGTAATGGTACCGGTAAAGTAGTCAAAGACAAATGTCCGGATTGCCGTGGTACCGGATATATTGCAAGAAAGAGAAAAATCCAGGTAACGATTCCGGCCGGTATCGACAATGGACAGAGTGTCCGTATCCGTGAAAAAGGAGAGCCGGGTGTCAACGGTGGCCCAAGAGGAGATTTGTTAGTAGAAGTAGTTGTATCCAGACATCCAATCTTCCAGAGACAGGATGTTCATATTTTCTCAACTGCACCAATTTCGTTTGCGCAGGCAGCACTTGGTGGTGATGTGCGAATCAAGACGGTTGATGGTGATGTGATCTATACCGTAAAACCGGGAACTAAGACTGATACAAAAGTACGCCTGAAAGGAAAAGGGGTACCTTCTTTGAGAAATCCTCAGGTCAGAGGTGATCATTATGTGACGCTGGTTATTCAGACCCCGGAAAAATTAAGTCCGGAAGCCAAAGAAGTGCTTAGACATTTTGATCAGTTGACAGGAAATACACTGAACCAGGAAAAGGGTAAGAAGAAAAAGGGATTCATGGATAAATTAAAAGAATCCTTTGATGATATCTAAAACAGATTCTAAAGATTAAAAGGATCATTTTAGTAAAATGAACAGATAATAGAAACCCGGTGTAAGATCTTTGCTGAGAGATTACACCGGGTTTGTTATTATGACAATAGAAAATACAATGTCTGTTTTGAAAACTCTATTCCGGATACACCAGATGTTTTTCATCAATATGATAGAGCGTGTTTTCAAGATAGCGGTTGGCAAGATAATTTGCCATACCAAGGTTCATATCCAGATAATTGCCACAGTCTTTTGGACTTGCGCCAGGAACATCGCCTTTAAAATCGCGGATGAACTCAAACATTTCGATCATCAGGCCAACAATGTCCTTTGATTCATAATCACCTGCGAGAAGCAGATAAAATCCGGTGCGGCATCCCATCGGACCAAAATAAATCGTTTTGGAACCGTAAACAGCATGGTTTCTTAAAAATGTTGCTGCAAGGTGTTCGATCGTATGCATCTCGGCGGTATTCATGACAGGCTCATCGTTTGGGGAAGTCATGCGCAGATCAAATGTGGTGATCACTTCTGCTCCGACGGTATCTTTGCGGGATACATAAACGCCGGGTTCTAATTTGATATGGTCTATTGTAAAGCTTGCAATTTTTTCCATAGATAAAATCTCCTTTGTGTTTTCTAAAACAAACTTTAATGTAATTTTGCGGGACAGTCAAGGAAAAAAGCCGTAATGTTACATAATAATATAAGAAAAAAATCAGTTCCCTGATAAATCGGAAAGGGAATCTTAACAATTGAGTCCAAAATACTTGTATTTCAATGAAAAATAATGTATATTTATGCAGATAATCAGAAAAAAGAGGAGCGGATATTTATGATGAAGAAAAAAAGTAAAAAACTGCTGCTTTGGCTTTTCGTTCTGACATTTGTGCTGACAGGAATTGCTGGATGCGGCACAAAGCAGAAGGATGATCAGGAAGCAGCATCCACGGAAACAGCCGGTGCGATCAGCAGTGTGGATGATATCGTTGGAAAAAAGATTGGTGTCCAGCTTGGAACAACCGGTGATATTTATGTTTCCGATTATGAAAATGACGGATCAGGAACAACGGTGGAGCGTTATAACAAGGGGGCAGATGCAGTTCAGGCATTAAAACAGGGAAAGATTGACTGTGTTGTGATCGATGAACAGCCGGCGCTCGCATTTGTGGAGGAGAATCCGGGACTTAAAATTCTTGATGAAGAATTTACGCTGGAAGAATATGCGATCGTTACCGCAAAGGGAAATGATGATCTGCTGGAAAAGGTCAATACGGCATTAGAGGAATTAAGAAGCGAGGGAACGCTTGACCGGATTACAAAAAATTATATTGGAACAGATGCAGAAAAAGGAAATTATCCATACGAACCACAGGATGTGTCCCGTGGGAATGGAACACTGACGATGGGAACAAATGCTGAGTTCCCGCCATATGAGTATTATGAGAATAATGAAATCGTCGGTATAGATGTGGATATCATGCAGGCGATCGCAGATAAGCTCGGTATGGAATTGAAGATTGAAGATATGGCATTTGATTCTATTATCCCGGCTGTGTCTACTGGGAAGATAGATGTGGGCGCTGCTGGATTTACCGTGACAGAAGAACGAAAGAAGAATGTCAACTTTACAGATACATATGCAACTTCCAAGCAGGTGATCATTGTACGTGATGGGAATGCAGTGACAGCAAAGAGTTCGTTTGGCGAAAAATTTTACCAGAACTTTATTCAGGATAACCGCTATGCATATATGTTAAAAGGTCTTGGCAATACATTGATCATTACAATTTTTGCGGTGATGATCGGTATTGTCTTAGGATTTTTAATTGCCATTGTCAGAACCAGCCATGACAGAAATGGCGGGCTTGGCATTCTGAATGCAGTCTGTAAAGCATATTTGACGATCATCCGCGGCACACCGGTCATGATCCAGTTATTGATTATCTATTATGTTATTTTCCAGAGTATTAACACGGGAAAAATCGTGGTAGCAGTGATCGCATTTGGTTTGAACTCAGCTGCTTATGTGGCAGAGATCGTGCGTTCCGGAATTATGGCAGTGGATATCGGACAGTTTGAAGCAGGACGAAGCTTAGGCCTTAATTACAGACAGACGATGACCACCATCATCCTGCCACAGGCAGTAAAGAATATTCTCCCTGCACTGTGTAACGAGTTTATCAGTTTATTGAAAGAGACGTCCATCAGTGGTTACATCGGTCTGATGGATCTGACAAAAGGTGGAGACATTATCCGAAGCGTTACGTATGAGGCATTTATGCCGTTGATCGCAGTTGCTGTCATTTATCTTCTGATGGTAGTCGGACTTAGCAAAGCTGTCGGTGTCTTAGAAAGGAAGTTGAGAAACAATGAGCGATAATACAAATACAACCAATTCTGCAGAGGTGATCTTAGAGATTCAGGATCTCTGCAAATCTTTTGGGGATCATGAAGTATTAAAAGGAATCTCCACGACCATCAGAAAAGGGGATGTCCTTGCATTGATCGGACCTTCCGGCTGTGGAAAATCGACATTTCTGCGATCCTTAAACCTGTTGGAGATCCCAACGAGCGGACACGTTCTGTTTGAGGGGACGGATATGACGGATAAGTCGGTGGATATTAACCATGTACGGGAAAAAATCGGAATGGTGTTCCAGCAGTTTAATCTGTTTCCAAACATGACTATTAAGGAAAACATTATGCTTGCCCCGGTAAAACTCAACAAAATGACCAAGGAAGAGGCAGAGAAAAAAGCGATGGAACTTTTGAAAAGAATCGGTCTGTCTGATAAGGCGGATGCCTATCCAAGCCAGCTTTCGGGTGGACAGAAACAGAGAATTGCCATTGTCCGTTCGCTTGCCATGAACCCGGATATTATTTTGTTTGACGAGCCGACTTCGGCATTAGACCCTGAGATGGTCGGCGAGGTTTTAAGCGTTATGAAAGAACTTGCAGAGGACGGTATGACCATGGTGGTTGTAACACATGAAATGGGATTTGCAAGAGAGGTTGCAAACCGTGTCATGTTTATCAATGACGGTGTCATTCAGGAAGAAAACACACCGCAGGAGATCTTTGAACATCCACAGAGTCCAAGATTGCAGGAATTTTTATCAAAAGTATTATGATCATGAAAGAAAAAGGCTGTGCGGCAGCCTTTTTTCTTTTACTTTATTTCTGGTGTATAATTCGCTATAATCGATATAGGATCTAAGACACAGGTACGGAAACGATAAAAAACGATGGAACATCAGACAGGGAGAAAACGATGGGGAAAAAGGAATGGAAGAAGATCAGACATGGAATCATCATTTTTGTGATGGCATTTTTCAGTGCAATACCATTTGTGGTATATGGAAAAAATATTGATTCCAAAGAAACAATCCGTATTGGATATATTGATTATGGCGGGTTTATCGATCTGGACGAAAATGGGGAGTATACAGGATATGGCGTGGAATTGCTGGATAAGATCGCTGAGTATACCGGATGGAAGTACGAATATGTGTATGACACATGGGACAATATCCTGAAAAAACTGGAGTCAGGTGAGATTGATATGATCTGTCAGGCGCAGAGAACACCGGAACGTGAGGAGAGATTCCTGCTTTCGAAGTATTGGGCGGGAACAGAAGCCTGTGTTCTTTATGCAAGAATGGATGATGACAGGTATTATTACAATGATTTTGAGGCTTTTAACGGCATCCGTGTGGCAGGACTGAAGGAAAGTTTTCAGAATGATGATCTGAAAGAATATGCTCAAAAGAATGATTTTTCGCTTGAGTTGAAAGAATACATGACGACAGAAGAATGTTTTCAGGCATTGGAGGAAGGTGCTGTGGATGCAGTCGTACAGGGATCGCTTGTCGGGATGGACGATTATAAGATTATCTGCCGGTTTGGAGCACAGCCATTTTATCTGATGGCAGGAAAGCAGAAGCAAAAGGTAATGGAGGATGCCGATTATGCGCTTGGAGAGATCACAGCGGATTATCCGACATTTTTAAGTGAACTGTACCAGAAGTATTATGGAGATACTTCTGCCATGGGGCTTGCATTTACAAGAGAAGAAATTGAATATATTAGGGCACAAAAACAGGTGAATATAGCGTTTATCAATAACAGACCACCGTTTTCAATGGAAAATGACGACGGAGAAATCGAAGGGATCATTGTTGATCTTGTGAGTCGGATCCGGGAGAGCAGCGGCCTGAATCTGCAGTACACGATGCTGGAAAGTGGTCAGCGTGTGATAGATTATCTTGAAAAACATCCGGCAGATCTGGTGGCTGGTGTCGTAGTCGAAAATCCTGCATTCACAAAATCTGATTATCTGGTATCAGATGTCATATATACAGGGGAAGTGGCGCTTGTCTGCAGGCAGGGGATGAACTATACACCTGGAGATGCAGAGAATAAGTATATTCTTGCAATCACGAAGAGTTATGCGGCACTGGAAAATTATATCCAGGCAAATTATCCGGAGTTTGAGATTGTAAAATGCACTACGACAGAGGAATGTATGGAACTTCTGAACAGCGGAGAGTGCGACTTTATGGCACAGAATGTCAACGTGGTGACACCGCTGCTGCAGAAACCGCGGTATGAGGGATTGACGGTACTGCCTAACCTGTCTAAGGAAGAACCGATGGGGATTGTTGGAAAAAACAGTGATGAAAATAAAATCCTGATGAGCATTATCAATAAATGCATTACGCAGATTCCCTCTCAGGAAGTATCCCAGATCACGATCAGCCATACAGTGGAGAATGGGTATCAGCTTACCTGGACAGATGTGCTGTGTAAGTTCCGCTATCCGCTTATTGTCATCTTTATTTTGCTGGTGGCGAGTATTCTGTTTATGATTTTCTGGCAGGAGGCGAGACGAAAAAGCTATTTAAAGATTGCGGAGAAGAATGAACAGCTTTTAGAAGCAGTCGATCAGGCAAACCGGGCAAATCAGGCAAAGAGTGATTTCCTTGCAAGGATGAGCCACGAGATACGGACACCGATGAATGCAATCGTAGGACTGACGGAGATCGCAAAGCACTATGAGGAAGATCCGAAGAAGATAGAGGACTATCTCGATAAAATTGATGTGTCGTCCAAGGTGCTGTTAAATATTATCAATGATATTTTAGATATGTCATCTATCGAGAATAAGAAGATGAAAATTGCAAAGGAACCGTTTGATCTTCATGAGATCTTAATGTCTGTCTGCACGATTTATGAACCGCAGTGCAAGCAGAAAGGGATAGCGTTTGAGGTACAGGACGAAGAGGTGACGCATACACATCTGATCGGGGATGGACTTCGTGTGAACCAGATTTTGCTGAACCTGGTTTCCAATGCTTACAAATTCACGCCGTCCGGTGGGAAAATCACGATCAAAGTGAAGGAACTCTATGTGAAGGAGGAGAAAGCATACTTTAATTTCCTTGTGGAAGATACCGGGGAGGGCATGTCGGAGGAGATGCAGACGCGGCTGTTCCAGCCGTTCGAGCAGGAGAGTGCGACAACTGCGCAGAAACACGGAGGAAGCGGACTGGGGCTGTCCATTGCAAAAAATTTCGTGGAACTGATGTCAGGCTCCATTTCCGTGAAATCGAAAAAAGGAGAGGGAACGACATTTGTTGTGTCTATTCCGTTTGAATTCGAACAGGCTGCAGAACCGGAAATAACGGAGCGGCCGGTGGAAAACGGTTTGTCCTTGGTACAGGAAGAACAGGCGGTATATGATTTTACTGGGAAAAAAGTATTGCTTGCGGAAGACACCGCATTTAATGAAGAGGTGGCAACAGAACTGCTTGCAATGGTACATATGGATGTGGATTGTGCACATAACGGCAAGGAAGCCGTCGAGTTGTTTGAGAAGGCAAAGCCAGGTACTTACATGGCAATTCTTATGGATATACACATGCCGGTGATGAATGGTTATGAAGCGGCACGCACAATCCGGAAGTCAGAGAGAGAAGATGCCGGAACGATCGCAATTTATGCCATGACTGCAAATTCTTTTGAGGAGGATGTCAGTGCAGCCTTAAATGCGGGAATGAACGGACATATTGCAAAACCGATCGATGCGCAGATCTTATATGAAGTTTTGGACAAGCTTGCAAAAAAACAGCAGTAAAAGGAATTGTTTGCAACCTGAATGGCTTTGTGGTAGTATATCTAATGGCTTTTTATGATCTGAACGGAAAATAAGCAAAAAGGAGCATATATAAAACATGAAATGGAATAAATATACCATTGAGACAACGACTGCGGCAGAAGATTACTTGAGCTCTGCACTTATGGATCTTGGCATTGAAGGTGTGCAGATCGAGGATAATGTGCCGCTGACAAAAGAAGATCAGGCAGAGATGTTCATTGATTTTCTGCCGGAACTTCCACCGGATGAGGGGATCAGCTATGTCAGTTTTTATCTGGAAGACAACGGACAGGATGATACCGAACTGTTAAAACAGGTCAAGACAACCATCGAGGAGATGCGGAATGTGGTAGATATGGGAACCGGAAAGATCACATCCGACCAGACAGAGGATCTTGACTGGATCAACAACTGGAAGAAGTTTTTCAGCTCTTTCTATATTGACGATATCCTGATCAAACCAACATGGGAAGAACTGAAGGAAGAAGACAGGGACAAGTTTTTGATCGAGATCGATCCGGGTGTCTCTTTTGGAACAGGCAAGCATGAGACGACACAGCTCTGCATCCGGCAGTTGCTGAAATATATTCGTGGAAATGAAACATATACGCCGCAGGTAAAGACACCAAAGGTTCTTGATGTTGGCTGCGGAAGCGGTATTTTATCGATCGTGGCACTGAAATTAGGGGCATCAGAGGTAGTCGGAACAGACCTTGACCCGGACTGCATGACTTCCACACACGACAATATGGAAGTAAATCATCTCGATCAGAAACTGGGAACATTTTATGTTGGAAATCTGATTGATGATACAGAACTTCAGGAAAAAACCGGAACGGAAGAATTTGATATCGTTGTTGCCAACATTCTGGCAGATGTGATCATTCCAATGGCACCGGTGATCCCGGCGCGTTTAAAAAAAGGTGGATATTTTATCACATCAGGAATCATCGATTTCAAAGAGAATGACGTGAAAGAGGCAATTGAGAAAGCCGGTCTGGAAGTTGTAGAGATCAATCATCAGGGCGAATGGGTGAACATTACAGCAAGAAAGAATTAGGAAAAGACATGTATCAGTTTTTTATAGAAGATGAAAATGCAGCAGAAGATTTTGTGACAATTGAAGGCAGCGATGTCAACCATATTAAAAATGTGCTGCGGATGAAACCGGGAGAGAAAATCCGCGTGTGCACCAGAAACGGACAAAACTATTTTTGTAGTATATCTGATATTACAGAAAGCTTTGTGCGTGCGGATATTCTGGAAAAAGAGGCAGAAAGCACAGAACTGCCATGCAGGATTTATCTGTTTCAGGGGCTTCCGAAGAATGACAAGATGGAATGGATCATTCAGAAAACCGTGGAACTTGGCGTTTATGAGGTCATACCGGTTGCCATGAAAAACTGTGTGGTAAAGTTAGATGACAAAAAGGCAAAATCAAAGGTGACGCGCTGGCAGGCGATCGCAGAGAGCGCAGCAAAACAGTCAAAGAGAAGTCTGATCCCGGAAGTGAAGATGCCGATGTCGTACAAAGAAGCTGTGGCATATGCCAAGAAACTGGATGTGAAACTGGTTCCCTATGAAAACGAGCATGGAATGGCAGGGACGAAGGCTGCAATGGAACAGATAAAAAAAGGCGAAAGTGTCGCAGTGTTTATCGGACCGGAGGGCGGATTCGATCCGTCGGAGATTGCGCTGGCAAAAGAGGAGGGGATGCATCTGGTGTCCCTCGGAAAAAGAATTTTGCGCACGGAGACGGCGGGACTTGCAACCCCTTCTATTCTGATGTATCATATC
>ENA-OPNR01001180-OPNR01001180.1-human-gut-metagenome-genome-assembly--contig:-NODE-1180-length-10700-cov-2.208830_pt1 | contig 10700 bp, 8 predicted proteins | sample MGYA00241543_ERZ501783 | MGnify/ENA primary metagenome ERZ501783 (study PRJEB25962, sample SAMEA2042557) | human gut metagenome | biome: human gut; feature: human-associated habitat; material: faeces... | reverse complement strand
AGCAAATTGAAAATCTTGAATCTGAACAGGCTGCTACCGTCCGGGAAAAACAGGAATTACAGAAAAAGCAGAAGACACTGGAGATCATTCAGCAGAATTTCACTGCGCTACTCGATGCTCCCACATTTCGTGAATCTATTGAAAACAAACGAGAAAACAGCTTATAAATGTTTGAGGTGTCCTATAATTTGACACCTCACTACATCTTGCCTGTCCTAATAGACTGAATAAGTTTTTAAATCTAGATAATTTGCAGATGAATATTCACTCACTTTATCTACTCTAACAAATTCTTGTTTTCTCCATTCATATATTTCAAAATAATCATTGATTTTTAAACATAAAAAAGTATCTTTACCAAATTTTAACTCGTCTCTATATATCAATAAATTTTTAAATACATTTAAAATTTCAGAAACTACTAATACATACTCTACACTATTTTCAAGTACATATTCATAAGGATAATACATAAAAAGATTTTTGGGCTTCTTTATATTTTTGACAACACTCTTAATTGTATCATTCGCATATATCTCATTTCTTAAATCTTCAATTTTGACCTTCGCAATATCCAGTAGTATGGTTTCATCTGGTATTTCTTCTTCTAATTCTTGTGTTTTTGAAAAAATAAAGCCCTGAGACATATGACTATAATCAACTTCTGGCATATTTCTGTTTTTCATACGCATAACATTCGTACCAACCAACAATTTAAAATCCAATTGGTAAGTAGATGTGTACGCATCATCTTCCCCATGTGCTTGCTCTGTTGTCAATATAAAATGCTCCATAAAACTATGTTTTGTAGAAAAGTACTGTGAAAAATTTATAATATCTATCAAAAAATTCTCGTATGTAACTTTTGGAAATGCGTTTTTTCCATTTAGCATTAAATATTTGGGTGGGATAATATTCATATGTTTTCCTTCCGCTTCACATGTAAGTTAATTTCAACAATTATCTGATACTTATAATGAATTACAACTGTTCTCAGTATAGCATATATTGCTTTATTAAGTATCAATAATTTGCCTTATGAGAAGATTGGAAAGAATGAGCCGGTATGTATTGCGGATGAAGTGCCGTTTGAGATTCCTGACACATGGGAATGGGTACGTTTAGGAAGTATTGGCGATTGGGGTTCGGGTGCTACGCCAAGCAGATCAATTCCAGAATACTATGGTGGAGATATTCCTTGGCTCAAAACCGGTGACCTGAATGATGGATACATCGAATATATTCCAGAAAACATAAGCCGTTTTGCTTTAGAAAAAACATCGGTTAGGCTGAATCCAGCTGGCTCTGTTTTGATTGCAATGTACGGTGCAACAATCGGTAAATTAGGAATACTCACATTTCCTGCTACCACCAATCAAGCATGTTGCGCATGTCTGCCTATTGAAATTTGCAATGAATACTTGTTTTATTTCTTGATGTCGCAGAAAGTTGCCTTTGTAAAACAAAGTGAAGGTGGAGCACAGCCAAATATTTCAAAGAAAAAAATCGTAGCTACACTTATGCCGTTACCTTCGTTAGCTGAGCAATATCGCATTGTTGCCAAAATCAAGGAAGTGCTTCAGTATATTGAACGATATGGCGAAGCTTGTTCGACAGTAAATTCGTTAAACAAGGCTTTTCCTGACCTTCTTAAAAAATCTATTTTGCAGGAGGCTGTACAAGGAAAACTTGTTCCACAAGATCCTGCTGATGAACCAGCTTCCATCCTTCTGGAACGCATTCGTGCAGAGAAGGAGCAGCTGATTAAGGCAGGTAAAATCAAGCGTGATAAGCACGAATCCGTCATTTTTAGAAGGGATAATTCTCATTATGAGAAGTTAGACGGAATCGAGCGCTGCATCGACGATGAATTGCCGTTTGAGATACCGGAAAGCTGGGAGTGGTGCCGCATAGGGACATTGTTTTCTTTACAGGCAGGCAAAAATATTTCTTCCGCTGCTATAAAAGAAATCGAATTTGCAGGTTCAGTAAAATGCTATGGTGGCAATGGCGTTCGCGGGTACGTTTCTGAGGCCAATCATCACGGAGATTACCCTATTATAGGACGGCAAGGCGCACTCTGCGGTAATATCAATCGGGCAACCGGTGATTTCTATGCTACAGAACACGCGGTTTGTGTTGATACTTTTGGCGGTACAGATATTTCGTGGGCATGTCTGTTCCTTGAAGCATTGAATTTGAATCAGTATGCTACAGCCACAGCTCAACCTGGTTTAGCAGTAGCCAATATTAATATGGTCTGGATTCCACTCCCGCCACTTAACGAACAATTGCGTATTGTGGCCAAAGTGGATGAAGCCTTTCCCATAATCAAAGCTCTGTAACTTCGCTTCTGTATAATCGTGGTGAAAGGAGGTCTTTCACCATGACAGAAAAATTTGAAAGACATCTGAGAGAATCGAACCTCTCGGAAAACACGGTGGCTTCGTACCTGTTCGCAGTCAAGCAGTATCAGGAGCAATACGACAAAGTCACACAGCGGAACCTGAAAGCCTACAAGGTCTGGCTGATCGAGAGCTACAGCCCCAAGACGGTCAACCTCCGGCTCCGCGCCATGAACTGCTATCTTGAGAGCATCGGGAAAGCAGAATGGAAGCTGCCCTTTGTGAGAGTGCAGCAGAAAGCATTTTTGGAAAATGTGATCAGCGAGGCTGATTACACCTACTTCAAGAATTGCCTTAAGCGCGATGGCGAAATGTTCTGGTATTTTGTGATCCGCTTCCTTGCGGCAACGGGTGCCAGAGTGAGCGAACTGATTCAGATCAAGGTCGAACACGTTCGCCTCGGACACATTGACCTCTACTCCAAGGGTGGAAAGCTCCGGCGGATTTACATTCCCAAGGCATTGCAGGATGAAGCCCTTTCCTGGTTGGCAGAAAAGAAACAGGAAAGCGGCTTCATTTTTTTGAACAAGTACGGGGATCGGATTACGACCAGAGGCATCTCCGGTCAGCTCAAGAAGCTTGCCGTGCGCTATAACATCGACCCGGCTGTGGTCTACCCGCACTCTTTCCGACACCGTTTCGCAAAGAGCTTTCTGGAGCGCTGCAACGATATTGCTTTTCTTGCCGATCTCATGGGACATGAAAGCATCGAGACCACGCGCATCTATCTCCGCAAGACGGCCACGGAACAGCGGACGATTGTGGATAACGTGATCGACTGGTAAAACACAAGGCATACGCTCTGAAAATGAACGTATGCCTTGACTGCGTTATAAACCTGAAACCATGGGAAAAACTTTCTCTATTTCTTCTACGATTTTCTCTTGTTCAGCTAGCGGCGGAAGCGGAAAAAGCAGTAAATGAATTGCGTTCGAGGAAAGTCCTTGAATACCAATACCCTTGCCTCCAATCCAGCCTGCGTTTTTATAAAGGTAGAACAAGTAATAGAAGAACTTTGTACAAACTGGAGCATAGGCTCTGAGACGGTGGATGTGATTCTGAATGCAAATGTCATAATCATACGGCCAAATTGCAGCCCTGCCAATATCACCGCCTTCACAGACCAGAAGATCTCCTTTCGTTGCAGTACACCTTTCAATTTCCGCTTCGGTGAAGAACATCTCTTTCAGTTTATCAAGTTCAAATCTGTCCCAGTAAAGGTTGGAAGTTGTAATATATGGTTTCTTCTTACCGGAACGGTTTGCCGCGTTGAGCGCCTTTCCTGTATTATGCTGAAATACTGATCCTAACCGTACCCATTTCCAGCTTTCCGGTATCTCAAATGGCAGTTCATCATCAATACAGCGCTCGATTCCGTCTAACTTCTCATAATGAGAACTTTACAAAGTTTTAAGTGGCAACAAAGCACTTGTTATAGTTTTCAGGATCCTTTTCTGTTCGGCTGCTGGTGGGATAGGTATAAGCAAATTTGCGACCTCTTTTGCTGGAAGTTGCCGTACCGCCGTGCCTGTAATTTTTGCCTCGACCATTGTCTGATAATAAGGAGCATTTATTACTGTATAAACATAATCAAGCATTTCTAGGCTGAGACAACGGATAATCAACATTTGGGCACATATGAATCCCGTGGTATATTTTTGTGTTTCCTTAAATATCCGCGTCTTTCCTACACTTCCACGAAGCAGGCATATAAGATCGCCATCTTTTAATTTGCCATTACCAAGCTGCTTGAACTTCTCTTTACCTATAAACCTGACAGCGTCAAAGTCCATATACTTTTCGCCCATGTCCTTGGCACCAAAGAAGGGAACACCATCAGAAACATAATCTGACTCGACGGGATATTTGCTACTTCTATCACCATTTTCAAAAATGGCAATATTAGAAAACCTTACCCACTGCCAGTTTTCTGGCAAGTCAAACGGGATTTCTTCATCAATGCAGATCTCCTCAGCGCCTCGCTTTTCATAATGAGAATTATCCCTTCTAAAAATGACGGATTCGTGCTTATCTTTTTTGATTTTACCTTCGGCAACTAACTTTTGCTTTTCGGCACGAATGCGTTCCAGAAGGATGGATGCCGGTTCGTCAGCCGAATCTTGTGGAACAAGTTTACCTTGAATTGCCTCCTGTAAAATCGACTTTTTAAGCAAATCTGGAAATTGAACATTAAGATTATTTAGTCGTTTTTCTACCTGTGTATATTTCTCAAAGAAAGGCTCAAGCATCTTTAGTTTAGTAACGATTCGTTGCTGTTCATGTAATGGTGGAAGTGGAAATATCAGAGAATGTAAAGCATTTGACGACAAGCCTTTAATTCCGATACCTTTTCCACCAATCCATCCTGCATGTTTATAAAGAAAGAAGATATAGTAATAGTATTCTGTACATACTTCAACATAAGCACGGAGCCTATGGATATGATTTTGTATTCTAATATTTGTGTCATACGGCCAGATTGCAGCTCGTCCAATATCGCCGCCTTCACATACAAGTAAGTCACCTTTAACAGCTGTGCATTTTTCAACTTCTGCTTCGGAAAAATACATTTCTCTGAGAGAATCCACTTCGAATCTATTCCAATAAAGATTGGATGTTGTAATATATGTTAGTAATTCACCGGAACGATTAGATGAGTTCAATGCCTTACCTGTATTGTGTTGAAAAATTTCGCCTAACCTTACCCATTCCCAACTCTCCGGAATCTCAAACGGCACTTCATCCGCAATACATACTGGCTCATTCTTGCCCACCTTCTCATAAGGCAAATTATCGGCTCCTCGGAAGATTATAGAAGGATTCTTTTCTTTCTTGATTTTTCCTTCTTTTATCAATTGTTCTTTCTCGGCTCTAATACGCGCCAAGAGAACAGAGGCTGGCTCATCATTCGGATCCTGCGGAACCAGTTTTCCCTGCACGGCCATTTGTAATATTGAATTTTTTAATTGCTGTCCAGTCATTAGTTCTCCTCCAGATTTATTCCCAAAATATCAGTTATCTGCGCCAGAATTCTATCAATATCAGCATTTAAACTGGCTCTTTTTTCCTGATACTGCTGAATTAATTCCTTTGGTGGTAAAATTTCTTCTTCCTCATGAGGATATCCGCAAAGATCTATGTTATAGTTCTTCTCTTTGATTTCATCAATGCTGTATTTCTTTGCCTTATCAAATCCCTCTTCCTGTATTTCCTGGCGATTTTCCCACCACTCAACTGCTGGTGCAAAATGCTCTAGTTTCATAGGTTTTGTGCAAATTATATTATAGCTATAAAGGAGAATAAGAAAAAAAATTATTTCTTTTGTAGTACCATTTCTATCAAAGAACAAAATATTGGTTGTGATTGACGTATACGGAGAAAAAACACTTCCAGGCATACGGACAATTGTGTGTACATTAAACTCAGAAAACAATTTTGTTTTAATGGCTACTTTTGCATTATCTGTTCCAAATAAAAATCCATCTGGCAGGATTACCGCTGCTCTACCTTTTTCTTTCAAACGATACATGATAACTGACATAAAAAGATCTGCCGTCTCACTGCTCGCAAGATCGGATGGAAAATGATTTTTGACTTCTGTTTTCTCTGAGCCTCCATAGGGAGGATTCATAAGAATAACATCCACCTGATCATCCTCTGTGTAATCAAGAACATCTCTCAACAATGTGTTGTCATGAAAAACCTGAGGAACATCTAAATCATGTAATAACATATTGGTAATACAAAGCATATATGGAAATTGCTTCTTTTCAATTCCATATATAGAGTTTGCATACATTTCTTCGTCCTCGGTTGTCTTAACCTTTTTCTTTAGCTCTTTTAACCAGCTTGTGATAAATCCACCTGTACCACAAGCAAAATCTGCCATTTTTTCGCCTATCTGTGGTTTTATCATCTGTGCCATAAAATCTGTCACTGCTCGAGGTGTGTAAAATTCTCCTGAAGATCCTGCACTCTGTAATTCTTTCAAGATTGTTTCATAAATTTCTCCAAAAGCATGACTTTCTTCATAATCTGTCAAATCCAACTCATCAATTACACCAATAACCTGACGGAGAAGAACACCATCTTTCATATAGTTATTCGCATCAGCAAATGTTGTCTGGACAATAGCCTTTTTTATTGGAGTATCTGCATTGACCGGAAGATTTTTCAACGTTGGAAACAATGTATTATTTATAAAATCCAATAGAATGTCTCCTGTCATTCCTTTTCCATCTTCATCATGTCCCCAGTTCCTCCAGCGACATTTTTCTGGAATAATGGACTGATAGTCTTCTTCATCCCATTCCCAATCCTGTTCTTTTGCATCATATACTTTCAAAAAAAGCATCCATGCTATCTGCTCAATACGCTGTGCATCACCATTGATACCCGCATCATTACGCATGATATCTCTTACTCTTTTTACAAAATTTGACATATTTCCCATTCTTATGCTGCTCCTCCATCATAAATTGCATTTTCCAGTTCTTTCACTGCTTTCAAATATCCATCCTTACCGCCAAAATAAGAAGCTATCTTCTGTGGCTTTCCCATTCTCATAAAAGGATCCAGTTTCAATATTTCTGTCTTTTCTATTTCATATATTCCCGTATTCATATATTTATCCAATAATGCCTCTAATACTTCCCTGGCAACACCACTATATTTATTCAGGAAATCTCTTTTCTTAACATTTTCAGCACGTTCTTTGCGTGTCAATGGTTTCTTATCAAATGCAACATGACATATAAAATCAAAATCATCAACATCTGACATTCCCTGATCTCCCTTCAATGTTTCAAGATCAATCCCCTGTTCACGCAAAAGTCCCCTAATTTTTTCTTTCTTTTCTTCTGCCGACCATTTTCGAATAAAATTATCCAAAGAAGCATATGCACCCAGAATATTCTCCTTCGTGTAGTCAATAATGCTTTCTTGACGAAGCAATTTTCCATTTGCGTCATAAACGGATACAGTCTTATAGACAATTTTCACCTGACATCCATCCCGATTCACAATTGGCTTCGGCTGCTTTGGATCTACAGGATCGGGGCCTGGTCCTACAGGTGGTTTAGTATTTTTTCCCGACCCGGACTTAGGATTAAAATCCTCGTCCATCTCAATTGGACCATCCCAATCTGGATCGGCAAATAATCTACTGACATTTCGAAAATCCATAACAACAAAATGTGTTTTTCCTTCTTTTTCCCGTAAACGTGTTCCACGACCTATAATTTGCTTAAACTCTGTCATGGAACCGATCATTTCATCCAGCACAATCAATTTTGTCATTTTGCAATCTGATCCTGTGGATAATAATTTTGAAGTTGTGGCAATTACCGGGTATTTTTCTCTGACGGATATAAAATAGTCTAACTTGCTTTTTCCATATGTATCACTACCGGTAATCCGAACTACATAATCAGGATTTTTTTGTACCATATCCGAATTCTGATTTACTAATGCTACCCTCATTCTTTCTGCAGCATCTTCTGTTGCACAAAATACAATTGTTTTTGCCATACGATCTGTGCTTTTTAGATAGTTTGTAATTTCTACTGCAACCTGTTGAATGCGGTCTTCTATAATAATATTGTAATCATAATCACTATTGGTATAAATTCGATCTTCAATTTCATTTCCGTAAATATCACATTGTCCTTTGCGAGGTCTCCACCCTTCTCCAATATCTGTCATAACATTGATTACCTTAAATGGAGCAAGGAATCCATCCTCTATGCCTTCTTTTAAGCTATATGTGTAAATCGGTTCACCAAAATAATCAATGTTGGATATGTATTTTGTTTCTTTTGGTGTAGCAGTCATACCGATCTGTGTTGCTGATGCAAAATATTCCAGAATTTTCCTCCAGTTGCTTTCTTTTTTGGCTGAACCTCTATGACACTCGTCTACGATGATCAAATCAAAAAAATCAGGTCTAAATAACTGTTTCAGTTTAAGAATTGTATTATTAATATCCTCTTCCTGGTCATCATTTCCACCTGCCAACTGTTGATACAATGAAAAATAAACCTGATATGACGTAATCGTACTCGGATCATCCTTTGAAAAATTAACTTTATGTATTACTTTTTCTAATGGTGCAAAGTCCTGTTGAATAGACTGATCCACGAGATTATTACGGTCAGCAAGATAAAGTATTTTGCTTTTCATACCACTTTTTAATAACCTGTATACTATTTGAAACGCTGTATATGTTTTTCCAGTTCCAGTTGCCATAACTAAAAGCAGGCGATCTTTGCCCCTGGAAATTGCATCTACTGTTCGATTAATTGCAATACGTTGATAATAACGAGGCGGATATGTCTTCTGGCTACTATAATATGGCTGTTGAATCATTTTTTCCTGATTTTCTGACAGACCTTCTCCATTATTTGCTCCATTTTTGTATCTGCAATATAGCTCTTCTTCTGTTGGAAATTCATCAAGATCTAATTCACGCTCTTTCCCAGTCAGAAAATCATGTTCAAAAAATCCGTCTCCATTTGAACTATAAGCAAACGGAATATCCAACATACTGGCATAGGCCATCGCCTGCTGTAAACCATGTGAAATACTATGTTTATTGTCTTTTGCTTCTACAATCGCAATCGGATTGTTAGAATTCAAATATAGAACATAATCTGCACGTTTCGGCTTTTCTCTGGTAACAAAATTTCCCTTCAGATTGATTTTTCCATCTGTTATATTGGTTTCCATCGTTATTTTCTTGATATCCCATTTTGCCGTAATCGCTGGTGTAATATATTGAAGCTTTATATCTTCTTCGGACATCTGCTTTTTTGATATTATCGTCATGAATACAGCCTCCCTCTTCTGTAGATAGTTCCTGATAACAAATATTATCGGAAGTTGATAAGTATATTCTGCTACTATTCCCACTTTTAATCATTGTAGCTTTTATTTGCTTTTTGTGTTCTTTACATATTTTCCACTACGGATTCTTGCATCCTTTGGCTTCTCAGCATCTGCTGGAATTGCCCAATAACTGCCGACACGCATTACTCCTGGAATTCTATTTTCAGAGCAAAGCACCTGCACTCGTCGTTTCGACAGCCCCCATTTTTCAGCTGTTTGACTGATTGAAAGATATTCCATGCCTTCATCTCCATATTATAGTAAGTTCACGATCAATTATATTTCTATTTTAAATTATAATCCCAAGTGCGAACAAAGTCAATTTACATCCAATGCCTTACACATGGAAGTTTGTTACTTTTCTTTCTCAGTAACTGCTCACGCAAAAAAGACCAGAAGCCACCTACATCAGTGCCTTCCAGTCTTAACATTTACCTATCTCACACCCCGATCAGCCCCTCTCTCCGGCTTATCTTTTCCCTGCTTTTCTTGAATAATCCTCTTATTGATCTCAAGCCGTTCATGAATGGATAATTTCTTATCTTTTTCATCTACCGCCTGCTTCTGCTGTGCCGGTTTTCTATCTGTTTTTCCTACATCCTTAACAACTGCATTCGCTTCGGTACTTGTTACCCTCTCATCTGCTCTTCCTTCATATCTTTCTGCTATCTGCTGTTCTCGTCTCTCCTTCACACCTTTTTCCTCCAGATTGCAAAAACTCTGCAGATACGGAAGCACATGATTCTGCATGTCTGTCAGATCTTCCATATACTTTTGGAACTCTTCACTTCCTTTGCCTTTCTGGTAATTGATCCAATACTCATCTGTAAGCTTCATTTCATTATCATACTTCAACTGACTCACAATACCGCCATGTCCATTTCCAATATCCATTGACTTCTTGAAATGATGCAGCATCTGTTCACCTTTTTCCGCATAATATACAGTCACATATATCTTTGCAATTTTTGTAGGTTCCTCTGTCTTCGGATCACGTTTTGCATACCATTCTTTATCCATTTCTGCTGTTTTTGCATCCAGCTCAGACAGCTTCTGACATCTTGGATTCATGAGATCACTTTCTTCACAATAGTTTACATACACCATTGGTTCCATATCCTTTGGAAGTTCAGGTTTATAGGCTTTCAGTCTTTCAATTAATACACCTGCACGCACAGACTGGTCACATTCTTCATCTACAATATCCTTCAGATACGAAATATAGGAATGAATATTACCGCTTTGTAAATCCAACATTACTTCCTGTACCGTATTTTCTCCCATCTCAACATTATCCCGATACTCATACGGATCAAAAGCTTCTGCAATCTCATCCATTGCCTCTGCCAGCTGTTCTGTTGTCATCTTCTCTGGATACATCGCTTCCCGAACATCCCGCATCGGTACATA